>Ga0114969_10003429_pt1 | contig 12797 bp, 3 predicted proteins | sample M_130807_MF_Meta_FD_87316 | JGI IMG/M metagenome (GOLD analysis project Ga0114969, IMG submission 87316) | Freshwater microbial communities from Lake Montjoie, Canada to study carbon cycling - M_130807_MF_MetaG | ecosystem: Environmental > Aquatic > Freshwater > Lake | place: Lake Montjoie...
TAATTGAAATATTAATAAAAAATCACTTATTAAATTAAAATTGATAATAAAGAGAAAAAGTTAATAACAAAGTCAAAAGATGATCTAATACAAAATGCCAAAGTTGTAATTAAACAAGCACTTACTGATATAAAAACAAAAAAAATAGAAGAGAAAACAATAGAATTAACAGCGTTGGAAAAAAAAGAAAAAGAAAGTATATCAAAGAGATTAACATATGTTGATGATATTAATAATAAAAACAGAGAACAAACACAAAAAACAGATGAATTAAAGAAAGCACGACAAGAATTAATTATAGCAACAAAAAAATTAGATTCTGCATCTATAGCTGCTTCTACAGTAAACGCAGACGCAAAAGCAAAAGTAGATGCAAAAGCAAAAGCAAAAGCAGCAGCAAAAGCAAAAGCAAAAGCAGATGCAGATGCAAAAGTGAGCATATATATAGCTGCAAGAGAAGAGCATAAAAAAGAAGATAAAAAAATATCAATAAAAGCAACCTACAATTATGACCAGTTTATTACAGATATAAATAAAAAGCTCGACCATATAATATTTTTATGTAATCAATTTGATTTTGAAAGAATTAATATGTTGTTAAAAAAATTAATTGTTAATCATGATTATGTAGCAAAAGATATTATTCCAAATGCAAGAAAATATAGTGATTTAAGTTCAAATAAAGAATTAAATGAAAAAATGTTAAAAAAGGGTGGATATACTAAAATGATTGTTTCAATGGATAAAAAATTTATTTTGATTAATAAAAAATTTACTAATTTTTGCGAAGAATATAGTGGAAAAATAAAAACTTTTTACGAAGAAAGTATGAGCGATGATATCAAAGAAATTAATAGTAAAATTGCTGAAATATTAAAAAAATTAAAAAAACTCAAATATGACGATGGAAAGGAACAAAGTACTGTTCCTTTTGATTTTTCCTTAATTGCAGATAATGCCATTATATATAAAATGAATTTCTATAATTTTTTTAAAAAAATTATAAAAAACTTACATATTATAAAAGAATCAATTCCTGATGATGCCAATTATGAAGAATTTATTGCAGAACAACGAAGGGATTTTGAAAGCACATTTTACACAATGTATGACCGCTTATATACTGATTTTAAAGAGGAATTAGATGAAAGTTTAGAAAAAATAGAAATAATAAAAGGGCGGTCTAAAAACAATTTGTCAGCCATTATAAACACATTAGAGCAGTCTGTGATAAATAACCCGGAACATATTGCAAAAGCAATGTCTTATGCAGATGACTTATATACAAAAATTCCAGAAGAAATAGGTCTTGAAGAAAGCGATGATGAACCAGCTAAATTAATAGCAACAGAACAATCTACAATAAAAATTGTATTAACACTGACTGATCAAATTTCGAAATTAGAAAATGAGTTAAAGCAAATAGAAGGGGGTTTACAAAATTTTACCGAGCTTTTAAATAAAGAGAGTCAAAGTATAGATAATACTATAATAATAATTACGCAACTAAAAAATGCTATACAACAACTTAACACAGAACAATCAGATGATCAATTAACATTAACTGATGAGATTATGAAAGATGAAAAATTTAGGCTGGATTTAATGGGAATATCTGATGAAAAAATCAGTACAGTAATTGAAAATCGGAAAAAATTTATAAATAATATAATAGATATAAAAATAGATCAAGATCAAGATACAGAAAATACAAAAATGTTAGAATATATTGGAAGAGCAGTAAATTACAAAAATACTGAACTATTAAACGGACGCCTATTTTCGCCAGGTCCACGCCTATTTCAGTCAAAACCACCCCTAAACACACCAAAACAACGCCTATACAATTCAACACGCCAATACCCCTTATCACAAGCACCAGCACTACAAGAAACACTACAAGAAGCACCCGCACAAGAAGCACTACAAGAAACACTACAAAAAGCACCAGCAACTGCATCATTTAACACGATCAAATCAGGCCCCAAATTCCAGTCACAAGCACCAAAAAAAATAGAACGCAAATACACTTCAGGACCCAAACACACTTCAAAACGCATAAACATATTAAACACACCAACAACAGCACAACACGCAACACAAGAAGCACCAGCACCAGCACAAGCACAAGCATTAGAACCACCAGTAGACGCAGAAGCACCAGTAGACGCAGCTGCACCAGCAAACATAACAAAACATTTAAAATATAGTTTTGAAAAAACCTATGGAAATACTAAAATATACGAAGAAAAAGGATATATATATAAGAATGGAACAGATTATGGTGCATCATTTATGGCATCGCTTAATGCCGGTCATAAGAATTTAAGGGTAGGTGGGGGTACAATAAACGGGGCATTTCTATATAGAATTGAAAAGGGAATTAATGATACTGTACATACCCCTTTCCAAGATTTATCTGTTAATTTGCATACATTATGTTATATGTATTATCATTACGAAGCAGATCAATCCACGCTTAAATCTAAATATGACGAACTTGTAAAGATGAAAATTACTGATTATAACACAGATAACTCAATATATAAAAAAAACACTTATACTGATTTTTTTCAAGATATTAATTTATTATCTGGAAATAATGAAAAATTATATACATTTTCAAAACTACCTAGTAATAACTTCATTAAGGAGATGTACCTATATATTCCAAAAGATCGTCTTGTGAATGTATTAAAATTTCCTACAACATGTATCATTCCAGGAGATATTTTTATAGATATTTTGCAAGATATTCCAATGCTTAATAATGATAATAATCTAACTGCAAATAAAGCAAATAGAGCAATGATATACTGCGCAGGACCAGAAGGCGATAATATTAGGTTGAATAATAATAAATTAAATGAAGATGATATTATAAAAATCTTTCTAAATGCAATAGAGCAAGTTGGTAAAAATATTGCTAATGCAATATTTTTGTACAATAAAAAACAGGGTAAAGAAAAAATTGATTTTGTTCGTATATGTCTAATATCTGGCAATGCTTATTTACCCATAGAGATGAAGGACAAAATTGAATCTCTCGATGATGGTTCCTATAAAATTGTACCAAATCAAGAGTATCAAAAACAAGTTGCAATGAAACTTATTTACGGTATTCATTCTGCAAATTTGAAAAATGATATTAAAGATGATATTGTATACAATTTTGCATATGCAGATGGAGCTTTTTTAAAAGCTTATAATGAGAAAGAAATAAATGATAAAATAAAACCTTTCATATTATAATAAATAATATGGATATTTAATAATCCCTCCCATTTCGTAGCTCCGCGACTTCGAGCTTCAATTCATTTAATTCTTTTTTAAGAGCTTTAATAGATTCTACAAATAAGGGTGCCAATTTTTCATAGCAAATAGTTAAATAATTATCACCGCTTTTAGAAACAATATTATTGGAGTCATCGCGCATCATATCGAATGGTGCAATTTTAACTATTTCTGGAAGGATACTTTGCACTTCTTGTGCGCTTAATCCGATGTCAGGAATTTTTGGAAATCCATAATGCGATGCTAAATTATTTGGGGTATAATGGAAACCATTCAATTTGCAAATTAAATCTATTGGGTTTCTAATATTAGAAGTGTGGTCTTTCAATCTATTATCAGAAAACGAGGATACAATTCCACGCGATGCAATAATACCGCCTTCTACTGTAAGCTTGTCTATATTGCTGGTGGTTCCGATAGAAACATTATTCATACTATATATATTACTGCTTGTTATTGTCCATTTTGATTTATGAAAGTCTAATGAAGTTGCCAATATATTACTTGTTGATAAAACATAATTACTGCAATTACGGTCATTTGTTTGTATTACGCCATTAATTGTTGATACATGATCATCTACTTTGTTATATATGATATTACAAGAGGCAAATACATAATTAGATGTATCGCTAATAACATTTCTACCTTCTTTTTTATAATTTCCTATAATATCAACATCCCCATTATTTTTGATAGAAAATGCAATATTGTTCAAGTTTTTTGCAACGAATATATCAGAATTAATATCTTTTTGCTGAACCATCATTGCAACTGTATTAATATCCTCATTAACAACTTCTAATCTTTCAGTTGTATATACATTTGTTTCGAGATATGTATTTTCACCTAGAATTATTAAATTTGAACTTACAAACAAGGAACCTGTAATAAACATATCATAATCATATCTATTATTAACTATAAATTTGTGAGATGCAGATATAGGTTCATATATCATATCAGTTGTTAATCCTGAAATTCTATCCGAAATATTATTATTTGTCGATAATACATAATTGCTTCCAAAACCTAATTCAGTTTCTATGCGATTAACTAATATATTACTTGTCGATAATACGTAATTGCTTAAACTTACACCATTAGACGTTAATAATACACCGGATAATTGATTTCCAGACCCTATAAATGATGGCGCAACTACATTCCCTTGCACAGCAACATTCCCAGACATAGTTATATTACTACTTTGATTAATAACGAATGCATTAGTATTTATTCCCAAAGTCGACGATATTATTTTGAATTCTCCATCATAATTCCCTATCTTGTAATCTGTATACATATCAGCATAATCACCTCGTATTAGTTCGATATATGCATTTTTAGATACATCTGGTAGTTGAATTGCATTTCTATATCTTATTATTACAAATCCACTTCCGCCCGCAGACCCTTCATTAACAAGGTCGCCTGCTCCACCACCACTACCAGTGTTATTTACTCCTGGATAATTATTTGCAACACTAACGTGATAATCTGGGTCATTAACAAGAGGCATATAAACCATTGTTGCACCATTACCACCACCGCCACTTCCACCTAACCCACTTGATTCAACAATACTACCACGATAATATGTCTTTAACCCACCTCCTCCACCACCACCTATATAGCCATTGCCATATCCAAAAGTACCAAAAGAACTATTTGTAAAATATTTTTCAAAATTATATAATTTTCCACCAATCGTAATTTCATTAAGACCATTACCGCCGTTCCCACCTTTTAAAGGGTAATTTGAACTAAAAAAATTAGCTCCAGGGCTTCCAATACCTCCACCACCACCTGCGCCTACAAGATTATATATATTCAAATCTCTTAAATTGTCCCCACCTTTATTTCCTAAATTTGCATAAGAAGATGATGTTGTATTTGCGTTTACAAGAACCCCATTAATATAATTTGTATTAGTCGCAATCCCTCCTTGCCTACTTATAATTACATTGTTTATACTTTGCTCGCCTGTACTTGCACCACCACAACCACCTTCGATACCATTATTATCTGCAGCATTTCCTCCTAACCCATTCCCTCCACCAGATGCTCTATATAATATATTATTATTAAAAAATATTTCACTATCAGCACCTCTATTTCCAGGTCCTTGTCCACCTCCAACACGTATTTTGTAATTTCCAGGTGATAATATTTGACCGATTGATACAATACAGGAACCAGCGCCACCACCGCCACCAAAAAAGTTTGCTCCTTTGCCACCAGCGCCAATCATCAATATATCTGCAATACAATTGTTAGGTAAATTAAAAGTATATTCGGTATAATTAGAGTTTATATTAATATTATTATTTGTATAACGAAATTGTACAATTCTATCTGTATAATCTGTAATAGTATTATATTGTGTTATAGGTGTTGACGATATTTTAGCTGGTAATATATAGGGATTATTATTTTGAATTAATAAATTTGTGGTTGTTTTTACATCATCGTATATATGTAATTTTGTTTCGGGGATAGAAGTGCCAATACCAACGTTCGAAGTATTAAAATAGATAGAATTATTTGAGGTTGTCCATTGTGTTTTTCCTAATATTAAAATATTACTTGTTGATAATACATAATTGCTTATATTTTTATCATTTAAGTTTGCTTTGGTTGTTAAGGTATTAGTTGATGATAATACATAGTTACTAATATGTGCGTCTTTTGCATCTATAGTAGTATTTAAAGCAAAGCCAGCACCATCAAGTTCACTAATAAGATTTTCTTCTAATTTGGAAATTTGAAAGCTAATCTCATCAACAATATTTGAACCATATTGATTATATATATTTCCAGTTATATATAAATCGTTACTTGTGCTTACAGAACCATAAAATCTAACATTTCCAGTTTTATCGATTAATAATTGTTCTTTGCTAAACTGCTCATCTCTATACATAAATTTCAAATTTCCATCATAACTATATATCTCATTTGTTAAATTATTTCTATTTACTAAATCATCTTTTATAGTATTTGATAATATTATGTGTGGCTTGAATTTAGGTTTATTATAGTTAGTAAGTTGTATATTTATATTGCAATTATTAGCATTATTAACATATCCTTTGAAATATTCTTTGAGTATAATAGTATTACTTAAACTTGCATCAAGCACATTAAAATTATATTTAAACTCTTTGACAGGTCTTACATTAATTACATCAGTATTATATTTGTCGTCTACTAACTCGTTAGATGTTGTTATAGTTATAATATTTGATATATTATTATATATATTAGTATTATTAAAGTATTGTATATTCGAATTGCAGTTTATTACGTAATTACTATTTGAAACTGTATTAGGAATAATATTAGAACTATCAATGCTCAAAATATTGTTTTTGAATATTGCAAAATTACCTTTATATTGTTTAAGTGAATTATAACGAACAATATTTGAAGTGGTTGTTTGAAGATATACATTAGATAATGAGCCAATGTCATTCAATTTTATCGATGTTGTATTATAAAACAATTTATATTTATCAGTATTATTATTGTTAGTATCTGGTAAATATGTATATATTTTGTTAATAAAACTTACAAAATTACTGCTTGTATTATTAGTAAGATTTTTTATATTAGAGTACGAAGATATTACATCAGTATTCGTATTAGATGTAGAAATATTTGCTAAATGCTCTGGTACTTTGTAGTAATTGCTAAATAAACATGCAAAATTATAATTACAATTCAAAATACCATTGTTTAACACAATCGAAAAATTGTTAGATGTTATATTAATTATTTGGGTGATTTCATCAGTATTGATTATTTTATTATTATCGTATGATAGTGATGGGGATATATCAAATATATAATCGGTATTTTTATCATAATTAACTATATATTTTGGATTATTTATGCCATTATTTGTAAAACCATAAACATAATTACTATAATTATTACTATTAATTTTAAGATTATTTTCGTCAAAAATATAATTTAATTGTATATTGGAATGCACTGATAAATAGGATATATCTTTTTTTGTATTAAAAATTTTATAAACAACCATTTCGCCATTTTCTAATTCTACTAAATCACCATTAATATCTCTTGATGGGATATTGCTATTATGAATACTATTACTGACCTTCGTTTTATATGTTGCCGAATTATTATCCCAATAATCAGTTATGGAATTATAATCATATGTTTGCATTAAATTACTTGTATAAATTTTTACAGCTGTATAAAGATAATCCCTCGTATATCTTGCATTTATTAACATTGTTTGCGTATCATGTTCGCTATTAATAGTCATTGTTTGTATAGGGTTTGTCTCATTAAACCCATATCTTGCGCCATCTCTCAAATTATTAACACCATTGTAAGGGGCAATAGTAAATATATTTGTAAGGTCATTAGCGGTTGGTTCAATATTTGAAGAGGTGTTTGCAATATCTATTGTGAATTTATGGTTATTACTTAAATCACCAGATGATATAATATTATATTTGTTTCTATCAGCTGTTATATTAACCAAATTTATTTTGATAGGATTATGTGTATTTGTTATTTGTAATCCGCATTTATTATCATCATTAATATGTAAACTAATATTACTATTGTGAAAGTTAGTAAGTTGCCCTAAATGCATATTTGTTTTTGAATTATTATTATTAAATTCAAGGAATGACTTATAAATATCAGAACCATCATTTTTATAATAATGAAATTCAAGGTCAGTATTGTTGTTGTTATTGACTACGCGTAGCTGTACCATATTGTTTATATTATTTTTATCTGCATCATATGATGTAGTATAATCATTATATTTATAAATACCTAATTCTATCGCTGAATAAGACTTTGCACTACTGGAATATGTAATAAACTTCGCAGTAGAATAATTATCGTTATTTTGCTTAACAACAAATGGAATATTATTATTAACCATAGAGTCTACTATTATTGCATTTAATGGTTTTAAAATAATATTTTTCCCTGAATATTCTACATCATTATAATCTATAACATTTTTATAAAGAATATTAGAAACAGATACAATGTCAATATATTTTGATAATTCAGACAACTGTTCTACTTTTTTGAGACGAAAGTTAAAGTTATTACTATTATTATCTATAATATTAATATTACCATATACATCTAAATCGCCATAAATTGATACAGCAGTATTCGATGATTTATCAACAAAATCGTATGATACGTTAGGGTTATTAAAATCAATATGATAATTCGAGTTCAATATATTATAATACATGGACATCCCATATGTTGTTGGTGCAATTGTTTTATCTGTATATCCAAATTGCAACGGTCCTACTCTCTTCGTGTCGCGCGTATCAACATCATTGTATTTATGGTTCTTGTAAATAAACCATTTTTCTAAATTTCGGCTTCCATTTAAATCTCTGTCATATTCGCATATATCAATACCGCTATAATCGGCATTGTTATTAATACCGCCTCCGCGCACGCCTCGATATATTCTTATAACAGAATAATTATGTTCTTTAATGGTTGTATTGCGGATTTGCAAAGGTAAATTAACATCTTCGCCAGACCAGCCTAATGCAATATTTTGATTTGTATAAAAACCATCGAGATTATTAGTTGCTTGCAAAGTTGCAATAGGTTGATCATTTTGATAATATAGGTCAGTGTTTATTCCTTCCTTAACATTTAATCCTCGCATTTTTGTTGAATATGACGATACATTATCATAATTAATACAGTATTTGTAAGTATTTGTATTATATATATTGAAATAATTCTTATCATTATAAATAAATCCAGACATTTTTGCAATAGTATTATCCTGTGATACGTAATAACCTGTTGCAGACATTTTGCCAACAATATCAAGATGTAAATCTTTTCCTTCCGCTTGTCGAGGTACTTTAATATTAATTCCAACGCCTTTATTTGTTAGAGAAAGCATGGGGGGAGTATTAATTAGATTTGGTAAATATATATTATTTTTTAATGTAGATATATCGAATGAAGGATAAAAATATATATTATTATTTTTACCATTAATATTATTTGTATTAATTATCAAACTATTATCATAAAGGTCTAAATATGATAATCTACCAATATTAGTAATATATTTATCTGCGTTTATTTTTTCTTGAAGCACAATTTCAAAGTTTGCATTAGAAGTCCTAACTTTATATACATTTAATACACCTGGGAAACCTTCGCTAACATTTGGACCGACTGTCAATTTATTGGGAAAGCTAATATTACGGTTTGCATCAAGATTTGCAATATTACTATGAACGTATGTGAAAAAATAGTTTGAACCATCAATAGTATTTGAGACCGTCGTAAGCCCCATCGTATAATCAGTAATATTGATAGGATTAATACGAATATTTCCAATTAATAAATCATTTTCAATATTTAGGCTTCGCATAGATAATGTATTCGCTGTATCAAAGCTAACATCACCATAAAAGTTTGCTTTTGTATTAACAACTAAATTATTAATAGTAGCATTTGAACTTTGCAATGTACCAGATAATTCAGCATCTTTTCCAAATATATTATTTACAACAGTAATATCTTTGTTAAATTTATAATTACTACCATAGAAACTCCCTGTACTTATTTGCGACGGGCTTATAATTCCAATTCCATCTGCGCGTATGTATATATCATCTATATTTTTGTAATCTTTAGTATAATTATCAAATAATACTACATCATCAAACTTCGAAGTCCCGCGAACATCAAAATGTGGGTATGTATTAACAACTATTTCCGATACAACGTTATTTGTAACTATTTTCTTGTGATACAAAATACTATCAGCTTTGTTTTTTCCAATGCAAACATTCCCATTACTATCAATGGTCATTGCAGCAAATTGCGTATCATTCAAATATGTGGGTATTGCATTATTATTATACAATGAGTTCATTTCAGAAGGTGATTTTGATATATGAAATTCAAGAGGCATTCCAGTTGTTGTTGAAATAACTGCTGGTGATATATTGCTTCCGCCAATAATACCAATGCTAAATTTAGATAAGTTTGATGTTATATTACCGTATATACTATCATTACGCATTGCTAAATGAATATTATTAAAGTTATTATTTGGCGTTGAATTGATATTTAAGGGATGTTGATTATTATTTGTATCAACTAAACCTCCTAATGTTATATAATCAGGCGTATATATATTATTCACAGGATAATTAATATTATATATATTATTAAAATATGTTTTAATACCCGCTCTGAATGGCTGTGATTGCGTGAAGTCTCTAACTTGTGTTATTAAATTTATTATTGCGTTGCTATTTAATTCGCCTTTGATAGATATATTGCTAAATTGAATACTATGTGCATTTATTATGCCATCGCATTTTATATTTCCACCGATATAAAGCGAAGTATTAGGGTCACGATAATTTGCTGACATATTTCGCGAAGTATTAATCGCCACACCGCGATTATTAACATACATATTATATTTTGTATCCATATTGTTGGTATTATAATTCGTGGTTCCTTGACCATCGCCAATTACTAAATATTCACTATCAGACAATGATAGTTTTTTGACATCTTGATCGGTAATTCCAATACCCAATGAGTCAACTTTAATAATTGGTTCAGCACCTTGAATTATAAAATCATCCATTATACTATATATAATTCTATTTTATTCTATTTAAAAGAAATAAACAATTAATATTTATATAATAAAATGATATAATGAAAAAATGATACTATACATTTACTTATATATCAAAATAACATAATGAAACGCATTCAAGGAATACATAATAAAACAAAGGATGTTGATATTATTAATCAACCTTATAATAATAAAAATGTTATCCTTCAATGCGAAGATCTAATACAATTATTTAATAATAATGGATTGAATAATATTCATTTTAAGAACATTGATTTATACAGGGTTGCATTTGTTCATAAATCATATTGTACTATGAAAAATACCGATTTTGATAAAAGTAATATTAATTGTCCCGACGACTGCATCCCACTCCAAGATATGTCCTATGAACGCCTTGAATTTCTTGGCGACGCCTTAATAGGTATGATTGTTGCAAATTACCTATATAGTAGGTTCCCAGACCAAAATGAAGGCTTCTTATCTAAAATAAGAACCAAAATAGTTAATGGGAGAATGCTGGGATATTTATCAAATAAAATAGGTTTTCAAAAGTTTGCAATAATTTCAAAGCAGGTTGAAGAGACAGGTGGCAGAAATAATTATAAAATTATGGAAGATATATTTGAAGCATTTATAGGTGCCTTATTTCTTGATTTTCAAACAGAGAACGACAAAGTGCAACTTCCAAATAGTATTAAACTCGCGCCATTTACAGGTGCCGGATATTTTATTGTTGAAAGCTTTATTATTTATATTATTGAAAATTATATTGACTTTTGCGAATTAATAAGAATTAAGAATAATTACAAGGATATGCTTGTATCTTATATGATGCATAATCTTCAAGATACACCCAGGTTTTACGAAGTCAAGATAACAATTAAAGATAATATCCGCATTTTTACATATTGTATAAAAGATAGAAATAATGCAATTATTGCAACATCAACAGGAACTAATAAAAAAGATGCAGAGAATAATACAGCAAAAGAAGCACTATTATATTATAATGTAGATATATGTGAATATAATTCAAATATATAAAGATATTATATAAACAAAATATAATTGAAATATATTTTTATATTTATACATATTTAATGGATAAATTAAATATTACACATCTTGTTTTAGCAGGAGGTGGTATGAAAGGTGTTGTATATGTGGGGGCGTTGAGATATTTATATATAGAAAATTTACATAAAAATATTACACATATTGCATCAAATTCGATAGGTTCATTTGTTGCATTATTCATTGCATTCAGACTTACAATAGAAGAAATAGAAGAAATAGTTTATGGAACATCGCAAGATTATAATTTATGCAATATACCTACTAAACGTTATTATAGGTTCATATCAGATTTAGGCTTATGCGACATTTCACATTTTTTGGAACATTTAAGAAAGATATTACGTGTTAAATATCCAGAGTTTGATGATATTACTTTTAAAGAGATATCGAAAAAATTTGGAATTAATTTATATTTTTCAGCGACAAATATAAATAGATGTGAAAATCGTATTTTTTCAATTGATGATACACCTGATTTATCGGTATTTACTGCTTGCGAAGCATCAATGGCTGTTCCGCTAATATTTAAGCCGGTTGAAATTGATGGTGAATATTACTATGATGGTGCTTTGTCAAATAATTTTCCTATCAAAATATTTTCGCATATTTCAAAAGAGAATATTATTGCAATGGTAATATATAGTGAAAAAGAGAAATATATTCCTTCTAAAACGAAGATAAATATTTTTTATATATTTAGACAAATATGGAAAATGTTTGAAATATTGCGAATTAATCAAGTGACGATGAACGAGATTAAAATGGA
>Ga0114969_10003432_pt1 | contig 12788 bp, 24 predicted proteins | sample M_130807_MF_Meta_FD_87316 | JGI IMG/M metagenome (GOLD analysis project Ga0114969, IMG submission 87316) | Freshwater microbial communities from Lake Montjoie, Canada to study carbon cycling - M_130807_MF_MetaG | ecosystem: Environmental > Aquatic > Freshwater > Lake | place: Lake Montjoie...
AGAGTTTCTGTCTGCACTGTCTCATCAGTTCCTTGCACAACAATCTGTGAACAAATATCAACAATGGACAAGCCAAACTTTTTGTAAGAAGAATACTTATATCCTTCTTTTGACATTAATCCAAAGTGGTCACTACGTTTAACGATGCTCTCTGCTTGGTCAGCTAAATCAGAAAATATACTCATAAGAACTTCTCCATAAGTGTTAATGCGGTATCAATGACAGAACTGACTGCCATAACGTAAATTGCAAGGTCAAGACTGCTCATCTTTAGGCTCCCTAGCTTTCATCATTTCGTCTGCCATCTTGTATGAGGCTTTTGCAACTTCATCCCAGCTTTCATAATTTTTTCTATCAAACATTGAAAAGCGCATGGCTTGAGCAGCAAAGTAGTCTCGCAAGTCCATGCCCTCACTGCTGGTTGTTACGCCAGTAGTAGGGTGTCTGTGTTGGTAGGGATGTGCTTTCATTTGATTAAGAACCTCCGAAAACCGGGCATCTCCCGGATGAACTGCTTGTAGATGTCAGGCATAGCCTCTTGGAACAGCTTGGAATCAAACTTCATAGATGCCTTGGCAGACTTCCAAGTGGCTAGGACATTGCCATCTATGCTTGCCAGCGTAGCCTTGTCTTCCATGTAGCCTTGCACTAGCGTTTGGAACTGGTCTTCCCGCTCTTCCAAGGCCTTTATTTCACGTTTGATAGCAGAGAGATACCTGACTGCTTCCTCTACGCTTGCAGACGCTAGACGGGTGCTTTCCATGCTTACAGGGTACAGAGCCTTGGCTTGGTCAACAGTCTCCGGGGGTAGGGCAGTACCAGATGCGACATGCGCCCACAGGACAGCCATTTCCTGTATGTGCTTGGTCTTCATCTCGTCAGTAATTTCCTTACGAATAAGGACAAACTCCTGACCACCAAATAAAACGGCAAGATAAACCACCTCGACACCGAATACGGTTGCTTCGTGGACAAGTTGAGCCATATCCGCAGTTGGCATAAGTCCAGTGTCTGCATCAAACTTAGAGCGTGTGCCTGCGTTATAGTTCTTAGCCTCAACCAATATTGTTTTACCATTTTCAGTTCCTGCAAAGTCAAAATGAGAACGTAGCCAAGATTCTTTAGGGTGAGTCAAAGCCTCTTCTATCTTGTGAAGTTCTACCTGTAACTTCTGTTGAGCTAGCTTGCCTATCACTGGTTCCATGATGTGACCCATCTGGACAGCTTCCACTTGGGATAAGTCAGGACGTTCCATCTTGCCCTGTTTTGTCAGGATGGCTTCGTTAGCACGGCCTTGTGCGGCTAGGCGGCTATCGCCTGACCACCAAGCACTGTTACGGGTTTCTGGTGAAAAGTCAGACATTGGTGTTCTCCTCGTATTGGTGACCATCAGGGCCACAGGTTTCGCTGGACATACGCCTAACTTCAGCGTACTTGAGTTCTCCCCCGTATTTGGGCTGTCCAGTGACTAGGGAAAGGGGAAGGGGGAGAGTGCCGCCAGAACAGCGAGCGTAGAGGTGATGGGGGTCACCCTCTTTGGGGATAAAGTGAACACAATTTACACAGTATTTATTCATGGTGAAACTTTCATTAGTGGGGGGATTTCTCCCCCCGTGGTTGATTAGATTAGCCCGTGGATTGGGGTTAACTCTGGGATGTATGCCGCCTTCTGTAAGAACTTCGGCAACTTGTCAAAGGCTCTCTTGGCCTCTTCCTCTGTCTTGAATTCCACCTTGCCCTTGGCGTAATGCTTTAGGTCAAACTGGAGTTGTTTTAGGGTACTTCGGTACTCATCTGCTGGGAGTTCTTTCTTCAACTTGTAAGAGTTGATTTGTAAAGCCCAGTATGGTTTTCCTGTTGTATACATGTTGGTACTACCTTTAAATGTTAATGAACAAACGTAAGACTCTATCGCCTTACACCTAATATTATACACGTCTAATCATCTAATGGAATAGGGGTTTACCCTTAATTAGTGTAAAGTTTTGTAAAGTTAGTTGTTAAAAAGATACAGGTCAAGTGTTCTTTATTCTCAATGTGTCTTCTATTGCGCGTTCATAACCAAAGTTAGGTGATTCACATTCGCCATATTGGTTGTGATGTTGCTCATAAATAACATCAATTTCTTTATCAGTCAGTCCTACCCACGGGCGCTTATAGACTTGGATATCATCATCGTCTAGTAGCTTGTCTAAAGCCGCAGCCTTCTTGCTTTGGTAGCCTGTCATCACTTCCCCCATATCGCATACGCCAGTAGCACTAAGCCAGTTAGAAAAAAGAGGAATGCCAGCAAACCTCTAAAGTGTATGTACTGTATGTCTTTCATGTTTACCCCTCTAAAAAAAAAGAATGTTACCTACTCTAATCTCTTACCTACTCTAGACCTTAACCTACTATAAAACCCCTCTGCTGGATGGTGAGCAAAACCTAGCCCTCCCTACTGAAAGGGAAAGGCCTTCAATGCTGGACGGAGCCGCACATACCCGACAGACGTTCGCGTAGGGGTTCTATCTTCGCCGCCCCTGTGACTATCTCAACGCTTACCCACAGTAGTCACCTATCCCCTAGCCCTGCCGTATGGGTCACCGACAGCTAGGCGGTTGCGCGTGGAAAAGACAATAAAAAAGCCGCTTACTACTGCACTAGTGGAAACCCCATAAGGGGTAGTGCATGAGTAAACGGCCTTCAACTTGTTACTTTCCACGGCAACACGCATATCTTACTTCAGCTTTCTAGGGCTAGTCAACACATTAACCATGTAATCAACAGGGGAAATGCTAGGCGCGAGGGTGCGCGTAGGGGTTTTACGCCTCTTACGCTTCAGCAAAGCGGGACAATTCCAGCATGGGGCAGCCAGCCGCTGGCATACCCCTAGCCCTTCACATGGGGTTACCGCAGCCACAGGATGACCGGCAAGGCTACTAAAAGGGCTATTAAGGCCACCTCTAGGGCTTTATGGTAGTCCTGCCCTTCCTCTGCAAAGTCAGGGGCAGGAAAGCGGGGGAAAGCCTCTGCAAGTGTGCGAGGGTATCGCCTATGCGTAGGGTTTACCCTTACAGGGCAGTTATCCCCCTGATTACATTCGTAGTCGCAGCAGTTCATGTTGTCACCTCTATGTCGTTTGTGGTTTTCCAATCGGCTAGGTCTCCCATCCATGTTACATCCGGGAGGGTTATGCGGTAGTGCTTTGCCACCTGTAGGACATCCGCTAAGGTTTTTTTGTAGTCACACAATGGGCTACCCTGATAAATCAGTAGCCAGCCCCTCTCGGGGCTATAGCTAAGGTATTCGCGAGGGTTAAAATCAGACATGGTTAGCCCCTCCGATAATGTACGGGCCGCTCATATAGCCCGGTTTCGTCCCTGTATACGGACACATAGTGCCCATAGCGTGTGCCGTCATCATAGGTTAGGGACACGGTCTCTCCGTAGGCTATTGGTCTCCAATTCCACATGTGTGAGACACCTTCGGACTCTAGCGCTTCACTTAGGGTTTGAAAACGGTTCTGTTTAGGGGTTTTCGCTACCGCACAGGTTAGCGCGCGCGTGGCAAATTCTAGGTTAGCCTGTACTGCGGCCCGGTAAATAGCCGGGTTTTCGCGAATAGCCTTGATTTCGTCAATGGTTAGCATGGGGTTTCTCCAAAGGTTAACGTGTACGGTTTAGATGCGCGAGGGCATCCGCACGGGTTTCAAACCGTCCGCTAATAGGGGTTTGATGCGGCCCTTTCACAATGAAATAGCCGTTTAAGAGTCGGTTAAATACAATTTTTGTCATGATTTATCTCCAAGGGTTAGGGGTTAGATAGTGCAGCATCCACAGCATGGCGCGTCTTCGCATAGTCCGTTTTTGTTACGGTAGTATTCGTTTTTGCCAATGGTAAATACATGCGATACATAGTCCGCGCGTGGGCGCGTGGCGTGCGCGAGGTAAGTGGCGCGTGAACCGGTATCGTATTCAATTAAATCACCGGGTTTGATAGGATTACCTGTAGCCCGGCATGTGCCACGGTATTTTGCGGTTAGTGTCTTTATCATGGGTACAACCTCATAAAGTTAAACAATGGCTAGGATTAGCCCGGTAAACCCCTATCTCTAAGGGTTTACATGAAAACCCTATGCTGTCGCTAGCATAATTACCCGTCTTTTATCATGTCCTACTGCATGGTCTGCAATTACTACGTCTTTAGCCTTTTTGGTAGTACCTCCGCATAACATGCAATCGGCGCATGTAGCCTTTTTGCCACCCTCTGCGCTAGCCGGACATGTAACCTCACCGGGTTGTTTATCGATGCCTACCGATACCCTAAAAGAGCGCATACCGTAAAGGTTAGCTAACGCTGCATCATCGATGCTGTCCGCGCTAGCCATTACCAATGGAGACCATGCAGCATGGTCAAACCCGGTTTCTTTCCATTGGTGGCTATAACCGGCCCTAGCGGTAACGTACCGGCTAACCCTTTGCCACATGCTAACCGGCGCAGCTGCCGGGTCTCCATATGTACCTATCCGCAAAGCTTTACCGGCTAACGCTAGCGCTATAGTTTCCAGGCTAGCCTTTACGTACCTACCGCGCTTGTATGCGTTGTATACAGCCAGTACGCTGCGCCCTACGTTAACGTAGCATGGTGGTTTCCCGGTTTCTTTAGCGGTAATAGGTCTATGCTCACATGTACCGCATATGCTGTAATCTGCGCCGTTCTTTAGCGCAGCTACCGGGTTAACGTCAGAACGAATAATGAAGCTTTGCACAATAGCGCCGGTTTTAGCGTTATCACTACCGTTAAGCTTATTTATGATTACTACGATAGGTGCGCCGTCAATAGCGCTAGGGCCTTCGTATGCGATATAGCCTAGAATTTTCATGGTACAACCTTTAAATATGCCTACTAGGTTAGTAGATGACTAGAGTATAACGCTATCCTATGCAATTATGCATGGTGTCAATCTATAGAATTGATACTAGGGTTTACCCTATACGACACCCGTAGTAGTAGGTAGCTACCTAGGTTATACTTAGACTGTAAAGTCTATAAACATACTAGGTGTTTATGATGTAGGTAATCGGTCTAGCAAATAGACTGAAGAGTATGGGGTTTGTCCCATCCCGTTCACTCCGCAACTATGTAGTCACTATGCGTACTCCATGCCTACGTTATGACTATGGGGTCTGGGTTGTGACTGCTCAGTCTACATTCCCCTACGCGCCCCGTGGTCATTGAAGTTGGGTTTCATATCCTGTGTGGTGTGACCTCCACATCCCGTCCCCCCCCATAAAAATTTAGGTTTCTGGCTACAAGATAAGTATGCTAGTATCTAGTTATTGGTAGAGAGGAGATTAAGATATGTTAGAGATAAAGAGAGAGAGCGGTTATGCAATTCCTGCTGCGAGGGTTGTGTACGCTTACCCTTATGAGGACATGGAGGTGGGGGATTCGTTTGTAGTGCCGGTAGCGGCTAGGGCCAAGGTGTTAAACGCTAACTACCGGGCGGGTAAGCGGTTACAGAGGGTGTTTATAGCTAGGACTGAGGGTGAGTCCATACGCATTTGGAGAACGGCATGAAAGTAGAACTAGACGTTAACCACAAGATTGACTCTGTAGACCTTGTTGACCAGTTAGTGAGGGCTAGGCTGGCACAGATACGCGATGAGTTAGACGGGTGGAATGAAAGCCCAGAGGTAGCTGCTGCTTGCCAGACCATCCTAGATTGGATGGCAGTGCCTGTAGGTGAGTAAGTGTCAGACAGGGTTCAATTGGAGATGGCAGAGGCTAGGATGCTGGTGGCAAGTTACTTTGCTGCCAAGCGTACCTATGGTGCTGTAGAGGCTAACAAGTTCCTTGCCAAGCAGTTGAAGAAATTAGAGAAGGTTTACGGCAAGAAGTCAGATGACAGGCTCAAGGCTTACATGCGGGTGGTGGTAGATACGGAAGTATTGGAGGACGTATGAGGGTAGCGGTTATAACTCCTTACTACAGGGAGGCTCTACACGTTTTGGTACGTTGCAGGAGCAGTGTGTTTGCCCAGACGTACCCAGATGTGCGGCACTACATGTTGGCTGACGGGCATCCCAGAGATGAGTTGCGGGACTTAATGTTTCATGTGGAACTTCCCAGATGTGATGACTACGGGGATACGCCCAGACTAATTGGTTGCGCCATAGCAGATGCACAGGGAGCAGACGCTATTCTTTTGCTGGATGCTGATTGCTGGCTAGAGAAGGGGCATATTCAGCAGATGGTCAAGGTCATGCAGCGTGAGGATGCTCCTGTTGTTACATGCCCTAGAAACCTGTACAGGACAAATGGCAGCTATATGTGTGTGGACAGTGAGTCAGACGGTGTTCACTTCAATGACACTAACTGCTACCTTATCAGGAAGGATGCTTTTCACTTGTTACGGGCATGGGGACTGAAAGACAAGAGGCTGTGCATCATTGATGACCGGGTGTTCTGGCAAAGCGTTAAGGCTAGTGGTCTAAAGATAGTGAGGTCAGGTGTTCCTACTGTGAACTACCCTACCAGCTTTGCCTTTCACTACAGTCAGAACAAAGAGCCTATCCCTGATGACACTAAAGTAATCATGCAAATAGACGGGGAGTTGACAATGCGAACATACACTCAATATAAAGAACTAACAGGAAAGACAGAAGTATGAACGTAGAGATACACACCCTAGCATGGCCTAACACCCATGTTGATATGCTGAAATCTCACAGTGATGTCTGCCGCCATCTAGGGTTACAGGTGGGCTACTCTATTCAGCAGACTCCGCACGGGTCTTGGATGGACAACATCTTGGCTAACAGTGCTGCTGATGTGGTGGGCTTCCTAGACATTGACTGTGTACCTACCAACAAAAAGGTAGTGGACGATGCTATCCAATATGCGGCAGACAATAAATCATTTGTAGGCATTGCCCAAACTAGTAATCACATCCCTCCTAAGTCCCATATCTTTGCTGCTCCTGCTTTCTTCTTCATCTGGCGTAAGACTTGGAAGGCTATGCAGCGTCCTACCTTCTCAGAGACTCCTGTAGCAGATGTAGCAGAAAACGTAAGCTATGCAGCAGAGATGGCAGGCATACGCTACAAGACCTTGTACCCTACCCACTGGACAGCCATACCAGAAGAGGGTGTGTGGCGGCTACACACTTACGGTCTGTACGGCATAGGCACTCACTTTGAGGAAGGTGTTTATCACCTGTACCAAGGACGCTATGAGAAGAACGTACAGATGTTTGTCAACCGCTGTGATGACATCATAAAAGGAACATTCAGTACAGAATTAATGATAGACAGTCGCCTTCCCTTTCACGGCAAGATAGTTCCATGAACTTTAACTTAGACCACTTCTACAAGTTCTGTAGCGAACTCAAGATTGAGACTAAGGAAGAAGGCCTAAAGAAGATGGGCAACCTTCTGGGTACGCAGAAGTACGTCATGGAGGAAATACAGAAAGGGCTGGCAAATGACATCCATTTCTTTGTTATCCTAAAAGGCAGGCAGCTAGGCATCACTACCGTCAGTCTTGCCCTTGACCTCTACTGGCAGTTCACACACCCCGGATGGCAGGGGACTCTGGTGGCAGACACAGAAGAGAACAGGGACATGTTCCGCTCTACGCTGGGTATGTACATGGACGGGCTACCCAAGGAATACAAGATACCCCTGATAGCCCACAATCGTAACCAGATGGTTCTGAAAAACAGAAGTCGTATCTTCTATCAGATTGCTGGTAACAAAAGTAGGCTAGGGCAAGGCAAGGCTATCACTTACCTTCACGGTACAGAAACTGCTAGTTGGGGCAATGAGGAAGGATTAGCCTCCCTGATAGCTTCTCTAGCAGAGAAGAACCCAGAGCGGCTGTACATGTTTGAAAGCACAGCGCAGGGCTTTAACATGTTTCACGACATGTACAAGGTAGCCAAGTCTGCCAAGACCCAGAAAGCAATCTTCTGCGGCTGGTGGCGTAACGAATACTACTCCGTAGATGCCAGCAGCAACATCTACAAAGTTTATTGGGATGGCAGGCTCACCCCAGAAGAGAAGGAGTGGACAAAAGATATTAAGAAACTTTACGGCGTAGAGATTAACTCCCGTCAGATGGCGTGGTGGCGCTGGAAGCTAAGTGAAGGTATCAAGGATGAGTCCCTGATGTACCAAGAGTTTCCTCCTACAGAGGACTACGCCTTTGTGATGACCGGCACTTCCTTCTTCTCGCACAGCCGCTGTACAGAGTCTGCCAAGGTTGCCAAGAAACAATTGCCAGACTGCTACCGCTATGTCTTTGGTCAGTCCTTCCAAGACACAGAGGTGCTGAAGTCCACTGAGCGTTTGGGTACGCTGAAGGTATGGGAAGAGCCTGTTGACACCGCTTACTACGTCATAGGTGCTGACCCAGCCTACGGCAGCAGTGATTGGGCAGACAGGTTCTGCATACAAGTCTATCGCTGCTATGCCAACGGCCTAGACCAAGTAGCTGAGTTTGCTACCTCTGAGATGAACACCTATCAGTTTGCGTGGGTGATAGCGCACTTGGCAGGAGCCTACAAAAACTCTACACTGAACTTGGAAATCAACGGCCCCGGTCAGGCTGTCATTAATGAGATTAGAACCTTGAAGCGCATGGCAGTTAGCATGAACAACAAGATGGGGTCTGACCTGATGGACGTACTTGGCAACATGTCCAACTACCTCTGGCGGCGTAATGACTCTCTTGGTGGGCCAAGCATGAGCATAGGCTTTCTGACAACCAGTTCCACCAAAGAGCGGATGCTGGCCTACATGAAAGACTTCTTTGAGCGTGAGATGATGAACGTCATGAGCATGGACTTACTGGAAGAGATGAAGACCATCGTGCGTGAGGACGGGTTCATAGGAGCGCCGGGTAGAGCCAAAGATGACCGGGTGATAGCCTCTGCCTTGGCAGTGGTAGCCTTTGCAGAGCAAGTCCAGCCTCGCCTGATAGCCGCTAGGATTACCCGTGAGGTGAGTAAGTCACAGGAAGACTACACGGCAGAGCAGCTCTCTGTTGGCAGAAACGTCAGTGACTACCTTAAAAAGATAGGAATGTACGGCTCATGATTATCCTAACTAAGAAAGAACTGCTGCGGCAGATGCAAAAGTTTTGTGCTGACAAGGAAAGAGGCATCTCTATCCCCCTGTTTTGCGAGTTAGCGGGAATACACAAGGAGCATTTTCGGGATGTGTTCATCCGTCAGTGCGAACCGCTTACCGAATACGTCCAGATGCGGGTCAACAAAGCCTATACGCAATGGAAAGCAGGCAACGTCAAGGTAATGAGACGCAGGGATTTAACCCGTTATGTGGAGTACAGGAAGACACCAGAACCCCCCATGATGGCGGGTATGGGGCTGAAAGTTACCTCTGACGGGATAAAAATCAAGGTGGGAATGGTCAACCGCCATGATTACAGTGAAACTGACCTTAACGAAGCACTTAGAGGGTAACTATGGCTATCTTAAGAGACTACTACTGCGAATCACACGGCATCTTTGAGGCATGGGAGCCAGAATGCCCTATGAAGCTATGCAAAGCCGCTATTTCTGTTGTACACCTTAAACCAGTAGGTACAAGGTCTGCAAAGACGGCAAAAACGGATAAAACACTGGAAGGATTAGCCAAAGACTTCCAGATGACCGATATCAAGTCCACCAAAGAGGGTGAACACCAAACAGGCTATCTCAAGCGCAACAACAAGCTAACTGACAAGCAATATGCCGAGGCTACAGCCGCCAGTGAGCACTTTGAGAGCCAAAAACCCAAAGAAGGACGGGCTGGTGACTCCGCAATCTGGGGAAATGGGGGTAACATATCTATGAAATCCGTACTTGGTGGACAATTTAAGTCCGTCATGGGAGAATCTGTAGGCATCAATCCCAAAGAAGCGGGGAACTTGACAGGGCCAAAACCTGCGTCTTATATTCCAGACCATGAAAACTTAACGGTTCCTAAACCATGAAAATTCCATCAGCCCCACTTGAGCGGGAAATTTTCTACCTTGACCTGATACAAAAGTGTTTAGTGTCAAGGGAAGACCGTAGGCCCGACTATGCGGGGCTGAGAAGTTGGTATTTGTTTGGAAACGGGCCAAGTGAAACCCCCGCCATCTACAACAAAATCTATCCGCACATTGACCAACTGACTTCGTTTCTCTACTCAGCAGAGACAACCCGCTTTAGTATCAATATCGGTGCGGCGGTGGACGAAGCAGAACACACCAAGATTCCTAGCCTCACCCGTGCGCTCAATGATGAGTGGCTCAACAGTAATGCTGACCAAGTTTTCTCGCAAGCAGTCTCGTGGTCACTGGCTTACTCTTCCACCTTTGTAAAACTGATTATCAATAACGGTATTCACCCCTACATGGTGGAGCCTGCCTGCATGGGTGTGCTGCGTGAAGACAGTCCCTACACCGACAGACAAGAAGCTATTGTCCAGACGTACTACATCACCAAGTCAGAGTTGTATGCCCGTCTGTACTCCCACCCTAAGCGGGAACAGATTGTCAAACGTGTCAGCGCAACTCAGCATGAGAGAACAGAAGTTTCTAATGGCGTAGAGAAAATTATTCTCTCTGCCAGCAACCCAACCATGTACGGTAACGTCAATCTGGATTTGTCAGGCCTCAACAAATACAAGGCTGTTGTTGCGGAAGAAACAGTAGAGATGACTGAGTTATGGGTGTGGAACGATGACACCAATGACTACCAAGTGGTCACCAAGGCAGACCCGGACATCATCATCTATGACCGCAGCGGAGAATCCATCTTCCTCAAGGGCGAGTTGCCCTTTATTCAGATTTGTCCTAACCCGCAGTACGATTACTTCTGGGGTACGTCCGAGGTTGCCCGTCTGATTTACTTGCAGCAGCTACGCACCAAGCGTATGTCTGAAATTTTAGACTTGCTGAGTAAACAGGTATCACCTCCTACCGCCTTGATTGGCTTTACCGGCATCTTAGATGAGAAGAATTTTGCCCTTAACCGGGCTGGTGGATTACTCGCAACTGACATGCCCAATGCCAAGGTAGAGAAGTTAGCGCCTACTATCCCGCCTGACCTGTTCAAAGAGATTGGTGAGATTGATGCCATGTTTGAAGAGGCCTCTGGTATCTCTTCTATCCTGCAAGGCAAGGGTGAATCTGGGGTGCGCTCTACTGGTCACGCAAGCCAACTTGCCCGTCTGGGAAGCAGTCGTGCCAAGAAACGGGCGCTGGTTATTGAAGACAGCCTAGAAAAGCTGGCAACCCTGTACCTCAAGTGTATGCAAGTCTATGACAACACGCACTTCAAGGATGTAAAGGGTAACAAGTTCATTGCAGAGCAGTTCACCAAAGATTTTGTGGTCAAAGTGGATGCTCACAGCAACTCGCCTATCTTTATGGAAGATTTGCGCCAATTGGCATTCAATTTGTTCAAAGCACAGGTCATTGACAAAGAATCTCTGCTTGACTTGCTAGAACCTCCTATGAAACAACTGTTGCAAGACAGGTTGAAAGTCATGGAGAAAAAAGCAGAGGAAAAAGCGGCGCAGCAGCCCCCTCCCAAAGAAAAAGCACCCCCCAAGGAGCAATAATGGCAACAACAGGTTCACCAAAAGCAGGGGTTACCCAACCCCGTGCAGACCAGCCAAGAGTAAACACCCCTACCCTACAGCGGGGAGAGGCCAGCCCCAACTTGACATATCGCCAAGTTGGATATAAAACTAGCGGTGGGCGAAGTCAAAGGGACTATGCTCGTCGTTGACCAACAGGAGTTTCTCATGTACAAAACAGCAAAGCGCGGTCGTAAGACTCGCCGGTAAGAATTCCGCAAGGAATAGGGTATGGCTGCTTCCCCTAGTAAGTAAGTGGCCGCCTCTATGAAGGAGCGCATTATGCGTAAAGGTCGTAAAGGACGTAAGTCTCGCAAGTAATCAAGGGTAAAACCTTGGTTGCCTAGAGCAGCACATCATTGGCGGTTGGATGATAAATAACCGCCACCTATTGACAAATCGTTTGTATGTGTTACAAACGCGCCAAAGGAGTTAGTTATGGGTGTACCCTCAGATAAATTGATGGAGTTAATGCGAGGCAGTCGTTCTGCTGGCGCAGCAGCCCCCGTTCCTTCCCCAGACCTCGGTGGTTCACCCGGCGCACCCGCTATGTCGGATGCGGAAACCCCCCCGATGTCCAGCCCCATGTCCACACCAGAGCCAAAGATGGGTAGCAAAGAAGCTGCCATGATTAATGTTGGCATGGCAATGGACTTGCTAGAACAATCGCTCCCCGCTCTAGGGTCTGAGTCAGTAGAAGGGCAGAAGGCTCTTGCAGCTATTCGTTCTTTGACCGGCTTAATGGGGCCACGCAAGAACAAAACTAATGAGTTGCAGCAGTCAGAGATTCTGCAAATGCTGCAAACTCTACCTCAAGCTGGTGGCGCATCGCCTGAGGGTAAAGCAATGGCAAGCGCGCCAATTCCCGGTATGCCCTCACCCGGCGCACCACAACCACCCCCAATGTAAGGAGTCCATCATGGATTTGTTTAAGCCTCGTGGCGCAGCAGCCCCCCGCCGTCCTACTGACAACAATCAGCAAAATGGCGTTATGGTTAACACCCCCCGTTTTTCTCAGCTTGGTGGCCTCAACAGCCCAGCCAAAGTTGGCAAAGCTGGTATGGCGGTGCAAAAGCCTGCTGACGGAAAAAAAGTTATATAAGCGTATAAAGAGGGTAACACTATGTCATTAGAAAACGTCTCCTTAGAAGCCCGTGATGAACTGGCTTCCCT
>Ga0114969_10003435_pt1 | contig 12781 bp, 19 predicted proteins | sample M_130807_MF_Meta_FD_87316 | JGI IMG/M metagenome (GOLD analysis project Ga0114969, IMG submission 87316) | Freshwater microbial communities from Lake Montjoie, Canada to study carbon cycling - M_130807_MF_MetaG | ecosystem: Environmental > Aquatic > Freshwater > Lake | place: Lake Montjoie...
GCCAGTTAATTACACACGGGAATAAATTGATTTCTATTTTCTTCGGCAGCATCTTTGCCAATGCCTGTTTGAGTTGAGTATCGGTGTTGTTCATATTATTTTCCGTGCTTTAGTTGCTTCTCAATCCATGTTGCCAGATATGCGGCATATGGAACATACAAATCGTATCCTTCGAATACGAAGTCTTCGTGTCCGCATTGCCGCGCTTGTTTAATTGCTCGCTTCAACGCTGCGAGCTTGCGCGGGTTCCATTCAATTTTATTCATAGTCTGCCTCCAGTCAGATAACCGAACTTGATTGCTTTATTGTTCTCAATGCGACGAACACGCTTGTGGAATGCGACGTATCCGCAAACAGGGCAAGCGAGTTTGTTGCATCTGCATTTGTTGGCTCGAAGACCAGCCATCTTGATGATAAACGGTTCGGCTTTGCTTAATGTTTCGTCATCTCGTATTTCGCGAGTGACTCTGGAATAATTGATTAGTGTAGTGTGCATATTACTTTAGGGATATTTGATTGTTATGTTTTTACGTTGTTTGCCGAACTTCAACGCGTCTTTGTGACTGTTGAAGTAAATGTCCACGCGATTATCAAACCGCTTGGCTAATCTGTCTTGAACTATGTATGTATGACCATCAATCAGAACTTTTGTGCCGAATGGGATGCTCCGTGATGCTGCGACTGTGATGCCTTGCTTCGGCGTGTGTCCATCGGCGGTTTTGGCTGTCTTGAACCATGAACCACAGCAAATGTGGCAGGCACAATAAGCGGTGACGACTGCATTAGTTAGCATCATATGTTAATAGCTAAATCCGCCAATATAAACTGACAGTTTGCCTGTTGCGTTGGCGTAATAACCATTGTTGTCTTTGTTTTTGTAAATCTTGACAGTAATGCTTTCCAATTCACCATCGAGATGGATTGAGTCTTTGATTCCACGCTCTTTGGCAAGAATGTAGTTCATGGCTGCAATGACTGCTTCGTTTTTGGTCATAATCTGTATTGATTCGGGTTGTATTTTAAGCATAATTTTAGATTTTTGAGAGAATAGCCAGAATGAGAACGGAGATTTCCATTGCAATGAAAGACCAGAGCATTTTGCGTTCAGGTGACATAATATTTAATAAAAAGGCGGTCAGGTTGTCTGTCCCTGACCGCCATTGGTTTGATTATTAAGCTTTGACTTCGAGCACTTCGACGACTTTGGACTGCGCAGCTTCGACGATTGCAAGCTGCTCGTCTTCCTTGAGCTGGCGCATCGCTTCGACGAGCTGCTCGCGGCTGATGGTATGCGTTTGACGCGTGCAGGAGACCAGATTCATGGTCGCCGTGACTTTGCCTGACTTGCTGACACGCTTCGTGACGCGACCACCAGTCCAATCGGGAGACGCAGCCATCTGCGCGAACTCGCCGATAGCAGCTTCCTTGACCTTATCGGTCAGAGCTAGGATAGCGTTGTCAATCTGCGCGGAATCAGTCTTCGTGTTCAATCCCAGACGCTTGGCAAGGTCTTTACGCTTTTCGATGGTCAAAGACATGCCGACGACAGGATTCTTCTCGCCTTCCGCAGCCTTCGGGTCTTGCAAACGGGTCTTTGCAACGATACCGATAGACAATTCGGGAGCGGTGAAGTTGAACAGGCTGATTTGTTGGTTTTTCATACTATTTTGTGGTTTTAACTGCATTTACTACGTTTCGCGGATTAATTCCGCGTCAGTTTGTTTGTGAACTGAATTCGAGAGTCAGGCAGACCCCGAATTCAAACCACGAACACCACAAGCCAGCATCATGCCGCAGCAACCATGCCCAAAGCAGCAACAGGATTGGTGAGCAGCAACCACTTGAGTTGCGCATCATCCAGCTCGAACTTTGCCACGCTGCGCGGACACTTGGCAGGCACTTTCTTCGTTTTCTTAACACGATTGATACGATACGATAAACCTAACTCGTTTTGATTTCTCATAATAACTTTGGGGACACTATCTTACTGGGAATCATGTCCTTACACATATAGGAACTGTGATACCGTCCGAATTAAGGTTGCCAACTCGAAAGCTCGCCATTTCACCCACAACTTGACATCAATCTATCCCTGCCATATTGTCCCGCTAATGGCACAACATGGCGTCCAGCACCAAGCAGCATGTGACCTTCAGAAACTGTTGATACACAAGGCAAGCCAGCCTGAGACGACAGCCCAAGAAGCAGCAGTTGCAATCAGAGAATGGCAATCGCTCGAGAGATTGAAGCGAGAGATGCGAGGTATTCCGCCACTCAAAGCTGCCAGCGTGACCGAAACGCTTTCACTTCGCAAAGCCAAGCAGTTTGCCATCGCTTCACACGAACCCGTCGAAGTTTAAGGAATCTCTTTTCGCCTAGACCGTCCCCACCCTGCCGCATACGAACGCCCCAATCGCCGAATGGTAGACAAATCACACACAACCTCACATCCATTACCAGTTTTCAGTACGGTTCTTCATTAAAAGCACTAGGGAGGTTCAACGCTCCAACGGGGTGGGGGTGGTTCTTCATGTGGCAGCAGATGTCCAGCAAACCGTTATAGGGTGGTACCGTGTACGGATTATCCTTCTTTATGAAGAATTCAGCATTGTACCGCTCTTACTAAAGGGGTTATTCAGTCTCCTTTGAATCAGGGCATAGCACGCCCTTAATAGAACATTCCGTGGCTGGAGAGCTTCCAGAACCGACGGGCTTCCCTGTCCTTGCCGTATGCAATAGCCGGTTAGCGATGCACGGAGGGGAAACTAATGGTGGTCTTCGACGGCTTGTTCAAACGGGGCGTTTTTCGGGTGTCACCAGAAGGTGTCCCTATCATGAGGCCTGCCATGAGCAGATTGCTTGCTGAAGCTTGTGAGCTGTTATTACCGCAGCCACGGGTGTTTGATTTTATCGAAGAGGAAGAGGGGGCTGACATCGCTGCCAGCCCCCCTATATGAACGGGCATCACACCGTTCTGGCTCAGAGCCAGATTCATAAATTGTTGCACGATGCCGTTCATGTTTCTACTTTTAGTTCACTCAGCCGTAACTGTCAAAGTATTTCCAGAATTACTTTGAACTCGCCAGTTAACAAGCGGAGGAATTGAAGACTCCCTGCCTTCCCTGAAGTCGCGAATCATGTTCTCAATGATGACAGTGTTGTTCATCTTTGAATCTTTCGCCATCTCAGGAATCCTGTCAGCAATGTCAGCAGCAAGGGAGTGAATGTTCACCACGGCACCTCATCGCCATCCTTGACGTCTTCAGTCGCAGCTTCCTTGGGGGCAAAACTTTTCTTGTCCCAAACCTTGCCGTTGCCAAGAATCGGCATGTCTTTCTTTTGCTGACGCTCTTCCTTGGTCACACCCTGCTTGACGATGTAATCGCCATAGTCGCTAGTCGGAGTTTCAAACAAAACAAGCTCCGCATAGACAGCTTCCTTGCCGTTCTTCTTTGTGACCCGCTTAAAACGAGCCTTGTCCAGAAGAGTTACATCAATGCTTAGCGTAATCATGTTAGTTGGAAGCCGGGGTTTCAGTCTGCGCGGGAACGGAAGCGCGGGTGATTGAGTTGTGCAAGTGTTCAAACTTGGCACACTCCAACGCACCGACCACATCCATGATGTTGAACTGGCCTTTGTACTTTTCAGCCACACCCTTGATGAGCTGGCTAATGCCCTGGACGAGCACAATCTGCGGGTTTACGTCTTGAGCTTCATGTGCTTCCTGCTGTTCTTGATTTTCCATATATACTTATTTGCTTGGTTTTTGATGTGTTTCTTCTTGAGCAACTTCGTTTAACGAAGATGCTATGATTGACTCGTACCGCTGAACCATCGACAAACGCCACTCGCGAGTGCCGCCCTCCAACTGGCAAAGATAGGAATGAGATATCCGCATCAGTTTCGCCATGTCGCGCAAACCGATGTTAGCATCCATTCTCATCTTCTTGAACTCAAGACCGATAACAGACGCCGCTTGGCGCTCACCAGTCCCGAGACAATATTGGCATTTCATAATAGTACCGACGCACCAATAATAACACTTGGTAACAATTTTGCAAATAAAACTTGCGGAAAAATTTTGCAGTGGTAATTTACGTCCATGGCTAAGCTGAAAGACCGCCAAAGACAAATACCGAACGGGATGAAGTTTCACTTGCCCGAAGTGAAATACAAATCAAGTGCGTACGCATCTTTTGATTCCATCTGCAATTCAGTCTACACAATCGTCCAGGCTAATCTCGAATTGGCAATCGCCAAAGGTTGGCCGACTGAGATGCCTGCAATCAGAGAATGGGTTGATTCTTACAATGCAAAAATTTGTGAGGAAAACAAATGGACAGACTATTACGACCCCACTCCTGGAGATGCTCCAGACCTATCAGTTGTGCCGCACAATCAATGGCCGTTGTGGGCAAAAGCTCTTAAGCTTTTGAGCAACGATAAAGACGGCGGCGTTGGAGATACTCTTGCTCGCGTGATTGGAGACGAAACAAGCGAAGCTTTTAATAACTGGTACAAGGCAACGTTTGGAAAAGTTTGCGGGTGCAACGGGCGTCGCATTGAGTGGAACCATAAATATAATTACAAATGATTTATCCCATGGTGCAGCGGAGTATTGTTCTGGGTGAGTCAGGCATCCCAAGATTTGATGTGTGTGACGCGGACCGTATTGCACAGGGATAAGTACCGCTAATCAAATCAACCTGACATAATCTTATGGAAAAAAATAAAGTAGTAGAGCAGATGCTTAAGTTCAGAACCGCAGACTATGACGTACGCGTGTGGCGCGATTGCACTACGACGTACCATGAGTCTTTTGACATTGATGAAGTCATACTCAAGTATGGCGCTGTTGGAAAATTTGAACTTGGAGAACAGATTTCAAAACTGCCAGCAGTTGCAGCCGTTGAAGTTCTTGATAGAAGCGGAAACGGATTTGTTGTTTACCCAGATTGGAAATGATTTTTCTAAACGCAGCAAGCGTGCTTATTGATGCCATCATTATGACAATGGTGTTTATTATTGTCGCATCAATATGGCTTGCTGCTTCTATTGTTGTTCTTGTTTGCCTGCCTTGGAAATTTGCCAGCCTGTCATGGAAAGCCGAAAGGTCTACTAACTACGCCCCATCGGATGATGGAAGCGGAAGCCTTAACGGACGAAGATAGGCTGGCGCCTCTTTAATATGTCTCGCGTAAAAGTATTTTGCTTTTTTTATAATGAATCATTTTTGATTCCTTTTTTCTTGAGGCATTATCAATACGCCGACATTCATGCTTTTGTAAGCAAATCAATAGATTCAACAGTTGAAATGCTTCAAGCCGCTCCCAATGTCATTGTTGAAAACGTTGAATTTCCTCAAGGGCTTGACGACGAAATAAAAACAAACACGCTTAACAACGCGTTAAACAAACACGACAGCGACCACGATTGGCACATATGCGTTGACTCGGATGAATTTATTTGGCCTCAAGGGATGAACCCGCTTTTGTTTCCAGACAAAACTCCAGAGTATCTTGATTCTGTATCTCCAAATGACAATTGTTTAATTGCAAGAATGTGGGACGTTTTTAGGCACAGCGACGATTCAGATTTAAATCCTGCAATTCCAGTGTCCTCACAACGCAGGCATGGTGTTCCGGAATTTCATCCGTGGTACGAAAAGAAAATAATTTTTAGGTCAAATCTTGGAATAAATTTAAGCCTTGGAAATCATAGCACCGCAGGGAATGTAAGCCTTTCTCCAATTGAATTCAGAGGAGCCCATTGGCAAAATGCAGACCCTTCATTTTGCGTGATGCGAAGAGTGAGAGACCGCTTAAATCACATAAGCGTAAATAACAAATTAAAAGGATATGGAACCCAGCATTTTGACATCTCTGAAGAAAAAGTTTTGGATGAGTGTAAAAAACACATTAACGACAAAGTTGTATTTTAACAGAATGAAAATAAAAAACATAAAAGAGATTTTAGATTTTGATTCTAATTTTATTCTTCCTGAATTATTTGACTTGCAGGGATGGAATTCAGACAGCGAAATATTTGACAATTTAGTAAAAGAGATAAAACCAACAACAATAATTGAAGTTGGGACATGGAAAGGAAGAAGCGCAGCTCGTTGGCTTGACGCTACCGAAAAACTGGAAACAAAATTATATTGCGTAGATACATGGCTTGGTGGTTTTGACCATTATGTTTCCGGCTCTGATAGAATGCTTGATGCTGTTGGTTCTCCAAAACTTTACCATCAATTTATAAGAAACTTTGCTGACTCAAAGCATTCAAACCGAATTTACCCAATTCAGCAAACAAGCGTTAATGGAGCGCGCATACTGTCCCATTTTGGAATTAAAGCAGGGATTATATATATTGATGCGGGGCATGAATACGAAGACGTAAGAGATGATTTAAAATACTATTTGCCGCTTCTTGAAAAAGGAGGAAAAATATTTGGAGACGATTTTTATAATTTTTCAGGCGTTTCAAGAGCTGTTGAAGAATTTGCAAAATTAAACAATTTAACAATTAATATTGTAGAAGATAATTTTTGGGTTTTAAAATGAAATGCTACGTTCAACTTGGTAAGCATGGAGACCTAATAATTCTGATGCCAGGTTGGCTTAAAGAATTTCAGAAAACTGGAGAGCGCCCAATCGTAATGGTTAGCAGAGAGTTTGCTTCAACTCTTGATGGCATATCGTATGTAAGAAAATGGGTTGTCGATTTGCATTGGTATGGCGATTGCGGCGAAGCAAGGAAGCTAGCTGAAAAAGAATTTGGAATTGAAAATGTAATCTTTCCAAAATGGTGGGACGACCCTACGTTTACCCCTCCTGAAATCAGGCACGATGCTGTCAGCTTAATCATCCATGGTAAAAGGATGAAGATTGAAAAGGACGAATGGTTTTCTTACATGGCAAGCTCATGGAAGTATGCTGGCTTTCCGTTGTCTGAAATGCTTGAGCCAGTTGTGTTTGATAGGCGCAGACCTGGAATTGAATTTGCATTGAGGAAAATGTATTTCAAAACAAATAAGCCAAAGCTTTTTGTGTGCTTGAATACTGGTGGCTCAAGTCCATTTGGATATGTGCCCGAAGTTCAAAAAATAATTTATTCATTTAAAGACGAGTTTGAAATCATAGACCTGATGAATATAAGAGCCGAGTGCATATTTGATTTGCTTGGACTGTTTGACCATCCGTCTTCTTGTTTGATAACAACAGACACAGCAACTCTTCATCTTGCGGGCGCATGCAAGATTCCTTATTTGGGATACATGTCTAACGGTGGAGGAGGCTCAATACCAAGAGGCAATTGCATTACTCAAATAAGATATGCAGACACAATTACTAGGATAAATGATTTGGAAATGTTTTTAGAAAACCAGAACTCTTTGAATGCTCCAAAGATAATTGCATGATGCGCATAAATTTCATCATCACGGCACACGACAAAGAAGACTTTCTTGAGCCATTGTTGTCTGTGCTAAGCGGGTACAAGAAAATAAAAGCATCTCATTGCATTGTTTACAATGGCAAGCAAGACGACTTTCCAAGGCACATGTGGATTCCAAATAGGGGTCACCAGCAAGGCGACATGGATTTGACAAAGGCTGGATACTATGCGCTTAGAAGTAACAATGTGCACCGCTTTATAAAAATAGGCATCGACACGCTTTTGTTGGATGAAGACCGCATAATTAGAATATTTAACGAGATGGAGAAAGGCCAATGTGGATACGCTGGCAATAGGTGGGGACACGAACAAGAAACATCTCTTGCAACCGACATCATATTTTCTGACATAAGGTTTGGAGATGTATTTGAAGGATTGGAAATGGCAAGTTATCCGGCTTACGAATGGGCTATGTGGGGTCAATGTAACAAATACAAAATCAAGGCCATGATGATTAAAGAACGAATCCCAGTTCACGAAAACAACAGAATGGAATGCGAAGCTCTCAAGTGGACCATGCACCACCAGCTTGAAAGAAACATTGCAAATATGCAAAAATGGGGATACAAATAACATCATATGGAATTCGATAAATCAGATGCAGTTGATAGTGTCTGCCAGCAAATGCGCATGGCAGACTGGCCGCGCGGACAGAACCGAGCGCGCATCAACAACCTTTTTAACGGATTCCCGCCGTTCAACGAAGCCGAAGCGCAGGCAAACAACATCAATGTGAATGTCAATTTCCTTGAAGGAACTGTTCTTTCGCATGATGCGCGCGCTCAATTTTACGGAGCCTTCTTAAAACCTGGACAGTTCTTTACAGCTACGACAGACATGGGCAAGAAAGACAAGCGCAGCACTTATTCGTCTATTGTTACACAAGAGATGAACAAGATTATGAAGCGCTCAATGGTTTATTTTGAGACCTTTCGCAGCAAGTTTGCAATGGATGTGCTTCACGGAATTGGACCTTCCGCCTGGCGCAACGCTGACAAATGGTGCCCCGACGCAATCGCAATCGAAGATGTTGGTATTCCTGGAAACACTCTTCTCACCATGGAGAACATGCCGTTCTTCTATGTGTACCGAAGCTATACTGCGCCTGAGTTAATGCGCTTAACTCAGGACAGGGCTAAAGCAAAGGCAGCTGGCTGGGACTTGGACATGGTGGACCAGTGCATTGCGTTTGTTGACCGCTCCGCCGCTGCGCTGATGGGCAATAACTGGCCCGAAGTTTGGTCTCCTGAAAAGACGCAAGAGCGGATTAAAGGCGACGGCGGGTTCTATGCTGGCGACCAAGTGCCAACGATTGATTGCTTTGATTTCTATTTTTATTCGGATGACGGCAACGAAGCTGGATGGCGTCGCCGAGTCATATTGGATGCTTGGTCAAGCCCGTCTTCTCCTGATGGTCGTCCAACGCGAAACAAAGATAAAGACTTTAGCCGTGGAAAATTCTTGTTCAATCCTGGCAAACGTAAATACGCTGACAAAGTTTCCGAATTAATCAGTTTCCAGTTTGCCGACTTGTCTTCTGTTGCCCCATTCCGCTATCACTCGGTTCGTTCTTTGGGCTTCCTTGTGTATGCCGTATGTCACCTTCAGAACCGTATTCGCTGCCGTTTCAATGAATCGGTGTTTGAGGCTCTGATGAATTATTACCGAGTCCGCTCTTCCGACGAAGCAGAACGCGCTCTTAAACTGGATTTGATTAATCGTGGATTCATCGACGAGACGATTCAATTCGTTCCGCCGAACGAGCGCTGGAATGTTAATGCTCAGCTTATTGAGCTTGGCATGAGCAATAACCAGCAAATCATCAACAGCAATTCCTCATCTTACACGCAGCAGCAAGGCGGTTCTTCTGGTGACCGCAAGACAAAGTTCCAAGTCATGGCCGAAGTCAGCCAGACTACCGCGCTTGTTCAGTCAGCGTTCAATCAGGCTTACCAGTATCAAGAATCTGAGTATCGCGAAATCTTGCGTCGCTTCTGCAAAGAAAACTCCACGGACCCCGATGTCCGTAAATTTAGGGCTACCGTTGCTCAGAAAGGGGTTCCGATGGACATCCTTAATTCTGAAAACTGGGACATTCAACCGACTCGCGTAATGGGTGCTGGCAATCAGACAATGGAGACCGCGATTGCTCAACAGCTTCTCCAGATGCGCAATCTTTACGACCCCGAACCGCAGCGTGAAATCTTGCGCGAAATCACGTTTAACGTCACTGGCGATGCCGACAAGGCTGCTCGCTGGGTTCCTGACGAGCCGCTCAAGGTTTCGGATTCCGTTCACGATGCACAGCTCTCCATGGGAACGCTAATGCAGGGTTTGCCAGTGGCTGTCAAGACGGGCATGAACCACAAGGAATACATCGGAGTGATGCTGCAATCGCTGAATGCAATGATTCAGCAGACCGAACAGGGCGGAGGTATGACAACTCAAGAAAAGATTGTTGGGTTTGGAAACGTTGCGCAGCATGTCGAGCAGCACATCCAGTTGCTGTCTCAAGACCCAGAAGAAAAACAATTTGTCACCGCTGCCAACCAGCAGCTGGCAAAGATGATGAACCTTGTCAAAGCGTTTGCACAACGCCTGCAAGAACAGATGGAAAAGCAGCAGGCCCAGCAGGGCGGCGACCCGCAGGTTGCTGCAAAGACTCAATCTCAAATCATACTTGCAAAAGCAAAAGCCCAGAACAGCAGAGAGTCTCATTCTCAAAAAACCGCGCAGAAACAGGTCTCGTTTGATATGGAGCAGCAGCGCAAGCAAGAGGCTTTCGAGCTGGAGCAGGCTTTAAAAACCCATACGACAAAACACGAAATCACGCGGTCAAACATAAAGTCCATGAACGAGGGTTGATAGATGAATATATTCATCAAGAAAATCCCGCACAGCTCGCAGCGATATCCTACTGTTGGTGATTGGTATTGGGACGATGGTGCGTTGTTTATAAACGTATCACAAATGAACAAACCGAAGAAGCCCAAAATTGTATGAACCCCACTCCAAAACAAGTATTCATGTCCAATTCCAACGCTGTTAAAGCACACTCGGCGTTGCTTGATAGGCCTGAGTTTAAAACAGGGTTGGACGCTGCTCTTGCTCATTACACTCGAATGATGTGCCTTTTGGCACCAATGAGCCTAGACACTCCTAACCAGCTTCAAGCATCTGCTATGTGCTTTCAGCGCATTCAGGGCGCAAATGAGCTTGTATCAACTTTGCTTGGATTGCACGAGCAACCTCCTAAACCAGCACCTCGACAGACCGATAACCTACATCAATAAATATGCCCGAAGAATCAATCATTGAAACAGCAACGGCTCCCGCTACGGAAACGGGAAACCTAAATCAGCCGTTGGAGCTAAAAGTGTCAGAAATGACTGCCACTTCTTCTGACAGGTCAACCACACCTGCAAAAAAAGGAAGCGCAAAAGAAAGCATTTTTGCAGAACTTAGAAAGAAATTTAGCGGCGAAGAAGTTGCAACTGCATCAGAAGCAGCAGAGTCGCAGCCAGACGACGCTGAATCCCAAGAGGCCCAAGAAGAAAAACCAAAGGTATCTGAGCAAAAGCCAGTTGAGAAAAAGAAAGTTAGTCCTTGGAAAATGGTTGAGGAGTACAAAGCCAAGATTAAGGAATACGAAGCAAAACTTGCTCAAGTTGGCTCAAAAGAACCCGCTCCTGAAAAGCTTAAAGAGTATGAAGAAAAGCTCACTTCCGCTGAAAAGCGCCGCATGGAGCTTGAGCAAGAGATTCAGTTTGTAAACTTTCAGAAGTCGGAGAAGTTTCAGAAAGAATATCAGCAGCCCTATGAGTCAGCTTGGGCAAAGGCAATGACAGACATGTCTGAAATCACTGTTCTTGACGGCGATTCCGAACGCGCACTTGAAGCCAAAGATGTTCTTGAGCTTGTCAACATGCCGCTTCGGGAAGCAAAGGCGATTGCTGAAGAGAAGTTTGGCGACTTTGCCAACGAGGTGATGAGTCACCGCAAAGACATTCGCATGTTGTTTGAAAAGCAAACTCAGGCAATTGAAGCTGCAAAGAAAGAAGGGCTAGAGCACTTCCAAAAACAAGCAGAAGCACAAAAACAAGAATATGGAAAAGTCACAGAAGAAATCAAAAAAGTGTGGGCTGACGCAAACCAGTCAGCGGTTGCAGACGAAAAATACGGTTCCTATTTTAAGCCGTCTGATGGTGATACTGAAGGTAATCAAAGGCTGGCTAAAGGTTTCGAGCTTGCTGACAGGGCTTTTTCTGAAAATCCTTTGGCTCCTGGTCTCACGCCGGAACAGCGCCGCTCAATCGTGCAACGGCACGCAGCAGTGCGGAACCGTTGCGCAGCCTTTGGGCGGCTCGCGTTCCAAGTCAACAGCTACCAAAAGCAAATCTCTGAGCTTAATCAAAAGCTCAAATCCTATCAGTCTTCCGAACCCGAAACGGGTGGAAGCAAACCGGCGGCGGCGGGTTCTAAAGGCCGAGGCTCCGCTTGGGATTCAATTCGAGCAGACCTAGCCAAGCGAGCAAGGTAATCGCAGCAAGCAAAACCCCCTTAGAAATAAGGGGGTTTTTTTATTTGACAGATATTAGAATTTGTAATACTGCTTATAAGTCCTTGGGGCGAGAGCCTCAAAAGAATTTCTCCTCATAGGGCGCTGGAGAGCAGTCTGGCCGCTGGTGAAATATCCAGCATTGGAAGATGGCCGCTCCAAAACGCAGTTATAACTAACAGCGGAAGATTGCTCTCGACGTGTGCCGATAACAAATCTTCCAAAAACGCAGTAATAAACTAAAAAACATATGGCTTGTGCTCAATCAATTATCCAGTCCTGCGATTTTCCGCAGTTTCTGGTAGACCAAACTCCTAAGTTTGACGAACTCATCATGGAGGACATTCGTCCTAGTGATGGCTGGCTCTTGAACGTTTCTACCGGCACCGTGCCTATTGGTACGCCCGTTGAAATTACTCAGGACCGTTTTCGTCATGTATTCCCCAACACCACCAAAACTTGGCGTAAAGTGAACGCCAATGGCGCTGGTTGCTTTGCTCAGGGTCCGTGCGACCCCGAAGAGAGCCAGATTGGCTGGGGCGCTGACCGTCTCACATACTTTGCGGAAGCTCAGGAATGGGCCACACCGCTGTTGTGCTACGACCAGGACATGCACATCTCTCACGCTGAACAGCACATCTCGCAGATTGTTAACGAGATTCTGCGTCCGGCAACAACGTCCATTTCTAGCAACTTCCTTCGGAAGCGCGCTCTGGCTTGGGCTAAAAAGAAATGGGTGGCTAACAAATATCAGCCTGCCTTCAC
>Ga0114969_10003437_pt1 | contig 12771 bp, 7 predicted proteins | sample M_130807_MF_Meta_FD_87316 | JGI IMG/M metagenome (GOLD analysis project Ga0114969, IMG submission 87316) | Freshwater microbial communities from Lake Montjoie, Canada to study carbon cycling - M_130807_MF_MetaG | ecosystem: Environmental > Aquatic > Freshwater > Lake | place: Lake Montjoie...
CGGCTCGCAAAGGATTGGGAGAACCTCAATCGAAAGGCGCGCGCATTCTTGCGCCTCGCCTCCATCAGGCTCATGTTGAGAAAGCTATGCAATCCAACATGATCTTCCCGGACAGACTCTTAGACATCAGCGAAATCCGACACATCGGCCGCTTGCCCGGCGCGGGGCGGTCAGGGCTGGTTTGGGGATCCCAGGATTGTGATGCGGTAGGGGCGGGCGGGGTCGTCGGTGGTTTCGGTTTGGATGGTTTTGAAAGCGGCTTTCAGGCGGGCTTCCCAGGCTGACGAGATGCCTTTGTTTTCTCCGACGAGAACAATGATGCCTGAGGGTGCGAGGTGTTCACGCAGGACCTGACAGACCCGTGGCGCAAAGTCGTCGTGTACGTAATAGACGACCTCCGCGCAGACGATGACGTCGAATGTCCGGCGCAGCCGCAGGTCGCGTAGGTCGCGCTTCAAAAACCGGATATTCGCGCAGGGGCGGCAGTAGTGCTTGGCGTGGCGGATCGCCGCTTGTGCGACATCGACGGCCACAATTTCTCCGAACTGTGCGGAAAGAATTTTTGTGAAGATGCCGATGCTGCAGCCGATTTCCAAAACCGATTGCGATCCTTTGCGGTACCGCAGAATGCTCGCGAGAACGTGCTTATATTTTTGCTGTTCGTAGGAACTGCGATGGAAATCCCAAGGGTCCGCGTTTTCGAGATAGAGCCGCTCGAATTCAAAACGCTTGCTGCCGGTACGCAGCCACGCATTGAGTTTGTTCAGCGCGGAATAGGATAGCGCCTGGGCCGGCAATTGCCCCGACAGAACTCTCCGGATCAATCGGATCGCCGTCTTCACGGATGGCTATGAACTGACGGACGGGGCGCTACGAGGCGCCGGCGCGGGATTGCGGCGAACCGCCTCCGGCCGCAACTCGCAAATCCGGTTCAACCATCCCGACCGCAGCAATTGCACCTCGCGCTCGAATTGCGGATCAAAAGTATTGCCAGGGTGTACGAGAATTTCGATGGATGGCGCTCCGCGCAGCTCGCCGCTTTCGAGCGCTGCTTTGAAGTCGAGAAGCGAAATGACATGACCGTTCACCGCAGTGCCATCAGCCCTCATCGCCATGCGCCAGAAGAATTTTCTGACGCGCGACCGCATGCTCTGGGTCTGGCGATTGTCCCAATGATCGATGCCGCGCACGCGCTTGATGCCGTACCGCCATTGCAGCCGCTTCAATACCGGGATGAAGCCCCGCATCAAGTGTACATGATGATGCGAATCCAAATGCGCCGGCTTTAACCCCCGGGCGATGCAATATTCGATCTGCGCCTGCCATTCGCCATACACGGCCCGCTTCAAGGCGGACGTTTTGGGCGTCTGCGCAAGCGCGTCATAGCGAAATTCGCCGTTCGCGTTGAGCAGGGGTTGCAGTCCGGCTGCGCCGGTCAGCGGCTTGAACTGCGTAAGGTTCAAATGCACGCCGAATGCGCCTGGGGCATAGGATTGCGCGGTCGCGATAGCTGCGCCGGTATACGGTGCATTGGCGATAATCGAGGCGGAATCGATGAGGCCCAGCCGGAGAAGATCGAAGGTCTCCTCGTTTACAGCCTGGCTCAAGCCCAGATCGTCGGCGGTGACGCGAAGTCTCACAAAGTCTCCCAAAGCGTGCCATGCACACAAAGCGTATGCGATGCCCTAAAGTTGAGCCAGCGAATAGCGGCGTATCAGGCGTAGTCCTATACCGCGCGTCGCATGGATCGGACATATTCGATGCGCAAGTCGAGAGTACGCCTGGGGGCCGTGTTGAGCAGTGTCGCGTGGGCGAGATGATGCCATCGGTTTCGGTGCTTCATGTGCCCTACACCTTTTTTCCCGACGAAGCAGGAGGGACCGAAGTCTACGTATCCGAACTCGGAGCTGCGATGCGCGAGCTCGGACTGCGGGTTGCTATTGCTGCGCCTGGGACGCAGGAGGCAAAATATCTCCACGGGGACCTGGAGATTTATCGCTTCAAAAAGGCCTCGCAGCCGGCGTTCGGCCAAGCCTATGGCGAGCCGGATACAATTGCGGCCGAGTCCTTCCGCGCTTTGCTGCAAAAGCTGCGTCCCGACATCGTTCACCTGCACGCCCACACGGCGGCCGTCTCGCATTTGCTGGTCGATGCGGCACACGAGGCGGGCGCGCGCGTCCTTCTGACCTATCACAGCCCAACCGTGAGCTGTCTGCGCGGCACGATGATGCTGTTCGGCGCGCAGTCTTGCGATGGGGTTATGGATGCGAAGCGTTGCACGGTGTGCACCCTCCACAATCACGGCGTGCCCCGGCCGGCCGGCCGCCTGTTGACGAGCCTTCCATCCGCTTTGGGACGGATGGTAACCCGGTCCGGCTTGAGCGGCGGTGTGTTCACCGCCCTCCGGATGGCGCAGGCCACGAAAGGTTTTCACGACGGCGTTCGAGAGCTGCTGCGGAAAGTCGATGGCGTGATTGCCGTGTCCGACTGGGTTCTCGATGTCCTCGCGCGGAACGGGGTGCCGCAATCGAAGTTGCTGCTTTGCCGGCAGGGCGCGCAGATAGCGCGGGCCGCCCAAGCCCCGTCTGTTCAGCTTCCAGACCAGTCCAGCGCAAAGCTGAGGCTCGCTTTTTTCGGCAGGCTGGATCCGATGAAGGGTTTGGACACGATTTTGCGGGCGTTTGAGCTGATGCGCGACACGCAGGTCGTGCTGGATATCTACGGCCTGACACAGCCCCATTCCGAGCGGTACGTCGCGTCCTTGCACGCCCATGGAGATTCGCGGGTGCAATTTCGGGAGGCGCTTTCCTCGGGCGACGTACGGCAGGCGATGGAAGGCTATGATTTCGTGGTTGTGCCGTCCCGCTGGCTGGAGACCGGCCCCCTCGTCGTCTATGAGGCGTTCCAGGCAGGCACGCCAGTATTGGGCTCCCGCCTCGGCGGAATCGCAGAGCTCGTGACCGATGGAGTCGACGGCGTGCTGCTTGGAGCGGACTCTGCCGAGAGCTGGGCGAAGACGATCGCTGCGCTGGCGGAAGACCCGGAACGGGTGCGAAAGCTGCGAAGGGGCGTGCGTCCGCCCCGTACAATGCGCGATGCAGCCGAGGAGATGGTTCGCCACTACCACGCGCTGTTTACCGGCGCGCGCCCCGCAGTGCGAAACGCTGCCCCCAACGCTGATGAGCCCGCTGAAAGCGAACGGCTCGGCCAGCCCGTTTAGTGCCGCCGTGAGTCTTTATGTCTGCGGCAGCATGAAGCCTTCGAAATAGGCGGCGAGCTGCCGATATCCGTTTAGCGGCAGCACCAGGGCCACATACTGGTCCGGACGCACGACGACCATGCAGCCCGCCTCGCGGTCTATGCCGCGCAGGGCGAAGATGTCCTCGCCGCTTTTGTGGTCGATGCAGAAGATTTTTTCATAGTCGCGAAGGCCCAACCGCCCCTTCCGCGGCAGAAGCAGTGCGGACATCTGATCGACGGAAAGCGCATCGTGCGCTTGCTGAAACACCGCGCGCACATCGATGACCGCATCGATATCCTCGCCTTTGCCCGTGTACCGGTGGATGGGTGACGCCGGATCGCCGGTCAGAAAATCGCACAGCCGCGAAATCGCCGAATCCGGCGAGGCGGGATCGCCTGCGTCTGCAAACGCGTAAATCCGAAAGCGTCCATCGGCCCCGCCGGCATGACCGAGCTGCATCGGCTTTGCATCGGCAAGGCGCACGACAGGCGCGGAATGAAAGCGGGTGCCGATCAGAAAACCCTTCGCCAGATTCTGATACGTGCCTTCGCCGGTGAGAAGTGAGGGGCGGTAGTGCGTCGCCGTCCCCGCCGTATAGCGGCCGTGCCGGATGAAGTAGTCGCGCGTCTTGGCCGGGTCGGCTTGGCGGCCGTCTTCCGGGGTGGAGGCGATAAGCTCGGCCCACTCCCGGTCGAAATCTATCAGCTCTTTTGCAATCGCCCGCCGTTCGGCGGAGTAGGTGTGCAGCAAAGAGGCCGGAGATTGGCCGCGTAAAACCGAAACGAGCTTCCACCCCAGATTGAACGTATCCTGCATGGAGACGTTCATGCCTTGTCCGGCCTTCGGGCTATGCGTGTGACAGGCATCGCCCGCGATGAACACGGTTGGCGTTACGCTCGCGGGCGCATCTTCCGGAACGTCGTCGAACTTTTCGGTAAGGCGCTGGCCGATTTCATAGACCGACCACCACGGAACTTCCTTCGCTTCGAAGCTATAGGGCTGCAAAATACGCTGCGCCTTCGCCACGATCTCGTCGATACCGATATTGCGGCTTGCGGCGCGTTCGCCCTCTTCCAGCTTTGTCAGTTCGACATACAAGCGCAACAGGTGCCCGCCTTCGCGCGGAATGATGAGCATGGTGCCTTCATGCGCGGACTGGATCAGGCACTTGGAACGAACGGCCGGGAAATCGGTGAGGGCGAGAATGTCCATCACGCCCCAGGCGTGATTTGCGGAATCGCCATGCAGCTCGCGGCCGATGGCGGCGCGCACGACGCTGCGCGCGCCATCGCAGCCGACGACGTAGCGCGCCTTGATCGTTTCGGACGTTCCATCGGCATGCTGCAGCGTCACCGTCGAACCATCTTTGCGCGTTTCGATCGAGACGACACGGCGCGAATAATACGGCTCGATATTCGCCGCCCCGTGCCGCATCCGGTCGAGAAAGAAATCGTGTACGCGGGCCTGATTCAGAACGACATGGGGAAATTCCGAAAGGCCGTCTTCGGTATCCTGCACCCAGCCATTGGGGACGATATGCGATGGGTTCGTGTCGTCAGGCTTCCAGAAGGTCGTCTTGTTGATCCAGCACGCTTCCTTCAGCACGCGCTCGCTGAATCCTAACGCGTGAAACATTTCCACTGTGCGGCAGGCGATGCCGTCGGCCTGGCCTCGCAACATGGGGCCGTCCTTCTGCTCGACGATGCAGGTCTTAATGCCGGGATAGCCGGCGAGCTGCGCCGCAAGCGTCAGTCCGGCCGGGCCGCAGCCGGCGATCAGGACATCGACTTCGGTGGGTGGTGAGCCTTGGGCGCCGGGCGATGCGTAGCGATGGGCAGGGTTGGCGATTGCCGGGTCGCCCGGTACGAACCCATTCAGGTGAAACTGCATCTTTCTTTCCCGCTTTTGCGCGGCCGCCTTGTCTTATAGCAGGCGGCTTATGACCCCACGTCTGATGTGTGTCAAAGCGGTCAAAAGTCCACATTTTGTGCCGTGACGCCGCGGACTTAGGCGGCGCAGATAGCCTCCAGGCCGCCATTCTTGTTAAGCCTTGGGCGTTAACGCCACGCGGCTCGAACGGGATCGGCGAATCGGGCCGTCACGGCTGCTGCCGGCACGAAGAACAGCCGCAAATTGCGCCCGCAGCCCTGTGTCAGGGGCAATCGACGGAAGGTCTTCCAAGGTAAATTGTATACAATATTGATGATTTTTGCGGCAAATATGCATGCATTATGAATACAAAATGTGCCTATCCCCTGATGTGCTTCGTATTTAGGCCGTATGCACATTCGTTCCTACGTAGATTGGCCCATATCAAGGGTCCTTCGCGGGCACTTAAGTTCGGATGTCTTCCGCGACATAGGAAGAAGCGTCAGGCGAGGGTTACGGGGCCGCCACGTTTCTCAAAAAAACTGCGGGAGCAAAAGCGAGCGAAAGGGCGCGCAGTGCACGATGTTGCGCTCTAACCGGCCTTTCGACATCGCAAAATGAACGGGGAAACGCCAGGTTTTTGGCGGGTATTTCACTAAGGAGGATTTTGGGGCGGTGTCTTTTCATCCGCCTCCGTGAGAGGGGGATTGTCTACGATGCTTTTCCAGACAACACGCGCAGGCCGTATCAGCAAATACGCTTTCTTATTTGGTTCGGCATCGCTCGTCAGTATGTTGGGCGCCGTTCAGGCGCAGGCTCAGAGCGCTACGTCTGCGCAAATGGGACAACCGGTTCCTGTTGCCGGCGCTACGTCCGGAAAATCCGTGCTTGTCAAAGTCGCACAGGCAACCCCGTCTACGCAGACTGTTGCTCCATCAAATCAGGCGACTCCGGTACAAGTCGCTCAAGCGGCAGTCGCTCAGGCTGCTCCGTCGGGTGTGCCCGAGCAGGTGCTCGTGACGGGTTCGCTCATTCACGGCGCGGCGGCGGTTGGCGTGCCGGTCACGTCATTTCGCGACGGAGACTTCAAGGAAACCGGCGCGCTCACGATTGCCGACCTGTTTAAGAACGTTCCGGCCGTCTATCAAATTCCGCAAAACGACGTCATTGCCGGTGGCGGCTACATCGCCCGCGCCCAGAACGTCAATCTGCGCAACCTCAGCACGCACGGCTCGCGCCAGTTGCTGCTTGTCGACGGTCTCAGATTCCCCAACCAGGGCCGCGGCGGCTGTCAGACCGACCCTTCGATTATCCCGCAGCTTGCGCTGGAACGGCTCGACATTCTTGCCGATGGCGCCTCGGCCACCTACGGGTCGGATGCCATTGTCGGCGTCATCAACGTCGTCCTGAAGCGCGGCTATGACGGCGCCATCAGTCAGGCGCAATACAGCCAGTCCACCGATATCGGCCATCCCCTCTACACAGTTACGCAGCTTTACGGACGTACGTGGGACGGCGGCGACATCACCGTCAGTTATGAATGGTACAGGCAGGAGCACACCAACGGCACCGTGCGGCCCTTCTTCACGCAGGATTTCTTTGCGGCGGAAGGCCTGGACGACAGACGCAATCTGATTCATTCCCGTCCGGGCGTGATCACCACGGGTGCGCCGGCAGCGTTGGCAGGAGCCCCCGCCGGTTTCGCCGGCAACCTCGGCCAGAACTGCGCCAACTGCTTTTCCATTCCGACCGGACAGAATGGCGTCGGCCTGACATGGACCACGCTCCTGACGCATCCCGGCGCCAACAATCCCGTCAACCTGTTCGACGATAGTTGGGCCGAGCCCGATCAGCAGCGCAATGCCGCGACGATGACGTTCGACCAGCGCATTGTGCCGGGCGTTTCATTTTTCGCCGATGCCTGGATTTCGAATCGTCAGTCCTTGATGCATTCGCAGTCCACGAACAACTCCTTCATCGTCGGTATTCCAACGCTGAATCCCTATTACCCCAAGGGCGCGCCCACGGGCATTCGCGTCAACTACGACATGAATCTCGAGCTGCCTTCGCCGCAGCGGGTTTCCGCCAATGAAATCGACAGCCGCTACGACTTCGGCTTCAACTTCAACCTTCCTGGCGATTGGACGGGAAAAGCCTACGCCGCCGTCAGCAAAGTCCACAACATGGACACCACGACCGGTTCGGTCAATTTGAACATGGTCAGCGCGGCGCTGGGATGGACGATCAACGCGATCCCCGCGAACTCGGCCACGCCCTTCATCATTGCGAGCTTCACCAAACCCGCCAACGTTCCCTATCTCAATCTGTTCTGCGATCCGACCGCCTTTACCTGTAACGACCCGTCGACGCTGGCTTTTGTCAGCGGGTACTCGATCAACGACGAAAACATCATCATCAACGAATACGGCACCACCGCCGACGGGCCGGTCTTCGATTTGCCCGGCGGCAAAGTACGGGCCGCCGTAGGCGCGATCCTGACTCACTATTCGTTCTTGACCGATGCGGTGTCGTCGAACGCCAACAACGCCAACATCGTCAATCACGTCAGCACGGCCGGTCGCAAAACCATCTATTCGGCGTTCACGCAGGTGAACATTCCGATCCTGGGCGGCGATTTCAAATTGCCTCTGGTGGAGCGGCTGGAGCTTGAGACCTCCGTCCGCTACGACAAATATAGCGACGTCGGACCGACCACCAACCCTAAGGTCGCGATCGACTGGGAGGTCGGTTATGGGCTGACTCTGAAGGGAAGCTGGGGCACCGCGTTCCGCGCGGCATCCTTCCAGGAAGCCAACACCAGTGGTCCAAGCGCCGTGAATCAGGCAGCCGGCGCCACCAGCAACACGATCCAGACGTGCCCGGTTGTTGGCGTTCCGGCCGTTGCGGGCTCGATCGCAGCGTTGATCGACCCAAACTGTACGGCAGGCCTTCAGTTTCTCGGAGGATTGCAGTCAGGCTTCAATCCAGACATCCGGCCGCCCGGCTACAAGCTGGAGCCGGAAACAGCGCAAAATTTGAGCGCAGGCATCGATTTCGCGCCGGACACAGGCCTCTTTAAGGGGCTCAACATCCAGGCTACTTATTGGTACATCCGTATGCGGAATGTCATCAACGGGTATTTTGGTCTTCCGAACCTGCAGACCGGCCAGTTGGACAATCCTTCTTATACGCAGGGCTTCCTTACGGCGGCGAACGATCCTGATTTTGCGGCGCACGTCGCGACTCTGTTGTCGGGTCCCAAATCGACGCTGCAGCAGTCGATCGCGACCAACATTCAATTCATTGCCGACACCGGCAACCGCAACATCGGCTGGCAGGCCGTCAACGGCGTCGACTTTGTCGCCAGCTATGATTGGGACATGGACGAATGGGGCGCCTGGAATACCGGCATCACCGGCACTTATGTGATGGACAACAAGACGCTTGCCACCCCAGGCATTCCGGTCAACAGCCTTTATTACACACCGCAGGGACCGGGCTCTTCGGCACTGGATGTCGGCGGACGCCTCAAATACCGCGCGCGTCTGGGCTGGGCGAACGATGACGGCTGGAGTGTCACGGGCTTCATGAACTTCCTGCCGCACTTCAATTCCAACGTGGCGGCGCTTCCGCCCGCCTGCTTCCTGATCGGCAATACTGCCTGTAATGCCAGCGGTCTGCCGCAGTTCGCCAAGTACACGACGCAATATGCGACGCTCACCAATTATGTACCGGGCATTTATACGTTCGACCTTTCGATCGGATACAAGACCGGCTCGCAGCCTTCGAATGAGTACCTGCGCAACGTCGGTGTTCAGCTGAACGTTACGAACTTCCTGAACAAGCAGGCGCCGTTTGCGTACCAAATCAATCCGCCGGGTGGCGGCGCGCAGGCCCACGCCTACTTCTCGACGACAGCCGGCTCATCTCTCGGCATCGACGGTCGCGTCGTGACCCTCGTCCTGACGAAGGTTTGGTAGGAGGAAATGATGAGCCAGCGTTGCGTGCTTCGCTTTGGGTTGGCAGCTTTTGCAGCGACATGTATCGCGACAGCGATACCTGTCTCTGCCACGGCGGCAGATAGCAAAGCGCCGGCAGCCACCCTGGATCTGTCAGGCACATGGCAGATGGCGCATGCACGCCGGTTTCGTCAGCCGGCAAGCGGTCCGGGGCCCATTCAGGATCATCCCGATCATCCGTTCCACGATCGCGGAGTCGATGCGCAGGGGCGGGAAGTCAATCCGACGCCGCTTGTCGGCGATTGGCGCAATCCCATTCTGAAGCCTTGGGCAGCGGACGCTATCCGCAAGACCGGAGAGGAAGATTTAGGTGGCCATGTTCCGGAGACCGCGGAATCGAGCTGCTGGCCTGCGGGTGTTCCCGACATTCTGAATTTCGGCGGCCCGGTCTACTTCCTGGAACGCGAGAACGTCTTCACTGTCCTTTACCAAAACGGACCGAATGTGCGGAAAATCTACCTGGATCGGGCGCACGCGACGAATCTCAAACCCACGTGGTATGGCGAATCTGTCGGTCACTATGAGGGCGGGGCGTTGGTGGTGGACACCATAGGCCTCAACGCGAAAACCAAGGTTGACCGTTATGGGACGCCGCACACAGAGGCGCTGCACGTTGTGGAGCGGTATCGGCCCATCGACGACAAGACCATGCAAGTCGATTTTACGATCGAAGACCCCGGCGCGTTCACCACCGTCTGGTCGGCATCGATGACGTATCGCCGCGGCGCGCCTAATGCGTTGCAGGAAAACATCTGCGCCGAGAGCACCATCAATCCTGTAACCGGTGAGCTATTCCCAATCCCGGTTTCGGCAAAGCCGGATTTCTGAAGCTGAAAGAAAAACGGGAACCACAAAGGACACGAAGGAGACACAAAGTTCACAAAGAGGGTAGCGCATAGCGCGCCAAAAACTTTGTGTCCTTCGTGTCTCCTTTGTGTCCTTCGTGGTTTCTCTTCTTCTCGGCTTTTCGCCGTTAATCCGGCCGATGCAATTGGGCGCTCGGGCGCGTAAAGGTTCGTCTCCCCGCTTTGAAGCCGAACTGCACGGGTGCGATTTCCGAAACAGCTTGTGCGCGTGTTTCGCAATCCAGCACGACAAAATTGGCCGGATTTTCGATGGCGATTCCATAATCGGTAAGGTTCATAAGCGTGGCAGACCGGACGGTTATCATGTCGAAACATGCGGCCATGCCGGCCTCATCTCCAATCTGGCCAACATTCGCGTAGAGATTGGCGATCCTAACCAGCGAGCAATCGCCAAACGGCGTGAACGGATTCAGCACGTTGTTGGTCGACAGCGAGCATGTGACGCCTTGCGCCAGCAGGCGATGCACCGGCGCAACGCCGCGCGGGACGTTCTGATCGAACTGACGTCCCATCAGGAACAGGTCGGTCGCGGGAAGCGCCGTGATAGCGATCCCGCAATCGGCAAGCCGCGCCGCCCATCTATCTAACGCCGCGCGTGCAGCGGTGGAGAGCGTGGTGACGTGTCCAACGGCGACTCGACCGCCCCAACCCGTTTGCGCGGTAAGGCGGCAGACTTCTTCCAAATCCCGCCCCGGCTCTTGCAGCGAAAATTCGAGATGCAGATCGATGTCTCTGTCGTAGCGCTGCGCCAGGGCGAAAATCCGCGCGATGTGCTGGTGCGAATCCTTGTCCATGTAAGGCGCGCCGCCCAGGACATCGGCGCCTTCTTCCAGAGCGGCAATCAGCACGTCTTCGCAGCCGGGATCGTCGACCAAACCCTCCTGAGGAAAGACGCAGAGTTGAAGGTCTATCCCCCAGGCATAGTCGCGTTGTAGACGGCGCAGTGCGCGAAAGCTGGTCAACCCCACGCGTGGGTCGACTTCAACATGGGCGCGCATCCGCATCGTGCCGTGCATCATCGCCCTTTCGACGGTCATGCGCGCGCGTGCGTAAACATCGTCCTCGGTGAAATCGCGCTTCGCGCGGGCGACGGCGGCGATGGCGTCATCCAGCGAGCCCGATTGGCAGGGACAGCGGCCGAGCAGGTGCGACTTGTCCAAGTGAATATGCGTTTCGACAAAGCCGGGGGAGAGGAGCCGCCCCGCCGCGTCGATCTCATTCGGCGAAGCTGGAAGCGAAGTCTCTATCGCGGTGAAGCGGCCGTTGAGGATGCCGATGTCGAACGTCTCGCTTTCGCGTCCGGCAATACGCGCATTCCTGATAACGAGATCCAATCCCACAGCCGGACTATCCTTAAGCGTGCGTTTTGCCGAGATACGAAGCTTCCAGTTCGGGATCCATGGCCAGTTGCTCGGCCGTACCCGATTGCGCAAACCGTCCTTGTTCGAGCACATAGCCGCGATCGGCAACAGTCAGCGCGAGCGCCGCCATTTGATCCGCGAGCACGATCGTCGTGCCATCGTCGCGCAATTGAGACAGAACGCCGAACACCTCATCGATGATCTGCGGAGCGAGGCCCAGCGAGGGCTCATCAAGGAGAAGTATGCGGGGATGCGCCATCAACCCGCGCGCAATCGCAAGCATCTGCTGCTCACCGCCGGACAAAAGACCGGCTCTGGTCGATATGCGCTCGCGAAGCCGCGGGAAAAGCCGCGTCATGCGTTCGATGTCAGCCGCAACATCCTTTCCGCCGCGCGTACTCGCTCCGAGTTCGAGATTGTCCTGAACGGACAGCTCCGGGAACACCTGCCGTCCTTCCGGCACGAGCGTCAGTCCCAGCGCGGCGATCTCGTGCGTTTTCAGATTGTCGATCCGCCGCCCGTCAAAATTGATCATCCCCCGCGGGGCAGGCAGCAGGCCTGAGAGAACACGCATGATGGTGGTTTTGCCTGCGCCATTCGCGCCGAGGATCGCCACCATTTCGCCGTCACGAACGTCGAAGGAAAGATCGTCAAGGACGCTGGACGCGCCGTAACCGGCCGAGAGGTTCTGCACGGTCAGGGCCATTTCGCGACTGTTCGGCTGCACCGCCGCCTGCCGCCGCGTATGCCCTGCCGTGCCGAGATACGCCCTGCGGACATCGGCATTTGTCTGCATTTCGGCCGGCGTGCCTTCGGCCAAAAGCCGCCCCGCGTCGAGCACCACAATATGGTCCGAGACGCCCATCACCAGCGGCATGTCGTGTTCGATCAGCACGACGGCAATTCCCAATAGTGCAATGGCCCTGAAAAGCTGCTTCAGCTGGTCCTTGTCGGCATGCGTCAACCCAGCGGCAGGTTCGTCGAGCATGAGAACCTTGGGCCGTATCGCCAGGGCGCGGGCAATCTCGACGAGGCGTCTGTCGACGTGGGGCAGCGCGCCCGCGAGTGTATCCGGGTCTCCGCGGTACCCGGTAAATTCGAGCAGCGCCAGCGCTAGGTTACGATTCTCCTCCGGCGCCGAAGCGGACAGCAGTCCGCCCATATGGCCGCGCCGCATCGCAATCAGGACGTTGTCCATGGTGCTCAGGCTCTCGAAAAGCTTCGTCGTTTGAAATGTGCGCGCAATACCGGCGCGCGCAACGCGATGCGCAGGCAAGCCCGCGAGCTCTTGGTTGGCGAGCGTAATCCTGCCGGCCGCCGGCACATACAGCCCGCCGATCATGTTCAGGACAGTCGTCTTGCCCGCGCCATTCGGGCCGATCACGCTTGTCACTTGGCCGGGGCGAGCCGCAAAA
>Ga0114969_10003439_pt1 | contig 12770 bp, 9 predicted proteins | sample M_130807_MF_Meta_FD_87316 | JGI IMG/M metagenome (GOLD analysis project Ga0114969, IMG submission 87316) | Freshwater microbial communities from Lake Montjoie, Canada to study carbon cycling - M_130807_MF_MetaG | ecosystem: Environmental > Aquatic > Freshwater > Lake | place: Lake Montjoie...
CTGCTTCGATAAATGCGTCTAAAGCTGCGTTAGCTTGTGTTTTTGCGATCTCTGCATTGTCAGCAATGTGAGCGATCAATTCTGCTTTGTTCATAGATGTGTTTTTTATAAGGTTAAAACGATGTAACAAATTTATTGGCTTTTATCAATTGAAAAAATATTTTTTTTCAAAAAGCATTTTTATTTTTCGCTTGAAACCCTTAAATAGCAAGGATTTCGTACAAAATCATGGAATTCGTTAGTATAATGTATTCAATGAAAAACATATGAAACCCTTGATGGCATTGAGTTTCATTGGTAATCGGCTGAAATATAAGCCTGCCTTGCGTTTCCGCCATTTAATCTATCCACATTCAATTCACAATTTGCATTTCGGTGCAAAAATAGTAACATTTTTCACCCCAAGTGAGCTGTACTTCCTTTAAATGGTCATTTGCCTGTAATTCTTGATAGGCCTGCCATAGCTCCATGTTGTCAGCATAAAGTTGTAAAGTATAAGTAGGCGATTGGTCGGCATTTACCTTAATTTGATAAAATTTATTTTCTATGAAACTTTGACCTGACATTAAGGTAGGAATAAAATTATTTTTCATCCATTCCAACCATTGAAATTCTACAGCGGGATCAATCTGAAAACTTATATTATACACTTTCATGAAAATAATTTTATATTTTATTTTAATTCTAAAACAATGGGGCAGTGGTCGCTATGTTTTACCATAGGTAGGATGGTGGCGGCTTTAATAGAGCTTCCTAGAGCATCGGTTGTGCATAAATAATCAATACGCCATCCTTTATTTTCTAGTCTCACACTAGGAAATCTTTGGGTCCACCAGGAATAACCACCGGTAGTAGTAGGATTTATTTTTCTATAACTATCTACCCATCCATTTGTTAAAAACTGACTCATCCATTCCCTTTCTTCGGGTAAAAAACCAGAGGATTTTTTATTGCCTTTAGGATCATGAATATCTATTTCTTGATGTGCAATATTATAGTCACCTGCAAGAATAATTTTGGGGCGTTTTTTTGCTAGCTTTTTTAAATAGGTTTCAAACTCACTTAGCCATTGGTACTTATAGGTTTGTCTTTCATCGCCACTACTTCCAGAGGGGAAATAGGCATTTACAATGGTTAAATCACCTATATCTATTCTAATCACCCTGCCCTCAAAATCGCTCATGGCATATCCACTGCCTGTTTGCACGAGGTTGGGTTTGATTTTACTAAAAATAGCTACTCCACTATAACCTTTTTTTTGGGCTGAAAACCAGCAGACATGATAGCCAAGGTTTGTGAATAAAGAAAGGTCAATATCGTTCTCGGTGGCCTTGGTTTCTTGCACACAAAAAATATCTACAGGATATTCGCTTAACCACTCGATAAGTCCTTTTTTAATGGCCGCTCTAATTCCATTGACATTATAACTTACAATTCGCATGCAATAGTTTGTTTATCCAGGTTGTTGAAATATTTCTGCATAAGCAATCAGTATTAATAAGGATTGCAAATTCGAAGGAAGATTTCCTTTTGCCACCATTTGAGTGGGTTTTTTATTACCACTAATAGCCATCACCATTATTTTATCAACCAGTATAGTGGTAATATTATTTTCATAATTCAATTGAATGGTAAACTCATGGTTGAATGCTTTACCAGTAATAACTCTTGATTGAACAATAGGTTGTTTTGCAAAAAAGGTACCTAAGGGAGCGCGACGGCTGGAATCGTATCCATTGTAAACAATGTCTGGGTAATAAAATTTATTTTCTTCTTTGATAAAATCTTTTACTGTAAAATAACCCGTACTATCTTTCTCTTGGTAAATACGATGCGTAGCTTCTGGTAAAAATTGAATGGCAAATTTAGGCGTATTATTATTGGTGGTAGGTTCGGTTGTAAACTCAATATAGGTATCTAATGTATAATCGATATTATTTTTAATATCACGAAGTGGCTGTATGACTTTATAGTACTCGCTGTTGTTAAATAAAGACCTAGTCTTTCTTAAAGCAGTAATGATCTCTTTATAGGGGTTAGTTTCAGATTTGTCTTTATGATTAATTTTTTTTAAAATAGCAGCAGGCACTCTTAATGCATGCACACCTTCATGATCAGCAAAGGATATAAATTGCTTGCTCGTGTCAAATATAGTTCTTGGCATATTGTGCACAAAGGGCATCCAATAATCATCGGTGGCATAAACTGCTGGAACTTTGACGTCAAGAAAATCTATATTGTCTCCTGCTGCGTCTAAATAATTCATTGACTTAGCAATCGCACTGAATAAAAGACTAGGCATGCTAGCTGATGTTTTAATGGTATAGCCAATGCCCAATGTTCCAATAGGTGTAAGACCTAGCATTATTGTTTTTTGAAAAACGCGTTCTTGCTTTGAATTAAAAATAGAACAGGCAACAAACCAAACAGAATGAATGCTGTCTCTTTTTTTACTTTGCGAAAGTTTATCTGCATCATTGTCTGTAATCAAATTATTCTGGAAAGCAAATTCGGGATCCATTTCATATAATTCTAAATAAGTGTGAAAGGGAATATCTCTACTACCCCTCCAATCAATTTTTATTTTACCTGCTTGACTTGTTTTAGTAAGTGTTACATTAAGAGTATTATAATTTTTCTCTCTTTGCATTTTTAAGTTGACAAAAAGACTGGTATCTAAGGCCTCTAAAAAAGGAGTAATATTCGCTGGAATTTGCCAATAACTAGCCGTTGGGTTTAAGTAAGAGTAGGCCTGTATTTGTTCCACTACCACTAAGGGCAAAGGCTTGCTTGTACTTTGCGCATTAACATGCATGCAGCTTAGTAATGAAAAAAGTAAAAATTGAAGGGCTATCAAGGGCTTCATAACTCGTATAAAATGATAAGACAAATTTAGCTTATTTAAAGTACTATACTTCAAATTTATGCTAAGTTCAATAAGAAGATTTGTTAAAATCATTCATTAGTCAATCACTGGCTGCAACCATCTTGTAATATATTCTATTGGCTTATCCTTTCTTTTGGTATAATCTAATACTTGGTCCTGATTAATTTTACCTAATCCAAAATATTGACTTTGTGGATTTGCAAAATACCAACCACAAACACTGGAAGCTGGATACATAGCTAAACTTTCTGTTAAACTTATACCCGTATTTTTTTCTGCGTCTAATAAATTAAACAAGGTATATTTTTCGGTATGGTCTGGACAAGCAGGGTAACCCGGTGCAGGACGAATACCTACATATTGTTCACTAATCAAAGACTCATTATTTAAAGTTTCATCTGCTGCGTAGCCCCAATATTCTTTTCTGGTTTTAGCATGTAAATATTCTGCAAACGCTTCTGCTAATCTATCGGCCAAGGCTTGCAAAATAATTTTATTATAGTCGTCTAAATTTTCTTCAAAGTTTTTGATATGTTTTTCAATGCCATGAATGGTAACTGCAAAGGCACCTATATAATCTTTTTTATTTTCAGCAGCGGGGCAAATAAAATCAGCCAATGAATAATTAGGTTGACCCACCGTTTTTTTAGCTTGCTGTCTTAAAAAATGTAAGGCTAGTTTTTCATTACCATTTTCTACTAATACATCATCGTTATGAGAACTAGCTGGCCAAAAACCTATGGCCCCTTTGGCGGTCAGCCATTTTTCTTCAACAATTTGCTTTAATAATTTCTGAGCATCTTCAAATAATTTTGTAGCTACTTCTCCTACTACCGCATCTGTTAAAATAGCAGGGAAATTACCATGCAATTCCCAGGCAATGAAAAAGGGTTTCCAATCGATATAGTCAACTAGTACCGACAAGTCGTTTATTTCAATGGCTTGATTACCCGTAAAACTAGGCGCTACCACTTTAAAATTTTCCCAATCAATGATGGCTTTATTTTGCAAAGCATCCGCGTAACTAAGTGATTGCTTGGTGGTTTTTTTATTATCAAAATCGGACTTCAGTCCTGCATATGCTTTTTCTAATTCGAGTAAAAAGGGGGCTTTCTGGTCTTTGTTTAATAAAGAACCAGCCACCGTTACACTTCTGGAAGCGTCTAATACATGTATTACACCATCACCATATTCAGGTGCAATTTTTACGGCAGTATGCATACGAGAAGTAGTGGCACCTCCAATCATAAGTGGAATAGTCATTCCTCTTCGTTTCATTTCTTTTGCGATATACACCATCTCATCTAAAGAAGGTGTAATGAGTCCACTGAGTCCAATAATATCTACATCGTGCTTTTGTGCTTCTGTTAAAATTTTATCGGCAGCCACCATCACCCCTAAATCAATAATTTCATAACCATTACAACCGAGTACTACACCCACAATATTTTTTCCAATATCATGCACATCGCCTTTTACGGTGGCTAATAATATTTTAGCGGGTCCCTTGCTCGCACCATTGGGGTTTATAGAAGCTAATTTTTTTCTTTCTTTTTCGGCTTCAATAAACGGCGTTAAAACGGCCACACTTTTTTTCATCACCCTTGCACTTTTTACCACCTGCGGTAAAAACATTTTTCCTGCACCAAATAAATCACCCACTTGGTTCATACCCGCCATCAGTGGTCCTTCAATGACTTCTAAGGGTTCGCTGTATTGTAATCTGGCTTCCTCAGTATCGGCGTCAATAAAATCGGTAATACCATTAATTAATGAATGGGCTAATCTTTCTTCTACAGTACCTTCTCTCCATGCGGCACTCTTCACTTCTACCTTGCCTTTTGCTTGTACAGTATCTGCATATTGTATTAAGGCTTCCGTGGCTTCGTTGTTGTCGTTATTTCTATTAAGTATTACATCTTCACATAAATTTCTTAAAGTAGGTTCAATTTCATCATAGACTTCTAATTGACCTGCATTCACAATACCCATGTCCATACCCGCTTTCACGGCGTGAAATAAGAACACAGCGTGAATAGATTCACGCACGGCATCGTTACCTCTAAAAGAAAAAGATACATTCGATACACCACCACTTACTTTGGCCAGTGGCATTCTTTCTTTAATCACACGCGTAGCTTCAATAAAATCAACGGCATAATTATTATGCTCTTCAATACCTGTAGCTACAGCAAAAATATTGGGATCGAAAATAATATCTTGAGGGTCGAATCCTACTTGCTCTACTAAAATTTTATAAGCACGTGAACAAATCTCAATTTTACGGTCCTTGGTATCGGCTTGTCCTTTCTCATCAAAGGCCATTACTATTACGGCTGCTCCAAAGGCTTTACAAATATGTGCTTGTTCAATAAACTTGGCTTCTCCTTCCTTCATGGAAATAGAATTCACGATACATTTTCCTTGCACACATTTTAAACCTGCTTCAATAATTTCAAATTTAGAACTATCAATCATGATAGGTATCTTGGCAATATCGGGTTCGCTTTGTATTAAATTTAAAAAAGTAGTCATGGCAGGGACACCTTCTAATAAGGCGTCATCCATATTGACATCAATAATTTGTGCACCACTTTCCACTTGGCTTCTAGCTACCGATAATGCCTCTTCGTATTTATTTTCTTTAATAAGTCTTGCAAATTTCTTAGAACCGGTTACATTGGTTCTTTCCCCTACGTTTACAAAATTAGTTTCAGGACGAATAATTAAAGGTTCTAATCCGGCTAATCTTAAATAAGGTTTAATATGTATTATTTCTTCACTCATAATTTAAATAGTTGGGTCTAGAATAGGAAGTGAACGGGGAGTCAAATTTTTTACATTGTCGGCTATATGTTTGATGTGATCGGGCGTGGTGCCACAACAGCCCCCTACAATATTGACAAATTTATTTTTAGCCCAGTCCTCAATAAAATGAGCTGTTTCATGTGGCTGCTCATCGTATTCGCCCATGGCATTGGGTAGTCCTGCATTGGGATAGGCCGATGTATAACAACTGGCTATTTGTGCAAGCTCTTCAATATGACTTCTCATTTCTTGTGCGCCTAAGGCACAGTTTAAACCTACACTTAAAGGTTTGGCATGTGCAATAGAAGTATAGAATGCGGATAAGGTTTGACCACTTAAGGTTCTACCCGATGCATCGGTAATAGTACCACTTATCATCATCGGTAATTCAGGCTTGCCTTCTTTTCTAAAATATTCTTTCACAGCAAAAATGGCAGCCTTTGCATTTAAGGTATCAAAAATAGTTTCAATTAAAATAATATCTACGCCACCATCTACAAGCCCACGTATTTGTTCTGTATAGGCTACTACTACTTCATCAAAACTAACGGCGCGAAAACCTGGATTATTGACATCCGGTGATAAACTTAAAGTTTTATTCAAAGGGCCAATAGCACCTGCTATATATTTTTCGCTAGCGTTAGGATGTTTTGATTTGTATTGTCGAACGGCTTCCTGGCCACATTTTACAGCCGCTACATTTAATTCATAAGCCAAGCTTTGCATATCATAGTCGGCCATAGCAATAGAAGTACTACTGAAAGTATTGGTTTCAATAATATCTGCGCCGGCTTCTAAATATTGCAAATGAATACCCGAAACAATGGAGGGCTGTGTAATACATAATAAGTCGTTATTGCCTTTAAGGTCTGAAGGCCAGTTGGCAAAACGCGTGCCGCGGTAATCGGCTTCTGTTAATTTATGGCGCTGAATCATCGTACCCATGGCACCATCAATAACCAAAATTCTTTTTTTGAGTGTCTCTTGAATTGACATAAATAAATTTTTATGCATGTATCCAAAAGAAAATAGAGCAACTAATAATACTATTGAAAATAGGGGGGGTGAAAATAGTATCGTTTATTAGTTCTTTTTTTCCCTTTCGGAAAGCAGGTTGAACAATAAACAAATCCGCCTGCAATGCGGAGCAAAGTTAATACACTATTGCTTTCCAGCCAAATAAAGCCCTTTTTATGCTTTAAAGCTTAGTTATTCTTAGTTATGGGTAGGCAGCTTTAACATCGATATTGATTTTGTCGGCTACCATTTTAATGAGTATGCCTCCAATTTTAAAGTCTTTTAAAGTGACAGTGAACTTGGCAGTGGCGATAGGTAGGCCATTTTTAATTTCTATCATTCCACTGGTTTGCATGGCTTTATTCACTCCATGTACTTGCATCGTACCTGTAACCGCAATAGGATACTTGCCATCCTTGGCAAAATTAACCGTGTAGAAATTAGTGATTTTGCCATTAAAAAAGGCACGTGGGAACTGATCGCTTTCTAAATATTCTTCATTAAAATGTTTTTGCATGCCTTCCATTTCAAATGTAAAATCTTTGATAAGCATAATGAAACTCATGTCACCATTGGATTGTAGACGGCAGACTGCATTTTTATTTACGGCATCTATATCATTATCGTCCACTGCTATAAAATGTACTTCTGCATTTTTTGTGCTGTAATTTTTTTGAGCTAGTAAGGGGCTACTTACTACCATGGCGAATAATAAAACAAATACAATTCTCATACTTAATGTTTGAACATTAAAATTATATCATTCGGGTGAATTTTCCTATTTGATGTATTGGTGGATGGGTTGACGGTTGGAGATGCTCTTGCCTAGGGTCATTTCATCTGCATATTCTAATTCGCCTCCAAAGGCAATACCTCTTGCAATGGTGGTAATCATACAAGTGCTGGGTCCTAGCTTTTTTTGAATATAATAAATGGTGGTATCGCCTTGAATATTCGGATTTAAAGCAAAAACCAATTCAGTTACATTATCTTTTTTAACTCTTTCAATTAAGGGTTCGATGGTCAGTTGCTCCGGGCCAATACCATCTAGGGGAGAAATAATTCCACCGAGTACATGATAAGTGCCATTGAATTGTTGTGTATTCTCAATGGCAATTACGTCCCTAATATTTTCCACTACGCAAATGGTATTTTTTTGACGACCTGAATTGGCACAAATAGAACAAATAGTACCATCGCTGATATTGTAACATTTTTGACAGAATTGAATTTCCTTGCGCATTTTTTTTAAGACCTCACTAAAATTGTTGGTGACGTCCTGTTCTTGTTTTAATAAATGCAATACCAATCGTAGTGCCGTTTTTTTACCAATGCCTGGTAGCTTGGCAAATTCGGCCACTGCGTTTTCTAATAAAGTAGAAGGTAATTGCATATTGTTATACTAGCTGTAAATTTACTTATTTAAAATTAAATTTATTTCATTCTCCCAATTAGCCCTAATATTAAGTGCGGTAGGAAACCATTTCACTATTTCTGGCTGCCTCTTTTGCTTGCCATAAAAAGCGCCTGTATCCCATTTGCCATTATTATTATTATCTATTAATAATTTAAGGGCATATTCCCCCAGCGGTAGTCTGGCAATATTGATGAGGGCTGAATGAATAGGGTAACTAAATTTTACTTTTTCGTCCTGGGTTAATTGAAGTATTGGATTTTTTAAATTTTCAAAGCCTTTTAATCTTATAATAGCACTATTGTAAGCCTCTTCTTTTTTGGTAATAAAGGCAAGCGTATCTGTTTTTAGTAGAATATTATTTAAAGAGTCTTTAATAGCCGCTTGCGGAATAATTAATCGATACTTGGTGCCAAGTTTCCAAGGATAAGAAACCACAATGGTTTCAGGATGTGCTGTATCAATACTTATTGCAGCAGCTTCCAATTTTTTATTAAATGTATCACATAAAGCAATAGAGAAGCTATCGTTAAAATGTATGGGCGTTTCAAATGTTAAATGTAAGGGATGTAAAATATCTTGTTCGCTTCCGTCAAAATCTTTACTGTATTTTAAAATAGCCCCTATTTTTTTAACAGCTTTAAGCGTAGTGGTAGATTTTCTTTTTTCTGGCTTTTTAGCTCCTTGAAACGCATATAATTGAAGGGAGTCCTTGGTCGTTTCAATACTAACAACGCTATCTAGAAAAGCAAACAATTTAGTGCTATCGTCGTACTTTTTAGTGAAATCGTTAGGGAGTACAAAAATATTGTAGGCGCCCTTTGGTAAAAAATTGAAACCAAACTGTCCTTTGTTATTAAGCTTTGTGTAATAATTAGGACGCTCTTTAAAAATAGCAGAATCTTTATCAGCAGGTTGCAAGATGACTACAAAATTACTATCCACTCTGCCGCTTTCAGCAAGCATTACTTTACCATAAATTTTTCCAGTATCTAAACGAGTGCCGGTGCTAAACACATAAGTAAAGTTTTTTAAGATATTACCTTCGTTCACATCTTTAATGGCATTACCAAATTGTATGCTATAAGTGGTATTATTTAATAAAGTATCGGCAATTCTTATTCTTATGCTATTTAAACGCGCATCAATAAGCGGCATATTTTTTAAAGTAGGAGATATGATCAAGTTTTCTTGAATAGAAGTAGTGGTAATATATTCATTAAAGCCTACTAAAATTTCTTTAGGCAATACATTCAGTGCAGAATCAATGGGTCTTGCTGCAATTAAATAAGGAGGTAAACTATCTCTGGGTCCGCCACTAGGGGGTACAATATTAGCGCAGCCCTCTAGTTGCATGATGCTTGAAAGCGCCCATCCAGCCAAGACTAATAATTTCAGTAATGAAAACTTCCTCATAGACTGCAAACTTAATTGATTTATTCTTCGTCTGATTCAGCGCTTGCTTTTATTTCATGCAGCGCCACCGCTAATTCGTTTGTTTTGACAAAATTACACCAATGACAATCTTCCTTGCCACAGCCGGTATAAAAATCCTTGGCTTGAATTTTGCCCCAAACCATTTGTACTTGTTGGCTCACGGTGGTGATATCGGCATCTGTGATAGGCACTACAATTTTTTCAAACTCCTTTTTCTTATTGGGCTCAATGAAATCAAATTCAGCAGTGGTCACCTCCCAATTTTTAGGATGGTGGTTCAACAGAATTTTATAAAATACCGCCTGTCTCCAATAATCTCCTCCTAAGGGATTTTTTTCGCTAGGCCCTTTTAACTTTTCTCTTGCGTTTTCAATATTACCTGTTTTATAATCTACCACTACTACTTGCTTTCCATTGAATTCAATTTTATCAATAGTTCCTTTTAAAGGAATTTCTTTTACCACTATATTATTGATACGAAATTCAGTAGATACTACTTTATTCCACTCATTTATATATCTATCATAATATTTAAGAAGCACCGTTTCCCCTAATTCTGTTTTATCCTTAAACTCTTGTTCTGTGAAGGCCTCACGATGCCTATTCATATAATAGTTAAAATCTTGAATGAGGGTTTGTGTATCAGGGAAACTATTATTACCCGCCTCTTGCATTTTCTTAAATAACTTATTCAAAGCATCGTGGATGGCCGAACCAAAAGTGGTGGCCTCGGATTTTCCAGAGGGTACTCTAATTAAACTATTATAGTAAAAATGTAAAGGACATTTTAAATAATTATTAAGCGCCGTTACATTCATTGAAAACTTTTCTAGTTTAGGATTGATAAAATCATCTTCTAGTTGTTGAATTTCCGGCATGGGCGCTGTTTGTAAACGAAGTAGCTTATAAGATGTTTTGATATCCTGCGATAATTCTATTTTTTGAATACTAGTTTCTTTACCTTCCAATACTTCGATTATAAATTGACTAGGCTCGGCCTCTTTGCCATCGGCCCTGTATTGGCTATATGAAATAGTTAAAAATTGTTTAGCCCTCGTAATGGCTACATAAAATAGTCTTCTTAATTCTTCTTTATCATCTGCATGTTCTAAACTACTTAAAACAGTATCGGGTAGGGTATAACCCGCACTGGCCGTTCTTCTTTTCTTCTCCCAATACTGTGCATTGGTGCCTGCTAAAAATACATATTGAAATTCCAAGCCCTTACTGCCATGGGTGGTTAATAAATTTACGCCTGCTTCAGAGCCTGTAGTAATAGGAAGGGGCAGCCGAATATCTTCTCTACGCATGAGTTTTAACATGTCTACCAAACTGTTTAAATGTAGCGTTGGATGGCGATGCGTTTCTTCTTTAATAAAATCGAAAAAGGTACTTACTAAGTTTAACGCATGGTTTTTGTTCGGGCCTGTTAAAACATTTTGAATAATGCCTGTTTTTTGTAAAACTTGTTCTACTAAATTTACTAAAGTCACATTAGCCACCTGACTCATGAGGTCCTCCAATACCTGCATGGCCTTGGCGACTTCACTCATGCCCCCTTCGCTAAATAAAGCGGTTTGCACCTCCTTTGTTTTATCTATTAATACTTTTCTAAAAGTATTTTCTGGATGCCCATATTTTAATTGATTCGCTTCTACGGTTAAAGTGGCAATAGTAATGGGTGAAATTTTCCACCAAGAGAAATGCAAAATTTCAAATAATAAATTAGCGCCTTCATTGGGCTGATCCCATTCGCAGGCGAGGTAGTCTAAGATTCTAATAATTTGTTGAATGAGTACTTGATCAAATAAATTAGCCGTTCTTTTGCTGAATAAAGGAATATTTTTTTGTTGTAAAAAATGCGCAATCTCTTCTCCGTATTTATTTTCTTTATACAATACCGCAATATCTTTTGGAGCCGTGCCTGCTTGTATGAGTTGATTAATTTTTTCAGCAATACCTATCATTTCTTCTTGTGGGTCGTTGTAAGATTCAATAGAAGGAACAATTTCAATATTTTTATTTTCAGGCAAAGAAGCAACTAAATTTTTAGATAGGCCCTCCATTTTATTAATAAGCCTTTCTTGATTATTATTAATTAATAAAGTAGAAGCATTTAAAATAGGTTGTGTGGACCTATAATTGTTTTCTAGCACAATGGTCGTAATGGCTGCATGGTATTGATTTTGATAATGCAACATATTCTCGACATTGGCTCCTTGGAACCTGAATATACTTTGATCGTCATCGCCCACTACAAATAAATTGGGTTGATCCCAATAGTTTACGAGTAATTGTACCAGTTCATTTTGTGTTCCACTGGTGTCCTGGTATTCATCTACTAATATGTATAAATATTTTTCTTGGTACTGGGCTAGTAAGTTTTTATTTTCTTTAAAAGCAGTAATCACCCAATTTATCATATCATCAAAATCGTACCTGCTATGCGATTTCATCAGTGATTGATAAGTATCAAAAGCAAGTACAGCGGCTTTTACTTTTTCCATTTTTTCAAGGGCCGCATCTACTAGTCCTTGTTTTAAGGCACCTGCTTCAAACTGTTTGTATTTTTTCTTATATACAAATTCATCTCTTGTAGGAATTTCTCTAATGTAAAGGTCAATCTGCTGCACTAAATAAGTGCTGGTCCAACCTTCTTTTTTCATGGCGCTAAATAACCTGCTCAGATTATTCATTTCATAATATACATCGCCTCGGTATCTTTTTAAAGGATTGTTTTTATCAAATTGGTCGATGAGCTTTTTAAGCAGTTCAATTTTTTCCAATTCAGAAATAGGATCTAGGCTGGGCTTTTCAAATAAGTATAAATTATCTTGAATGATATCGTTACAAAAAGAATGAAAAGTAGCAATATTCACTTTATAAGCGCTGGCCCCAATAAAACCTACTAATCTTTTGCGCATGGCAATGGCGCCAGCATCGGTATAGGTTAAGCATAATATGTTTTCAGCAGCGGTATCGGTTTCTAAAAGTATTTTACCAATACGGGCGCCAAGTATTTGGGTCTTGCCTGTTCCAGGTCCTGCAATGACCATCACGGGACCATCAATGGTATCCACGGCCAGTTTTTGTTGGGCATTTAAGTTCTCGTAAATGGTTTCAAATGCCTTTAATTGGGCGGCCTTAGTTATCATAGGATAAAATTAATGGCTTTAGGGTGAATTATTACAACAAAAACAAGACTTA
>Ga0114969_10003441_pt1 | contig 12768 bp, 8 predicted proteins | sample M_130807_MF_Meta_FD_87316 | JGI IMG/M metagenome (GOLD analysis project Ga0114969, IMG submission 87316) | Freshwater microbial communities from Lake Montjoie, Canada to study carbon cycling - M_130807_MF_MetaG | ecosystem: Environmental > Aquatic > Freshwater > Lake | place: Lake Montjoie...
CGCATTAATTTTCTCGGTCGCCGTTGGCGTGACATGCTGGATCAAAGCCACCGCCAGTCGCAGCGCTTCCGCCATCGTCGCTAACGAGGTTCGCAAGAGCGCTTGATCAGCAGGCGTGGTTGACTTGCCCAATTTCCAAGGCGCCCGCTTCTCGATGTAGGCATTAGTTTCAGTCAGGAAGAACATCGCCCGTTCAAGGGCGGTATGGAACTGAAAGCCTTCACAGAGCGGTATGAATTCATTGCGTGTTTTCTCCCACAATTCCTGCAAGGAGCGTTCCAAGTCTTCGGTAACCTCCGCGGCGGGGAGCACCCCAGCGGCAAAACGGGTCGTCATGTTCAGGGTGCGGTTGACGAGATTCCCTAAATTATTCGCGAGCTCGCTATTATAGCGCACAAGAAATTGTTCGCGGGTGAAGTCGCTATCCTGACCGACATTCATCTCGCGCATCAGGAAATAGCGAAAGGCGTCCGCGCCGAATTCCGTGACCAGATCCAGCGGGTTGAGCGCGTTGCCCGTGCTTTTTGACATTTTGGCACCGCGCTGCATCCACCAACCATGCGCGATAATCCCACCTGGCAGCGGCAATTTCGCCGCGTGGAGCATGATTGGCCAGTAAACGGCATGGGGCGGCACGAGAATATCTTTGCCAATTACATGCCAAGTGGCCGGCCAACCACCGGGATGATCCGCAACCGCCGAATAATAATTAAGGAGCGCATCAAACCACACATAGGTGACGTAATTCGCATCAAACGGGAGCGGAATACCCCACTCAAGACGTTCGCGGGGACGCGAAATACAAAGATCGTTGAGGGGCTCCTTGAGAAATTCTAGCACCTGCTTCTGCCGATAACGCGGGAAAATGAAATCCTCATGCTTGGTCAAATGGTCGATGAGCCAGTCTTGGTACTGCCGAAGTTTGAAGAAATAATTAGATTCCGTGATTTCAGTGACTTCGCCAAAAATCTCCGGCCACGTCCCATCGGGGAGACGATCCTTCTCCTGCAAAAATTGCTCCTGCCGGGTGGAATAAAAGCCCTGATATTCCGCCTGATAAATTTCTCCGCGATCGAACAACTCTTGGAGAATCTTGCGCACGACCCGCTGATGGCGTTCTTCCGTCGTCCGAATGAAGTCGTCGTTGGTAATATTCAACCGCGGCAATAAGGCTCGAAATTCCGCGCTCACTTCATCGCAAAATTGCTGGGGCGGCATCCCTTTACGCTTAGCGCTCGCTTGAACTTTTTGGCCGTGCTCGTCGACCCCAGTCAGAAAATGCACCTGGTCTCCCTGCTGACGTCGAAAACGCGCGATGACGTCGGTTAGCACTTTCTCATAGGCATGCCCGAGGTGCGGCGACCCGTTTACGTAGTCGATGGCGGTCGTGATGTAGAAAGACTTCATGAAGGGATAAAAAGTAATACTCCCCCGCCATTTGTCGAAGACTTTGACACCGCCCGACCCAAGCCGGCATCGACCGAGCTAGCGGGTGGCGTATTTCTTGATCAGCATTGATGCTCACAAATCCCGGCCTCATTCCGCCAGCGGCTAGTCGACCCAGCAAAATACTTTCAGGGCTTGGCATCAGACCTGAAATCGCAACATTATGACTTTATGTTAATCGGGTCACCCGCATCGCATCGAGATGCTCGCCTCTTTTCCGCTCCGGCCCGCGCTCGTCAGCGGGGGTTAACGCTGGTGGAAGTGATGATCTCCCTGATCCTAATGGCGACCGTAATGCTTGGTTTTATCAGCGCCTTTATCCAATCACGCCGGGTGACGGAATCGAGCGTCCTACACGCCGCTGCGACCAGCATGATTTACGGGCTCGTTGAACAAATCAAAGAACTCGATTACACGACGCTGGTGCCAAGTTATGAAGTCGACCCCTATGCCCCCACCGGCACCGGCGCGCCAGCCACGCCTTACGTGCGGGTGCGGATTAGCCAAAGTATCGTAAAATGGCTGACCGTGGTCCACACCTTGGAATCCACCAGTGCGCTGCCCACCACGCCCCAGGGACCGACCACTACGCCCGCCTCTGACGCCACCGCGCTCAGTTTAGGAGCGGTCGACAATTGGATCGGCTCGATTCCACTCTCCACGGTCACGGGCACAACTGCGCAGCAGATAAATCTGAACATCTGGCTGTGGATTGATGAAATTCCCGATTTGAGCCGTGATGTGGCGAATGTGAAAAAATTCACGCTCGTTTACACCTATAGCTATCAAGACGGCAGCATGACGCGGACCATTCGCGACCGAGAGGTCTTTCTCCGCACGCGCTACGACCAATGATAATTAAACCCGCCTCATCGAGGACCGGCCCTCGGGCCGGTTTCACCATTGTCGAGGTCATGATCAGCATGACCATTGTTTCCATTGTGATGGGCATGTGCCTGAGCACTTTTCTTTTCGGTCTGCGAACCATGTATAAAGACACCCAGCGCTTGATGACCAATGCGAGTCTGCGCAGCTTCATGGCGCAAATCTCCAAGGAAACCTTAGATGCTTCTTATTTTTATCTTTTTCCCTATTACACGTCGCTCGACGGGACGGTGAATTTGGACACGGACTACGCCGCCTTGAGTTACGTGGATGCCGCCGATGATGATTACGATAAATGGGTGGGCCATGGTGATTGCCTCGTCTTGATCACCAAAACCGCGCTCTATCGCACGACCGATATTAAACAGATTCGGATTTATTATCGGGTCACGGTCGACCAGCGCACGACCGCCACCACGAACGTCAACGCGGAAGCTGCGATCCGTTATTACGAGACGGCGGATTGGGGTGAAGGCACCGTCACCACCTCCAACGGACACAGTGATGTGACGGCTGAGCTTAATTTGATAAACCTAAATGCGAACCCCTCGCTGACCGGGTCGAAACTACTCAACGCGCGCAGTAAGGGCCGGGCGGTGCCCTCCCCTTACACCCCGTATAGCTCCGGTGATCTTTACCCGATCTTCTCCTCCGAATCTCCCAGTGCTTCCGCCAGCAATGGTTTCATTTCAATCAACGTCGAATTCATCAACGGCAGCACGCTCAATAACCTGCTCTCGAGTAGCAGTTTCAATTACACCATTTCACCTCGGAGATGACTCCTATGGCTTCACCGCATTACTCTGCTCGCACTGGCTCCGCCTTGATCACCGTGGTGATGCTGATCGCCATGATGGCCATTCTCACCGGCAGCATGCTGAATTACACCCTGAGCGAGCGCCGCGGCAACGAACGCAATCGGCTGATTCTTCGTTCTAAGAATATGGCGGAAAACGTGACCCTTTATTCCGCCGAGCAGATTAGCACAAAATTACACCGGATGAAAACGGTTAGCCTGATGCAATTCTCAAGCGGGACAAATCGACTTTATCTACCGCCGGACAATGTGCTCACGACCGCATTTTCAACCGTCAGCGATGTCGCGACCTATGCTGGGATCACCGCCAACACCGGACTGGCGCTCATCACCGACACCACGAGCACCAATTATGGCCTCCAAGTCTTGACCGGCACGGTGCCAATTATTGCCCAATCAACGATGCGTCATGGCGCGCTCGGTTCGATCACGACCTACGCCGAGCAAGATTTGCAAATTTCGGAAGTGCCGTTGTTCCAGTTCGCTATTTTCTACAACAAGGACCTCGAGTTTTCACCGGGCGCGAACATGGTGATCAGCGGACCAGTGCACTCGAATGGTGATTTTATCGCGCGCTGTCAGACGGGCTACACCAATACCATTCAATTTACCGACCGCGTAACCGCCGTCGGTGGTTTCTACGCCAACAGTGCTTATAAAGGCACCACCTATAATGAATCGGATAGCGCTGACACCGGCCCCGGTGGTACCGGTCCATTACTTTTTCAGAATCCCGCGGGCACGAGCACGAATATTATGAGTTCCGCCAGTGTCTGGCGTGATCATAAATATGGCGGCAGCGCTGTGACGACGACCTCGGTCGCCAATTTTAAGACCTTCGCTACTTCTACCTATGGCGGTAATTTTAGGACGAGTGCGCATCAAGTGGGCACCTTGGAACTCCCGGGGCTCGATACCTCGATCCTTAATAGCGGCCGCAGCACGATCGAGGCCCCCAGCAGCGCAGATTCCGCCGATCTTATTTCGGCAGGCACTCAGTTTTCCCGTAAAGCCGGGCTTTATATTATTGTTAACCCCACCGCTCTCGTGCGCAACGGAACCTTGCCGGATGCGACCACGGTTTCAATGCGCGCGTATTCTTACCGTTGCTGGCTGAATACGCTCAATGCTGATCAAACTCACACGATCAGGGAGGTAGTGCTGCCGGGACAACCGAGCTACGGATCAGCCAATGCTTTCGTTAATAATTTACCTAATGCCTACTGCGTTAATACCGCAGTTGATAGCAACCAAGTCTTACGCATCCCCAAAGGACCGATCAGCACCGCCAATGTCGATCTCGCTGGCACCGGCTACGCCATTGGCACTCCCAGCGTGACGAGTTTTAGTGACGCCTATTTCTACGATCTGCGCCGAGCGACGAACAGCAACGGCCATCCCTTTAGCCGATCCAGTAGCCCGTTTTTACCCCGCCCAATCGCCAAGATTGATTTTGATATGACCCGTTTCAAAATGGCTTTCGATCGCACCTATTCGACCGCGACAACGAGCACCGTTTACTATCCCGCAAAGCCCCGCGACGCCACCAACTGGGGTTACTCAATATTTAACGGCGGTACTCCCACCCGGTTCGCCTACGGCCTGGGACTGGGCTCAGCCTATTCGCTTTTTGGCTCCGCGCTCGCGCTTCCCGTGGTGCAGAAATCACAAGCAGTCGCCTATGCACCCGCCGCGATTAAAATCAGCAGCACGACCCAGACGGGCACAACCGCGACCGCTACTTATGCTGGTCGTTATATGATTCAGGAAAGCACAACGGTGCCGCCGACGGCTTATGTCTGGGGTGCCAGCACCTATACTTCCTCGAGCGATGAATCCTCCACCACCTACACGCCTAGTGGCTCGATCACGGCGATTAAGGTCACCCAATATCTGGCCGGTGGCACCACGACGCAACTCGACTATCAAGTCATCCCGATCGTGACCGATGGCAGCACGACGACGACCGCGACCCTGACCAATGATTACATGGTCATTCCGTCGGATGCCTCAGGGTTATCGACCTCGTCTAACTTTACCACAAATCCCGTAGTCACGGAGATGCGAGTCTATGTCGGGGGAGTTGATGATACCGCTAATTGGACGTATACCGCGGCTGTGACAGGAGGAATTGTCGGTACTTTTGGTTCAGGCTCTCGCGCTAACATCTATACGGTCACTAACATGACCATATCAACGACCGGAAATGCCGTCATTACCGCCGCCAAGTCAGGCGCTACCAGCATCAGTAAAACCTTCACGCTGGCTAAACAGAAAAGCATAACGGGTGCTGGGACGGATCAAACGGGGCGTTGGCTGACGATTAATGGCAGCCCGACGACGACCCCAGCCCCTGATCCATTTCGGATTTATTTGGCGCCGACGAATTCGACGGAAGTAGCGGACGCCATCATCAATCCGACCAACTACGAAGTTACGGCCGCCAATCTGTACAATGCCGGCACTGGTCCTTGGTCTGATGGTATCTCGGTTTACATTCACTCCGTCGATGCCGAGGTCCTCACGATGACCACGTCGCCGAATCGTGATCGAATGGACTCAGGCGTGAGGCTCTGGAACGGCCGGGGGCCGGTTGCCTCGCTGAGTACCGTCGGCAGCACCGGTTTCAGTTTTTGCACGAATGATCCGGTTTACATCGTCGGACATTTTAATGCCGACGGCACGATCAATTCTACGTCAACCGATGCGACGGCTTATGGTGGCTACAGCGCACGTTACCCCGACAGCAGCAGCGAAAAACTCACTTCAGTGATGGGTGACTCACTGACGATTTATTCGCAGCCCATTTTTACCAGTTTAAGTGCGACTGCCTATTATCAAAGCAGCGGTTGGTCCGACTCGCTCAGCGCGAATATCTGCCGCACTTCCGGGTGGAGCGCTACTTGGAGCACCAGTAATCCCAGCGGTAGTAACAGTGTGGACGGTACTGCCACCGCGACCGTACCCGCCTACCTGCCAAATCTGGGCAACACCGGCTCGCCGGGCCCAGGGTTTGGGGGTAGTTCGGGCGCGACTACCACCAAAAAATTTGATCCTGCGGTTACGGAAATTTCTGCCTGCCTCTTGACCGGTATCGTTGAAACCACGACCAGACAAAATAGCGGGGGCGTGCATAATTTCCCGCGCTTAAATGAAGCTTGGTCGGGTACTGGGCTTTACATTCGTGGATCCATGATCGCGATGTTCGCGAGCGAAATTGCCACTGAGCCTTGGAGTATCCGTATTTATAGCGGCGCTGGCCGTTACTGGGGACTGCATCAAAGCCTGCGCAGTGCGGACCATGACGTCCCGCTTGAGCCGATGCTCATTGGAGCGTCTCGGCTTGCCTACAAGGAGCTAACGGCGGCGCAGTATGCGACGATGAAGGCGACCATTTTAGCCCTGCCGATACCCTAGCGCCACCGCGTCAACTTAGCTGGAGCGAAGTCGGGCCAGCAGTTCAGCCCACGCCCGGCCACGGTGGCTAATTTTATTTTTTGTCGCCTGATTCAGTTCGGCGTAAGTTTGCGTATAGCCGAGCGGCTCAAACAGCGGGTCGTAGCCAAAGCCATAACCGCCCACTGGTAAGAGGCGCAGCGTGCCCTCGCAGCGACCTTCGGCCACGAATTCACGGTCGGCGGGCCCCAGCAAAACCAACACGCACCGAAAAGTCGCCCCGCGTTGGCCCAAGGGTACACCCTGCATGACGGTGGTGAGCCGCTTTAAATTCGCCGCACTATCGTGTTCGGGTCCGGCGAAATAGGCTGACTCCACGCCCGGCGCTCCGCCCAAGGCATCAACACAAACCCCGCTATCATCTGCCAATACCCAAGCCGTATCTGGCAGCAGAGCCTGCACCGCACGGGCTTTTTGCCGAGCGTTACCCACGAAAGTTCCAGTATCTTCAGCGACCGCCGGCATGCAGGGCGCAGCCATTAGCTGAATTCCGCCTCCCGCGGCATCAGCCAAAGCCTGAAATTCGCCCATCTTATGCGCGTTCCCCGTCGCCAGATGGATCAGGGTCGAGCACGTTGGGCGGAGGTTGAGTCCGCTTTCACTCGCCATAAAGCGGGCGCGTAAAAGTCGCCTCGTCGATCTGCAGATTGGCGGGATATTTTAGAAAGCCACGCATCAACGCATCCTCCCCGTGCACTTCATGTCGCACGTGCGCCAGGCGCACCGCTTGCGCGAGCTTTTCAGTGCGCAGCCCGCGCAAGACACTTTTACCTTTATCGTCGGCGAACAAAACCGGCGCTTGATAAGTAAAAAGATAATCGAGCTCGCGGGCTTGCAGCAACTCGCTGAGCAGTTGCGAACCGCCCTCGAATAATACCCCCGTCAGGCCCTCGCGCCAGCAGCGCTGACGGAAATCAGCCAAATTCACCTTCGCCGAGGTCGAGGGGAGCACCCACGTTTTTACCCCAAGGGCAGTCAATTTACGCACATAGCCCATGCCGCCCATGGGGGTGGTCACGACAATCGTCCGAGTCCGAAACTCGTCCGTGTAAAGATTCGGCATATTTTGATCGGTCACCGTGCGGAGCAGTCCATCAAATACGATGCGCCACGGACACCATTCGCTCCCCCCGATGCGCGCGGTCAGCCGCGGATTATCGGCGCGCACCGTCCCGGCGCCGACTGCAATGGCAGGAAAAAGTCGGCGCCAATGATGAGCATTGGCGCGGGCTGCTTCCCCCGTGATCCATTGCGAATCCCCCGTGCGCGTGGCGATTTTACCATCTAAGGTTACCCCTGATTTCGCGGCGAAAAGTGGCCGCCCGGTCATCATCGTGTGGTTGAAAATTAAATTCAAATCCGTGCACTCCTCCGCCAACACCTCCGTGATCACTTCAACACCACTGGCGCGCAGCAGTTCAAAGCCCTTGCCCGCATGCGCCGGATTGGGGTCAGTCGCTCCGACGACGACTCGCGTCAGCCCCGCATCGACGATGGCATCGGTGCACGGCGGGGTACGGCCGTGGGTGCAGCAAGGCTCGAGGGTTACATAAAGGGTCGCCCCGAGCCGTGGCTTGCGGCCCAAATTTTGCAGGGCCTGAATCTCCGCATGAGCCTGACCCGCAGCCGCGTGGTAACCCTCGGCTACAATTTCACCAGCCTCCACGATCAGAGCGCCGACCATCGGATTGGGATGGGTCAAGCCCCAGCCTTGGCGAGCCGTCGCTAAGGCGCGCCGCATAAAATAATTTTGGCTTTCCAGATCGATCATACTGTACGCTGCGCCGCGACGAGTGGCACATAGGGATTAGTCGCTTTTTCTTCACCGACCGTTGTGCGCGGACCGTGGCCAGGGAATACAATCGTGTCATCAGGCAGCGTATAGATCTGGGACCTGATTGATTGTGCGAGTACCTTAAAGCCCCCGCCCAGCAAATCCCACCGGCCGACCCCGGCCTTAAACAAGGCATCCCCAACGAAGGCTGTGCTCGCGGTATGACCAGTCGGTCCCTTCAGCGACGCGGCATAGAAAAGTACGTTGCCCGCGCAGTGACCAGGTACATGGCGCACCTCAAAATCGCGACCTAAGGCGGTGAGAGTTTCGCCCGGCGTGAAAAAAACATCGATCTTTGCCGGTTCGAGCCCCAGGCGCGCGCCCATGAATGCCTCCATCAACTCGGGGGTTTCAATCAGCGCTTGATCAGCGCGATGCGCACGGATCAACACCGCCAGCTCCCGCTTCAGCCGAGCAGAGTCTTGCGTATGATCCCAATGACCGTGCGTGAGCCAAAGCTCTTTCAACCGACAGCCTTCCTGCGCTAATAAAGGAGTTATCTTTTCCAGAATGTCGCCGGGGGCATCGATTAAAATCGCCTCCCCCAAGGAGGCGTTCGTTAACAAATACCCGATCGTTTTAATCGGGCCGGAGGGCAAAACATGGATTTTCACTCAGTCGCAGATTTAGGAGTCGCGGCGGGTTCGCAAACGTTAATTCCTACTCTTGCCTTTCCGTTCGCTGCTTGCTGACTCCTAGGTTTTATTATTCGCCATGACTTCCGCTGAAATCCGCCAGTCGTTCCTCGATTTTTTCGCTTCGAAAAAACATAGCATCGTGCCGTCGGCTTCGCTCATGCCGACCGCCCCCAATTTGCTCTTCACGAACGCGGGCATGAATCAATTCGTGCCGTACTTCCTCGGCGATCAGACGGCACCTTGGCAACGAGTCGCGGATACCCAAAAATGTATCCGCGCGGGCGGAAAACATAACGACCTCGAGGACGTGGGGTTTGATACTTACCACCACACGATGTTCGAGATGCTGGGCAACTGGTCCTTTGGCGATTATTTCAAAAAAGAGTCCATCCAGTGGGGCTGGGAACTTTTAACCAAAGTTTGGGGCATTCCGGCCAAACGACTCTTCGCCACGGTCTACGCGCCGAATAAATCCCAGGGCGATCCGGCTGATTTCGACCAAGAGGCTTACGATATTTGGGCGGGGATTTTCCGGGCCGCGGGTCTCGATCCTGCCGTGCACATTGTTAATGGTAACAAAAAAGATAATTTCTGGATGATGGGTGACACCGGTCCTTGTGGGCCCTGCTCGGAAATCCATTTCAATTTACTCCCCTCCGATGAGGAAGCGGCCGGTCGCGCCAATGTTAATTCTAGCAACGCGCGCTGTATCGAAATCTGGAATCACGTCTTCATTCAATTTAATGCCAACGCCGATGGTACTTTCGCGCCCCTCGCGGCGAAGCACGTCGATACCGGGATGGGCTTCGAACGCGTCGCGGGCATTTACGCCACCACAAATGGTTTCAAGGATTTTTCCGCCGAGCCCTCTAATTACAATGCCGACGTTTTCCAACCAACGCTCGACAAACTGGCCCAACTATCAGGCCAAACCTACACGCGGAGTGTCCCGACCAAGCGCGATGCGTTGTCCCACCAAGAGCAGATCGATATCGCTTTCCGGGTACTGGCTGATCATGCGCGCTGTGTTTCTTGCGCGATCGCCGATGGTATTTTACCCGGCAACGAAGGCCGCAATTACGTGATCCGCCGCATCCTGCGCCGCGGTATTATGTACGGGCGCAAATCGCTTAACCTCAAGCCCGGCGATTTCACGGCGCTCATCGAGCCCGTCGTCGCCTCCCTCGGTAGCGTCTTCCCGGAACTGCAGACGCAACGCCCAATGATCGAGCGCGCCATCCGCGCGGAAGAAGAGTCATTCGGCAAAACCTTAGACAAAGGTCTCGCAATTTTTAACGCGGAGGTAACCGCCCTGCGCGCCGGCAAAATTGCGGCGGCCCGGGTTATTTCTGGCGCAGCGGCTTTTTCGCTCTACGACACGTACGGATTCCCGTTGGACATGACGCAACTCCTGGCGACCGAGCATGGACTTACCGTCGATGCGACCGGTTTTGAGCAACTCATGGCAGAACAACGGGGTCGTGGCCGCGCGGCCCGGAAAACCGATGTCATTGTGGCCTCGACCGAGGGCGAAGCAGTCGCTGCGGCGACGAAATTTACGGGCTACGCGATCGATGCCACCCACACCACATCGGCCCAATTGATCGATGTCGTTAAGACGGAAAAAGACGCCTACCTCGTTTTCGACCAAACCCCCTTCTACGCTGAAATGGGCGGACAAGTCGGCGACTCGGGTCACGCGCTGATTAGCGGAACCAAGTTCGAGCTCGTCGATTGCGTTAAAGATAAATCGGGCCGCTACCTGCATAAAGTGGCGCCGAATAACGCCCTTCCCGCCATCGGAGCCGCCGCGGCTCTGCAAATTGATTGGGATCGCCGGCGTGCCATCAGTCGACACCACTCGGGCGCGCATCTGATTCATTGGGCGCTCCGAAAAATGCTCGGGACGCATGTCCGTCAGTTTGGGACGCACAAAACCCCCGACCGCATGCGCTTTGATTTCACGCATTTCGAAGCCCTCACCCACGCTCAGCTCAAGGAATGCGAGCAGCTGATTAACGCTAAAGTGATTGATAATGCCCCCGTCACTTCCGCCGAAATTGATTACGATAAAAAACCGGCGGACGCCCTCGCCTTCTTTGGCGATAAATACGGCAAGCGCGTTCGACTCGTCGATATCGGCGGTTACTCCAAAGAGCTTTGCGGCGGCACTCATGTTGCTACGACGGGCGAAATTGGCGTCATCAAAATTGTGGCCGAAATGGCCATTGCCGCTGGCACCCGGCGCATCGAAGCCGTTTGCGGGCAAGCCGCGCTGGATTATATCGCGACCAAAGAGGCCGCGCTTGCCACCGTTAGCACCCGTCTGAATGCGGGGGTTCAAGATGTCGTGCAAAAATTTGAATTAGTCCTCACGCACCAAAAAGAGCTGGAACTGAAACTAAAAGCCTTTGAGGCCAAAGCATCCGCGGCCCTCGCCGAGGAACTTGCCCACACGGCGATCGCTAAAGATGGACTCCAGTGGGTTTCGGCAGTGGTTGTCACTGATTCACCCGAGACCCTGCGCTCACTTGGCAGCCAAGTATTGCACAAAATTGAACACGGAGTTGTTCAGCTCGGGGCAAATTTTGACGGTAAAGTCAGCCTCGTGGCTTACTGTTCTCCTGCCGCGATCAAGGCTGGCCATCAGGCCGGTAAGCTTATCGCTGCGCTTACGGCCAAACTTGGCGGCAAAGGCGGCGGCAAACCTGATTTCGCGATGGGCGGTGGTGGTGACGCCAGTAAATTAGCTGACATCATCAAAATCTGACCGGCGCGGAACCCCGGCCTAGAAATATTTGGTTAAGCGGTCGCAGCCTAAGGCATCAACCGATTGATCTGCCAAGATTGCGCCGCTTCTTGCCGATAAACAAATCGATCGTGCAGACGGCTGGGCCGACCTTGCCAAAATTCAAACGTTTGCGGGACTATGCGATAGCCGCCCCAAAATTCCGGTAAGGGCACTGCGCCCACTGGGAATTTATTTTTCATCTCGGCAAATTTTTCTTCAAGCAAAGCGCGCGTTGTAATGACCTGACTTTGCCGCGAAGCCCACGCTCCGATTTGACTCTCGTGGGGCCGGCTAAGAAAATACTTCAAGGATTCCGCGGTGGAAATTTTCTCCGCGCGGCCCCGCACGTTGACTTGCCGCTCCAAGGGCAACCATTGAAAAAGACACGCCACCTGCGTATTAGCGGCGAGATCGCGCGCCTTGGCGCTCGTGTAGTTGGTGTAGAACACCAAACCCCGCGCATCAAAACCCTTCAGCAAAACGGTGCGCACGCTGGGTGCACCCGTCGCTGAGACGGTGGCCAGGGCCATCGCATTAGGTTCCAGCAATTCGGTTTCGATGGCCTCCCGCATCCAAAGGTCGAATTGTAAGAAAGGATCAGCGTGAAGATCAGCCAGATCGAGCGAGCGACTGGCATACTGGCGGCGCATGTCGGAAAGATTCACCCGAAAACCATGCGCGGCTTATCGATAAATCGCAAGCATCCGTGAGCGCATGTCATCGTTGACGTGTAGATGCGTTGTGTTTGCTTAAGCCAATGATTGCGCCGCCCCCTGCTGCCAACGCCCTCTGCGTTTTCCTCGCCTTCGATGCGTGCAACCGACTGGCGGTGCGCCGCGCTGGCACCAAGTTTGGGCACGCGTTTGTCGGCGCAGATGAAACCATGGCCCAAGCGAGGCTC
>Ga0114969_10003442_pt1 | contig 12767 bp, 25 predicted proteins | sample M_130807_MF_Meta_FD_87316 | JGI IMG/M metagenome (GOLD analysis project Ga0114969, IMG submission 87316) | Freshwater microbial communities from Lake Montjoie, Canada to study carbon cycling - M_130807_MF_MetaG | ecosystem: Environmental > Aquatic > Freshwater > Lake | place: Lake Montjoie...
TATTTTATACAGTGAGGCAGGAGCAACATCATCTCAATCTTAAACAAAAATAAAACATATTAAATGGAAAATATATTTAAATACTTTACTGAAAAATTCACAGAATCAGGAAACGTGAATTATGAAAAAATGTCTAGAGTTTTAGACAAAGGTATGATTCTAACAAATGGTGGTAAATTTGATTTACCAAATGGATACCTTTATACATTATCATCTATTGAAACAGCTTTAAAATTTTTAGAAACTTTAGATGGACCAGATATAGTATTCACACAATGGGTTATAGATAATGGATTCTCAGGTGCAACCTCATCTATGTCTACTGGTATTCTTAACGAATGGGGTAGTGAAGATCAATTAGAATTTGAAAAGAGTGGTGTATATGAAGCAACAAATTCAACATCTGATTTAAGTTGGTTCTCAACAACTTATAAATTTGTTTTAAAATATTCTACTCGAGATGCTCAAGAAGCAGTAAAAGCAGAAGTATCTGATAGTCCAACAAAGGCAACTCGTAAGTCATCATCATCAAGTATGTTTTTAGATAAAGGTATTGTTATCTATTATTCATCTGAAACAGACTCAATTATTTTTTCTTCGGTTGAAACCTTCTTAAAATATTCTGAAGCAGTTGGTGTATATAATTCAACTTTAAGTGTAAAATATAACTACTTTGAAAATGGTACTAAGTTTTATGACAACTATTTGAATACACCAGTCTACTTTTGATTTTAGAACATCTTCTTTTACCCTGAATGATAATGGTTGTAAAAATCACATTATAAAAAAACCTGTTCTTATTTGAACAGGTTTTTTATTTTAATCTTTCTTTTAACATTCTTTGGATATTCTGACGCTAAGTATTCACTAAAACTAATATTTCTATCTATTTGTTCAGCTATATACTCAGCATAAATAATAGAATTATTTAAGTGTCTGATAAATAATCCAAATAAGATTCATTAACACCCATCTTCAGCTGATGTTGATTTTGGTGTATCATCTCCGAAGTCTAAGTTAATAGTCTCAGCGATACCTTTTTGTCTTTTGAAGTCTCCGAATTCTAGCCAAACTTTATTCTCATCAATTATACTTGAGTAATACTCTTGTAAGTCAATATTTAATATTTCTTTACTTACTTCTTCAAGTCCCATAGAAACAAGTTGTTCATTGACATATCTATCCAAGTCTTCTTTTTTACCACCTCCATTCTTTAGAAAAGAATCGATACATTGAATTCTAAATTTATAGTCAGGTTCTATCTCTGACCACTCTACACCAGCATCATAAATTTTGAATAATTCTTCTGTTTGGTCATTTGCTAAATCAAAAGGAACCTCAACATGAAATCCTGAAGTAGCAATGTAGTTGATGAAATCATCATCTGTTTGACCAGTGTATGGATTTTCTTCAAGGTTTCTAAACTCGTCGGGATTTAGATTAGCAACTTCTGATGTTCTGTAAGTAGTAAATTTTTGACATCTTCTAATTTTAACCATAATAAGCTTTTTCTTTTTGATATCACCAAATAGTAAAAAAGTTTATTATTTTATAATAGAATATCTAATGCTTTATCAAGTAATTCATCATCCTCAAAACCAATCAAATGCTCACATTTAACGACTCTTCTATTATCAACATAAGTTAGAATGTCTTTTACTTGATCATCTATTACAACATATGATTCAGTACCGTGGTAATCAACCCATTCACATATCTCTTCACCTCTTGTTAAACCAATAGGGGTCTTATCAATCACTTCACCGGTGATTCCATTACTTCTGAATATATCTTTTAGTTGTTGTAAAGTGAATTGAGTTCTCCAAGTAGATGAAACAACAATCTTCGCTTTTGTATAATAAATAAGTTGATTGATATTACTAACGGCTTTAGGATTAAATTTTCTATCGAATACTCTTTCAGGGATAGGCACATTTAGTTTGAGTGACCATTCTAAATCACTTTTATGTGTTCTAAGAACTCCATCTATGTCTAAAAATATTATTGTATCGAAGATGTATTTATTTTTAATTTAATCAAAGATAATAAATAAATTGATTATATTTGTACTATGTCAAACAATACAATAAATTATACCATTTACAAAGATGGTGAACCTGTTGGATATCACACACAAAATGTTATGTGTCGTAGATGTAATGACGGGTTAATGAAGTTTCAACCACCAAAGGATTATACAATAGTTTGTGAAGGATACGAAGACCACTATGATGGTTACTTCGATGATGAAGAAGATTACTATGAAGATGATGAACCAGAAGAGGTTAACTTAGAAGAGTTCTTAAGTAAGAACCCACCAGAGTTTACACATAGAAAGTTTGAAGTAGGTGATAAGGTTAAACTTTCAAAGAAAAGAGGAGAAGCAACTATTAAGGAATCTAAAATGGAGAAATGGTTTCCAGAATATAAAGTAGAGTTACTTAATGGTGAAGTATTAGATAACATTCAACAAAATGAGGTATTACCTTTATAAAATATAATTATGATAAAATATACAATAGAAAAATTCGTAGAAGACTTTGAAGATGCTCAGACACCTGATGCTAAACAAGAAGTATTATTAACTTTACTTGACTCTGATGTTGATGTAGTAGAACATAAAGAACTACTTAAAGAATATAAAGAGCAAATTCAAGATATTAGAGAACAACTCAATATCGAAGAAGATGTTAAAATAAATATGGATATTGAGAGTGGTTTGATGGAGTTATACACTTGTAATAAATCAGTGAATGAATTCGTAGAAGGAACAAGATACTATGTACAAATAGTTGATTATAAATCTAATTTGGTGGCAATTGAAGGTGTTGATATACCACAAGCTATCAAAGATTATGTTAGTGGTATTAAACCCCTAACATGGATTGTTTCAGATAATGGTATTGGTACTCTAAAATATAAAAGATTAGTTATTGACTTCGATTTCTCAGAACACTTTAGTAATTTGTAATATAATACAAATGAAATATATTATACTACTTGTAATCGGTTGTTCAGAACCAAAACCAATTAATACAGATACATCGTTTAAAGATGATATTAATAATTCTATCATTGATGGATTTTATAATAACGATACCATAGATAAATCACATCTAATCTATTTGATTAAGTAAGATGAAAGTAGGTGATATAGTTTTCTTCAAATCTACCTATACCGCCAGATATGGTGAAGAGGGTGGAACATATGAGTATCAGTTTTGTCCAGGTGATAGATATCGTATTGATGTGATAAGAGATAATCTATCGACGAAATCCATAGCTTCGGTAGTATACTATAAAACTGGTACTATAACTAACTTAGAAGATGGTACTAGTCATTTTGCTCATTCAGAGATATGGGAAAGGATATCCACCGTAGATGAATGGAGAGAAATACAATTAAATAAAATTCTATGAGTGACGAAAAATTGAGGTCTGAAATAAATAGCTTGAATTATGGACATATATACAGGATAAATGATGTTATTAAAGTTAAGTGTATAAGTGAATTACCAGTCCACTGTAATGATATCAAAGTAGGTGAAGTTTATATGTGTAATAAAACAACATCAAAGGATTATTACTTTATACATAAGATAGAGACGATGTTACCATCTGAATTCTTTATACCATTAAGTGATTGGAGAGAACAAACTATAAATGAGATTATTAAATAATCTATGCTGTTATCACAACTCTAATTGGTACTTCTTCAGGTGTTGGTGCGAAATCAAATAGGAATTCAATATTACCAGATAAATCAATACTAACATTAATCCTACCATTAATATAATAAGGAGACGGTGTCGTATTTGGTGCATCATATGAATTTTGATTTATTAATACTGGCATCCATCCAATCTGAGTGAAGCCAGGGGCGTATATAGGAAAATAAACTTGTATATTAAAGTCAATATATGGATCATTAGATGCTGTTCCACCAAGTGAAGTTGCATCTGGTATTACACCACCATCGACTATATCAGAGTATAAGATAGTCGCGGTATCTCCATCACCAACTGTATAAATCGAAGTAACATATTTAAAATAAGAACCACTACCACCACCTCCAACGTCACTAACGGTATCTACAACCTTTTTCTTTATGTCTCCACTATCTGATCCTAAAGCTGTATACCCAGGAGGGATTGTTGGTGATGTGCTTAACCCACCATCTTTTAAGTAAATTTTATAAGCCATTTTAATTTAGTTATTTTATAATGTATATATTAATTATTAGGCATAAAAAAAGTGTTACTTCCATAACACTTTTTTCAATAGGGTGGTCGGTATACTTAGATTAACCGAAATTTTGGTTCTCTATATCCACAAAACAATAAAGGTGCTCCGTATTTCCCGACCAATTTTTTAGTGCTCTCTATTAACTAGAGCATAGATATATCTTCCATTTCCAATAAATTTAAAGTAGTCTTGTGATACTGAGTATACTCCATCTTTACCGTATGCAACTCTATATTTAATAGATTCTTTGTTTCTAACATATTCTTTATTAAAATTAATATCTTCAGCTCGAATATTTCCAAATCTGTCTCTAGCAGTCTTAACACCTAAAACACCAAATAAGTCTGTACCTAATCCCTGATCATCAATTCGTGAATAAATGTCTACATTCCATAGATATGGAATGCTACCTGTTCTTTCAGGTATAACAAATACTTCATCGTCATCTTGAATATCAATATTATTACTTAATAGTATAGTATCCTGACCGACTGGTTTAACTAACCATACTCTAAGTCCGTTAGGTTGGGGGTAGTTAATAGTATTTACAGTTATTCTTGAGAATTCGACTAGACTCATAGGTCGTTTCTGCAAATCTCCATATTCTACAATGGCAGGGCCATCTGGGAGAACTACACCATTTCGACTACATTCAATATATTGGATCAAAGTTTGTGGCGGCGATGATAAATCACCATAATGGCCCCACTGGTATCCAGTAATTGTCTCACCTAATAGTGAAACTGGAACGTCACCACTATCTATTCCATAATAATTGAATATGTTTTTTTCAGTAAGATCAATAGGATTCACGGTAGGTCGCCCGAAACTTCTGCTTTTTTGTGAAGTAAATATTAAACCCTCTCCGCTGGCACCAATAGGTAGTCCAGATTCTTGTAAGGTAGTAATAATATCTTGACCAATTACTTCAGGTTGGATTGTTCGACCACCATTCATTCTACCATAATTATATAGTCCAACGAGTGACCAATATGCTGCATTCTTACCGACTAGTCTGAATTTTTCTTTACTATCATCAATATAATAGTAGCCACGAACAGTTATGTCTATATTCTGATCAATTACATATGTATTGATAGTTGAAATAAATGTATTCGATTCAGGAATCCCAGTATCAGTAATTAGTTTAGTTCCAGTCGAGTTAACAATTTCCCATAATAAAGTTCTAATATTAGTATTATTATTAAGACCATTAGTATCAGCTTTTTCTGCATTATATATCTTTCCTTGTTTTAACCCAAATGATACAACATCAACTCTTGTTTTAGAACTTCCCCCACCACCAATATCACTAATAGTATCTACAACCTTTTTCTTTAAAAGTCCACTATCTGTTCCTATGGCGGTATATCCTGGTGGAATTGTTGGTGATGTGCTTAACCCACCATCTTTTATATAAATTTTTCTAGCCATTATATTAATTGTTTTATAATGTATATATTAATTTTAATTACCAAGTAAGATTAAAACTCCTCCATATAAAAAGATATATGTGATATAATTCCTCACCTCTAAATTCTTCCATAAATTTATCCATCGTATGATAATCATCTGAATTAGGTATACCTATGTCAATAGAATACTTAGTTCCCTTTAAGTAATCCTTTAATCTTAAAAGAACATCCATTATATCATCTAATCTAAATAATCTATCTTTACCATCCTTTATAGCAACTCTTATACAAGTGTGTGGATTTATTCCATCTTTATAATACTTAACATCCGTTGTAGAATATTCTATTTCATAATCTTCTAATTCAAGAAGTATATCCTCAATGTCTGATTTAACATCACTATGTTTAGACTCGTTGACCTTCTTCTCAGGTTTATAATAACTAACACTAACACTATCGAAAGGAGCCTTATGTGTAAACCTTTTTAACATATCAACAAATTTCGGTAAATCTCTTTCAAAATTATTATCAATACCTTTAAGAGAAGCCCTAACTCTTACTCCATGACGACTTTGTGAATACTCATTATCATAATCATAAGCATTAAATCCAAAGTAACCTTTCTCTGATAAGTAAGAATGTATTGTTAATAAGTACTCACCTATATCTATGGGTAATAATTTACCATCAATAGTAATTGTTAAACCAGGATGACTAACACCATACACTGAATGAGTTCTAATATTCACATCATATCCCATATCAGTTAATTCTAATAAAGCATCTTTAACCCATTGAATATCTTCATCTAACATAAGGAATTTCTTTACTTCTTCAGAAGACTCTTTTAATACTTTAGGTTTATCACCTAGTTTAATTATATAATCATAAGCCTCAGGAGATTCTGGTATACCATAAAATTCTTCTCCAAAAATTAATTCCCTACCAATTATATCTTCAACCTTATCTTTTAAGTCTAATAATGATTTAGTAAATTTATCTTTCATGTTTGGTAGTATATTAAATACTATGATAGAATCGACTTCACTATCACCAATAGAATCAGGATCTGAATTATCAAAATTTGTGTTAGCACTCCCCTTAAATCTAAATACCCAGAACTTATGTTCAGGATAACCTTCTTCATCATTACCCATCTCAAATGTTTCATCAGACTTTGATAGAATATTATAATCATCAAATATATCTGATTGAAGTATATGCATTAAATCAATATACCTTTCATTGGATTGTTTTCTTAACCAATCAAAAGAAGTATTACCTGATTCAAATATTTGATATGTCTTTAAGTATTTCATTCCAGTATATATTAATTTGTTTATCTAATATAATATTCTTATATTTGTAAACATTAAATCTTTATAATATGACATTACATCCAGCAATCGAACTTTTAATTAAAGCCGTTAATAGTGATAAACCATACAACAAGGAGAATCTAACTAAATGGTGTTCAAATTTACCGAAAGAAGAAAAAGATTTCTTTACCACTAAGATTAAAGAGAATGTTAGTAAAGAAGAACTTATTAGTATTCTTCAATCTATGAAACAACCTGGTCAAAAACCAGAAGGTGTTCCTCAACCAACTCCAAAGAAAAACGTACCTACCGTATATAAGAAAGGTGATGTACTTATGCATCCTGTCTTTCAACATCCTTACATCCTTCTAGAAAAGAAAGATGAATTCTGGTTATGTGCTTTAATTACATCTGAGCCAACTTGTTCAGAGATATTAGAACAATGTAAATCAAGATTCTTTGCTGATGGTTTCATCACAAGAACTATGTTTACTACAGCAGAACCTATTGGTAGATTTATGTATCCATATGAAAACTCAAGACAATTAAACTTAGTTAGTAAGAAACTTAAAACATTATTCGTTTAATCAAAATACTATGACAAATTATAAATCATTCACACCTAAAGTAGACCAAAAACGAAGATTGGTCCTAACACGATTCAATGCAGGAATCAAAGACTCGAATTCATTCTGTTATCAAATCACACGAATTACTAAAACCGGTTCTGTTGATAAAAGATTCAAAACATTATATGCTTTCGGTACCGATGATTTTGATAGTGTTAAAACATTTTCACATAGTTCAACTGGTGAACCAGTGAAAGTATTTAAGAAACCATTCAAGTCAGTATTTGGTGTAAAAGAAAAGAATGATGCAAAATCAGTTTGGAATTCAATTAAATAATTATTATATTTATAATATGGAATCAATTAATTATCTAAAGATAATATATTCTCAATTTCACCTTCATATTGTTCGGATAAATAAGATAATGTATCTTGAAACGATACCATTATCATTTTTGCTAGATCATCTATACCCTCTGTAAATTTAGGATCTTTAACATCTACTTCTTCGTTATTCATATCCATCATAGCTTCAATAATAGATTCTTTAATAGTATCCATAGTTATAGTTTGATTGTCTGAATCAAAATTAAATTTACCAGTATTCGGTGTGTATCCAGCAGGCATTTCTTCTGAATGTTCGTTAAATTTTTTAATATTTTTCATAGTAATTATTTATTTTATACCTTTATATATTAATATTTTTTTATTATATTTGTACTTATGGAAATAAAGAAAATAACATATAAAGAAGTTTATAAAGAATTCGCCGAGATTAAACCCGACCTCTTAGATGAATTCGCTACATACTACGGTTGTTTCATCAAAGAAGAATTAGTGGGTGTAGTATCATATGTAGAACATCCATCCGTAATATACTTATGTCATGCTTATGTTAAAGAAGAACATAGAGAAAAAGGAATATACAAACTCCTTTGGAACTATCGTGACTCTAGGATAAAGGATTCTGAGAAAACAATCTATGCACATTGTAATGTAGATAGCCTAAAGTATTTCATTAATAATGGATACTCTATTGAAAAGGCTTTATTTAAAGTAGTAAAAAATTAATTAATATGAAAGCAATTTTAATAACAATACTTACACTGATAATGGTATCTTGTAATGAAGGTAATAAAGTATCTACAACTATAAACCCTACTAGTGTAGTGAAGTCTGAAAAGATTATGGATGAAGTAGGTGTAGGATTATATAAAGTCCAATTAGATTCTAATACAACTATTCTTATATACAGAGCTGACCCTGCTTCAGATGGTACAGAATCAGTTTCTATAATTCAATTAAAATAATATGACAATAGCACAGATTGATAATTTATTAATAAAAAACCAAGAAGAGATTGCTAATCTACATAAACAACTTAGAGTACTAGGTGATAAGAATAATCAACTACATCGAAGTAAAGAAGATAAATTAAACGAACTATTTATCGATTATATTCAGATAGGTAGTAAGTATGATATCAATAGATACATGTCTTTATCAGGAGTTCATACAGGAATTAAAAAAGGAGACCAACAATTCTCACCAAGTTTCTCAAAAGGTGATGTAATTGAATTCACTAAAAAGAATAAGAAGTCTATTGTTATTACTTGTTTAACTAAGGTTATGAGTAAACTTGATAGAACTACTGGAGTTAGAACAAGTGAAATAACAAAACCTAATTGGACGTTTAGAATAGATACGAATAATTTATACCACGAGTTAATGAGAGACATTCAATTCAAACAAGGATTCGAATCTTATGTTAGAAGAACTGAATCATTAGATTTATTATTAGTATAAGTTAAAAAGAATTAGGAATATGAATTTAATAGAAGTATATCAAGACACATTGGATTATAGTAAACACTTACTTAATTCAAGTACCACTAAACATAACTTTAGTGAGATTTTAAAAAATCAATTAAAAACCAAAACAAACATTGAAGTTGTTAACTCAGACTCTGTTTCTGCTTTAACTAAATGGAGTAAGTTAGGCAAAACCACTGTACTGAATATGGCTTCTCATAAACGACCTGGTGGTGGAGTTATTAACGGAGCTCAAGCACAAGAAGAATGTTTATTTAGATGTTCTAATCTAGGTCATGTTATATCAACTGACTTTTATCCTTTACAAGATGATGAACTCTTATGGACAAAGGATGCCCATTTTTTCAAAGATGTTAGTTATGGTTATATGAAAGATGTTCAAGTTGATGTGGTTACAATAGCCGCTCCTAATCTAAATGGTTTAGGTAAGTTCCAAAAGATGCCTAACTATGAAGAACTAACTAAGAATAAAATTAGATTAATGTTATCAATGGCTATTAAGAATAATATTGATAATCTTATATTAGGAGCTTGGGGTTGTGGTGTATTTGGTAATGAACCAAATAAAATGGCTAAGATGTTTGGGGATGTTATAAATGAAGGATATTCATTTGATAATATTATCTTTGCTATTATCAATGACCATAATTCGGTAGGGAATAATTATAATGAATTTAAAAGTATTGTAGGTGTTTGTCGAGTATAAGGATCATTTCGAGATAGGTGATATAGTTATACTTAAGGAAGAACATCATTTATCAAGGGTTGTTTATGGTCAGTGGGTTATTGATGAGGTTCGTAGAAAACCTTTCCGACCACTATCTTCAACTATGCTTGAATATCATATTAAAACTCTGAGTGTTAATTCAGATGGTTCGCCTAGTATGACTTGGGTAAAGACCGATGATATTATATCAGTATCTAAAATAAGAGATAAGAAGTTAAATGAATTAGGAATATGAATTTAGAAGAATTAAAAACAACAATAGGTCACTTACAATTAGATCTTAGAGGAAACTGGGGTTGGGATTATAAACCTCGTTTAGAAGAATTGATTAACTTACTTTATCAATTGAGGAGTTATGCTGTGCCAAATCCAAAAGACCATGACTTAGAAATAATATTTAATTTACAAGGTATGTGTTTGCAAAATTCGGCTATAAATAATCTTGAGATTGATAGTTTAATAAGAACTGCTCAAGGTGAGATTGATGATCCTTCTGATGGTAGAATATTCAGAGGTGGTTGGCTTTATGGGTATGATTCAGAAGAAGGTAGAACACAAGAAGTTTATGATTACTTACAAAGAGTTCTTTCACATCCAGAATATAATAACATTGAAGTTTCTCTTCTTTATAAAAGAGAACAGAAGTTAAATGATTTAGGAATATGAAAGTAATTGCTATTAATGACGCTCCGTTACCTGAAAGAGGATATACTCATAAAGGAAAAAATTATAAAAGATCTTACCATAAAGGTGATGTCTTTGAAATATATGATGGTTCAATGTTTAGAACTGAGGATTATCTTATTATATACCATGATAAATTAGAAATAACTATGGATGTTAACACTAAGAACTTTATTACCTTAAGAGAATACCGAGAGAATAAATTAAATGAATTAGGTATATGATATTAGAAGAGTTTATAAACTTTATAGAGGGTATTGGATTTAAGTTAGATGTAAATCCATTAGATGATTGTGTTGAAGGTAATACACACAACTTTTTCTTGAGAAAAGTGCATTTTTCAGCAAGTACTCTAACTTGTTCCTGTTTTACTTCTTTTGACTTTAGTTATAATGGTTATAATATATATTTAACAAAGACAAGATATAGTTTAGACCATAACATAATTGGTGTAATCGATAGTCCTAGTAGAACTAATCAAAGGAATTTTGACTTATCAGATTTAGAACTATTAGAGATTCATTTCAAATCTGAAATAAGGAGTATGAAATTAAAAGAATTGGGTATATGATTGAGGGTAATATCTTAATATGTAAGAGGTATCACATACAATATGACAATGAGAATATTATTGGTAGAAAGTATGTGATTAAACATATTGAAGAGATTGGGAACAAGAACATTTATGTAAGTACTGATTTGAATGGATATAATGAAGGTGTTAGTACTTGTTATTCATCAGTTAGGATTCCTGATGTGAACTTACCATATTCAACTAAGTATATACATGATTATTTTGATGAGTTGATTGAAATAAGGAATATGAAATTAAAAGAATTGGGTATATGAAGTTGATATGTATAAGCACTAAAGTATATGTTAATCCTTCTCTCTATGCGGGTATCAACAACAGTCATAAACAATGGAAGTATCTTACTATTAATAAAGAATATGAATGTATTAATGTTGTTTGTAATGACTCTGGTGAACCAGAAGAGTATGAGATAATAACCGATGATGGAAAATTTGGTGTTTATCCAATAGCTAACTTTACTAGTCGATGGAAAGTAAGAGATAGTAAGTTAAAAGAATTGGGAATATGAAGAAGTGGGTTTGTATAGATAATAAAGGATGTGAAGAAGAACTTTATATAAACAAAACTTATGTCGAGATAGAATCTGATTATGTTTTAACACGAAATTTGAATACATCAGACGAGTTCTGTATTGTAATAAAGAACGAGTTGGGAATAGTAAGTGAATACTATCAACCATTGAGATTTATTTCAATAGATGAATGGAGAGAGATACAACTAAAAAAGATTGGGATATGAAACTTAAACTTTATTTAATTAAGATGCCACCTTTTGGTTATGACTCTGGTGAATTTTTCACTATTAATAAATGGTATGATGGTGATTTAACTCCTATCATTTATAATCCAACTACATTAGAAGGAAAACGAGGTTACGTTGTTATATGTGATGATGGTTACACTAGAAAAGTAGATATTGAATACTTTATCACACAAGAAGAATTTAGAGAGAACCAATTAAAAGAATTAGGTATATGAAGTTTAAAATAGGAGACCATTTACAAGAGATTGGTTCTATAGTTTTCTTGTATTCAAGAAAATAATATAATCTAATAGTGTTGGAAACTTTAGTATATCCGAATTTCTCGCCGAAATAGAACCACACTTTTCCACCAAATCATCTACTTTTTGATCATCTGGAGCTTCCGGTAATGATTTTCCTGAATCTTTTCTAATAAATTTTAAATTCATTATAGATTTTTTTATCTCAGCTAAATCATTTAATTCAGTAAACGATTCCAATTTTGATAAGATACCAGGACTTGATGATTCTAATTCCCAAACCATATTTCTCATCCTTGAATAATAATTCTTTAATTCTTCGTAAGTTTTATTAATATTGCCTAATCTTTCATATTCTGATATTAACTCTTTAAAAGGA
>Ga0114969_10003443_pt1 | contig 12767 bp, 8 predicted proteins | sample M_130807_MF_Meta_FD_87316 | JGI IMG/M metagenome (GOLD analysis project Ga0114969, IMG submission 87316) | Freshwater microbial communities from Lake Montjoie, Canada to study carbon cycling - M_130807_MF_MetaG | ecosystem: Environmental > Aquatic > Freshwater > Lake | place: Lake Montjoie...
CGGGGCACCTTGCGGTCGGCTCGCCGGCGGTGGTGAAGCGGCCGCTGCGCGCGGACGAACTCGCCCACCTCGCCCGCTCCGCCGAGAACTACGCGCTGCTCTCCGCCCGCTACCGGGAACTCGGCATCGCCTGAAGTGGCGGTGTCCGATGCACCGCGCGTCCCCCGTGCGCTGCATCGGCCGGCCCGTGGTGGCCGCGGCTCACTTGGGCGTGACGCAGGGTTGGCCGTTGCACACGTCGGCGATTCCGCCGTCGGGCGCGAGGAACTCCGAGACCAGGAGAAGCACGCCGGGCACCCTCCCGCCGGCGCCGTGCGGGTCGTCGCCCGCGCGCGGCGGCAGGTTCACGTCGGGCGGCGCCGGTGCATCGAAGTCCCACGGCACCACCCCGGAGCCTCGGAACGGGTAGGAGGGGATCGCAGGCAAGCCGTAGTACGGTTCGACCGAGGTCGACCGGCCCGGCCGAAGCGCCGGCTGCCGGACGCTGATTCCCATGGTGCGGGCCGCCGTCTCGGTACCGATATTCGCGACCTGATGGTCGCCGAAAGCCTCGAAGTAGACGATCTCGTGGTGCGGGGTGTTCGGATATTCGTCGGACACCATGTGCTGTAGGTAGCCGTTGGCCTCGCCCCGGTCCCAGAGCATCTGGGCGATCGCGAGCAGGAAGGATTGTTCGAGTGGGTCCGGATAGGCCGTGTTCTCGATCGCCGTGAACTCGTCGAAGTCCACGCTGCGCGGGATGAGCAGGCTGTAGTTGGACGCCCCCACGGCGAGTACGCTCCGCGTGAACTCCTGAGCGATCGCGGTGGTCGCGCCGCCGAGGATCCCGCCCTGGCTCGCGCCGAGGAAGTAGAGGTCGCCTGCGAAGGGGTTCGTACCGTCGCTCTGGAAAGCCGGATCGCTGCCGAAGCCGTCGGGATGGATCATCAGGCGGCCGAGGAAGAGGAAGTTCAGGTGTCCCTGCTGCAGGCGGTCGGCGAGGGTGTGGAAGGTCGAGAGGTCGCTGATGATCTTCGCGGCATTGGGGACGTCCTCGCCTGCCATGCCGATCCAGTCGGTCGCGCAAGAAATGATGTTCACGAGCGCCGCGCTGCCACCCGTACCGACGACCTGCGAGGCGGTCCCGAGGAGCCCGTGGCCGTAGAGGAAGGCACGGGCCGGGTTCGCCGACGTCGCACTCGACGGCACCGTGCAGACGAAGTTCGCCGTCTGCGTCCCGTTGCGCTGCGGCAGGCCGTCGATGCCCGGCCCGTAGTTGAAACCGTTGCCCGGCTTGCCGTCACCCGTCAGGTAGCGCGGCACCTCGAAGGTGCCCGAAACCACCCGCACGAGCGCGCTCGCCTGCGACGTGCCGGTGACCCGGAAGGCAGGTGAAGCGGACCCCAAAGCGGCGAACGCGTCGTCGCGGACGTGGAGCAATCGCTCGGAGAGCGAGCGCTGGCTCGCGACGGTAAAGTCCCATGCCAGATAGAGATCGGTGCGGCTGACACCCGCGCGTTCCAGGTCAGCGAAGATCCGCTCCATGGCGGGACGGCGCTCCTCGATCGCGTCGGCATCGGTGCGGAGCTGGTCGCGATAGGCTCGGAAGACGTCCGACGGGGGGATCGTCGCGCCGGTGGCATCGACCAGTCGCCGCAGCGCCACCACGTGGCGGTGGCCTTCCCGGAGGTTGCGCGCGGGGTGGATCAGCAGTCCTCGCCGGGCGTCGTCGTTCGAATGGGCATCGAGTTCGGCCCACGACAGCACCCGCTCGCCCGTGTCCGCATCGAGGACGAGGACGTTTGCGTCGGCCTCGAGCGAGCGTGCGAGATCGGTGATCGGCGGCAGGTTCGACTTCTTCGGGTCGAGCCCGGGGACGAACGTGGTCATCTGCGAGCCAGGGCTGAAGCCGTCGTTCCTGTTCCACTCGGTCGGGTCGATGTGGACGCCCCGGGAGTTCGCCGGGAGCGTCGTCGCGCCGAAGGCGACGCGCAAACCGGTGTCCGTCGCGGCATCCGCCACGGTGAAGTGGTCGCTCGGGAAGGGCAGCACGCAGAGAGACTGGTCGAGGATCTCGCAGTTCTGCGGATCGACCAGATCCACGTGCAGCGGCGGCGCGCTGCTCGTGTCGCCACAGGCGGCGAAGAGCCATGCCAAGGGCAGTGCCCATAGCAGCGCCGGGCGACATACGATGGGTCGGCCGGCTCCCGGATGATGCGCGGCGGCGATGGGGGTGACGGGGTTCGGGGTGCGCATGGGCCGGACCATAGGCCGGGCCCGCCACCCCTGGCAAGCGCGTTTCGCCCGGTCCCGGGTCCTATTTCTTCAAGCGCACGCTTTCGATCATGACCGGCTTCTTGGGGGCGTCGGGCTGCGCACCGGAATCCCCCGTCGGCACGGCCTCGATCTTGCGGACCACGTCCATCCCCGAGATCACCTTGCCGAAGACCGTATAGCCCCATCCGGTCGGGGTCTTGCCCTTGTGATCGAGGAAGACGTTGTCCTTGGTGTTCACGAAGAACTGGCAGGTGGCACTGTCGACGACGTTGGTGCGCGCCATCGCGACCGTCCCGACGGTGTTCTTGAGCCCGTTGTCGGCCTCGTTCTTGATCGGGGGATTGGTCGGCTTCTGGTGCATGTCCGGGGTCATGCCGCCCCCCTGGATCATGAAGTCGCGGATGACGCGGTGGAAGATCGTGCCGTCGTAGTGCCCCGCCTGGACGTAGTCGAGGAAGTTCTTCACGGTGACCGGCGCCTTCTGCGGGTCGAGTTCCAGGTCGAAACTCCCGAGGCTGGTCTTCACCTCGACGACCGGGTTCTTGCCCGGGGTCGTCGCCTCGGCTGCCCCCTTCGCCTTGGCGGGGGCTGGGGTCGGCGTCGGCTCGGCTGCGCGGACGACGGACGTCGCGAGCAGGAGCGTTGACAGAAGCGTTGCGAGCCCGATCGTACGTGTCTTCATCTGCCCTCCTCGTGGCCTCGACCCGCCGGTTTCCTAGCCGCCGTCCCGGGGGCGGTCAATCATTCGCAGGCCGGCGCGTCGTCACCCCTTCCCCCGCCACGACCCGGTTGTCAGGCCGGGCGCGCCTTCGTATGGAGGTAGCGCCCGCCCACCCGTTCCGAAGGAGTCCTCGTGGCACGTCGCATCTGCATCACGCTCGACTGGCAAAACCTCGCCGATCGCGACCGCCTGTTCCGGGGCGTCGAGATCGCCGACCGCGTCGGGGTCGACACGGTCTGGGTGGCCGAGGCCTGGGGGCGCGACGCCTTCAGCATCCTCACCCTGCTCGCCGAGCGCACCAAGCGCATCAAGCTCGGGACCGGCATCGTCAACGTCTACTCGCGGACGCCGGCGGCCCTGGCGCAGCATTTCGCGACCCTCGACGAACTCTCCGGCGGCCGCGCGATCGCCGGCTTCGGCACGAGCGGCCCCCAGGTGATCGAGCACTTCCACGGCGTACCGTTCAAGCCGACGCTCGCGCGGATGCGGGAGACGATCGAGATCTTCAATGCGCTCGTCGCAGGCCGCCCGCTGCACCACCACGGCGAGGTCTTCCACCTCGATCGCGGTTTCACCCTGCGCTTCAAGCCCGTTCGCGAACACATTCCCGTGTGGATCGCGTCGCTGAACCCCCGCTCCCTCGACCTGACGGCGAAACTCGCCGACGGCTGGATGCCGATCATGATCCCCCAGGGGCAACTCGAGGCCGAGATCGCGGCCTTCCGATCGCGGGTCGTCGCCGCGGGCCGCCCGGCCGACGCGGTCGCGGTCCGCTCGCCCGACCGGGTCGTGGTCGCCCTCGAGGATCCCCGGCGCGCGCGACGTCAGGCGGCCGGGTCGCTCGCCTTCTACATCGCGCGCATGGGTACGTTCTACGGGGCACAACTCGAGCGCTTCGGCCACGGCGAGGCGGTCGCTGCCGTGCGCCGGGCCTGGAACGAGAACGGCGCCGAAGCCGGCATCGATGCCGTCCCCGACGAACTCCTCGACCAGATCACCACCGTCGGCTCGGTCGCCGAGTGCGCGGCCCGCATCGATGCCGAACACCGCGCGGGTGTCGACATGCACAACGTCACGGTCCAGTCGCGTTCCGAGGCCGATCTCGAGCGTGCACTCGGGGACCTTGTCGGCGCATGAGCGATCCGGCGAGCGACGCGCAGCACCCCTGTGAACTCTGCCGGCTGGTCCGTTCGACGCGCTGGTATGCGGAGTTCCACGAGCCGCTGCGCTTCACCGTCCTCGACTGCGACTCCTGCGATGTGCCGATGGCGGTCCTCGGCGCTCACCGGGCGACAGCGACCGTTGACGAGAAGGCCTACATGACCGCGGCGCTGCGCACCGTCGCCGACGCACTGGGGCTCGGCGACGTCACCTTCGACGACCACATGCGCCAGATCCCCGACCACTACCACGTGCACGCCCGACCGCTTCCCGCGTGGTGGCCTAAGCCCCGCTGAACGAAGCTCCGGCTTGCCCCGGGGTGACAGGTCGCGTGGTGCCCGGGCCGGGCGGCTGCCTCAGGCCCCCGAGGTCTTGCGCTTGGGGCGAAACGCTTGCTTCAGCACCCGCTTGCGGACTCGGATCGACTTCGGCGTCACCTCGACGAGTTCGTCCTCGGCGATCCAGTCGAGCGCGTCCTCGAGACCCATCTGGCGCGGCGGCGTGAGGCGGATCGCCTCGTCGTGCCCGGCCGCGCGAACGTTCGTCAGCTTCTTCTCGCGGCAGATGTTCACGTCGAGGTCGCCTGCACGCGAGTACTCGCCGATCACCATGCCTTCGTAGACGGGAACGGACGATCCCACGAACATCGAACCGCGCTCCTGCAGGTTGAAGATCGCGTAGGCGGTTGCGACGCCCTCGCGGTCGGCCACCATCGCCCCGTTCACGCGGCGCTGGATCTCACCGGCCCAGGGCACGTAGCCGTCAAAGACGGTGTTGATGATGCCAAGGCCGCGGGTGTCCGTGAGGAAGGGCGAACGGAACCCGATGAGCCCACGGGATGGGACAGCAAATTCCAGTCGTACGCGGCCGGAGGCCGGCGGCGACATCTTCGTCATCACACCCTTGCGTATGGCCAGCAGCTGGGAGACCACCCCGATGTAGTCCTCCGGCAGGTCGATGAGGGCGACCTCCATCGGCTCGAGCGTCTGACCGTCCTCCTCGCGCAGCAGGACGGTCGGCATGGAAACCTCGACCTCGTAGCCCTCGCGCCGCATCGACTCGATCAGGATCGCGAGCTGCAGCTCGCCCCGACCGGAGACCCGCAGGCGGTCGGGGGTCTCGGTGTCGTCGATCCGGATGCTCACGTTGCGCCGCGACTCGTTCTCGAGGCGCTCGCGGAGCTTGCGCGAGGTGACCCAGGTTCCCTCGCGGCCGGCCCACGGAGAGGTGTTCACCCCGAAGATCATCGCGATCGTCGGCTCGTCGATGCGCAGGCGGGGCAGTGCCAGGGGACGCTCGACGTCCGCGACCGTGTCGCCGATCTGGATGTCCTCGACCCCGGCGATCGCGACGATGTCCCCGGCGGAGGCCCGGGTAAGCGGAATGCGCTTGAGCCCGAGCCACCCGAAGAGGTTCGTGAGTTTGAAGGTCTTCGACGCGTCGTCGGCCCCGAGCAAGGAGTAGGTCGTACCCGAGACGAGTTCGCCGCCGACGATGCGCCCGAGCGCGAGGCGCCCGACGTACTCGTCGTAATCGAGGTTGTTCGCCTGGAACTGGGTCGGAGCGCCCGCGTCGACGAGCGGCCCGGGCAGCTTGCCGACGATGAGGTCGAAGAGCGGTTCGAGACCGGTCCCGGGTACGGCGAGATCCCGCGTCGCCGTGCCGGCCCGAGCGTTCGTGTAGACGACCGGGAATTCGAGCTGACCCTCGGTCGCATCGAGGTCGATGAACAGGCCGTAGACCTCGTCGAGCACCTCGGCGATGCGGGCGTCACTGCGGTCGATCTTGTTGATGCAGAGGACCGGTCGAAGGCCCTTTTCGAGTGCCTTGCGCAGGACGAATCGGGTCTGCGGGAGCGGCCCCTCCGAAGCGTCGACGAGCAGGAGGACACCGTCCACCATCGCGAGTGTCCGCTCCACCTCACCGCCGAAGTCGGCGTGGCCCGGCGTGTCCATGATGTTGATGCGGACGTCGCCCCAGTTGATCGCCGTGTTCTTGGCGAGGATGGTGAGGCCCCGCTCGCGCTCGATGGCGTTGGAGTCCATCACCCGCTCGGCCACGTTCTCGTTCGCGCGGAAGATGCCGCTCTGTCGCAGGAGCGCGTCGACGAGGGTCGTCTTCCCGTGGTCGACGTGGGCGATGATCGCGATGTTGCGGACGTCGACGCGGCGCTCTCCGCCCGTGGCAGGACCTGTTTCTGAAACTTGCACCCCCGCGGGCTACCAGACCGCGGCGGGAGCCGCCACGGCCGTGGGCGCCCGGACAGGGCCTCGGGCGGCCCGCCACGTCGCGCTTCACCTCTGGCGAAACCGCGGCGCGCGTCCTACGAGAAGAGCCGGTCATGCGGATCGGGGGTGGACGATGAATCCAGCGGCGGGCGAAGCGGACCTGAGATCGGAGGCGGAACACCGCTACCTCTCCTACGCGCTGTCAGTCATCACCTCGCGCGCTCTTCCCGACGTGCGCGACGGCCTGAAGCCGGTTCAGCGTCGCATCCTTTTCGCGATGTTCCAGAACCTCCGGCTGGTCGCCGGGGCGAAGCCGCGCAAATCCGCGCAGATCGTCGGCGAGGTCATCGGCAAGTACCATCCGCACGGCGACACGGCGGCCTACGACGCCATGGTGCGCATGGCCCAGGATTTCTCGCTGCGCTACCCGCTGGTCCACGGCGAGGGCAATTTCGGATCACTCGATGGCGACGAGGCCGCTGCCTACCGCTACACGGAGGCCAAGCTCACCGCGATCGCGGAGGAGATGCTGGCCGATCTCGGTGCGGACACCGTCGAGTGGCGCCCCAACTACGACGCGACGCTCGAAGAGCCCGTCGTCCTGCCGAGTCACCTCCCACAGCTGCTCATGAACGGCTCGACCGGGATCGCGGTCGGCATGGCGACGAACATCCCGCCGCACCACCTCGGCGAGGTGACCGACGCGCTGCTCGCCATGATCGACGAACCCGAGATCGACGTGAAGGGCCTCCTCAAGCATGTGAAGGGCCCCGACTTCCCGACCGGGGGAGAACTGCTGTCGACCCGCGCGGAGGTGCGTGCCGTCTACGAATCAGGCCAGGGTCCCCTACGGGTGCGAAGCACGTTCCGCGTCGAGAACCTGCCGCGCGGGCGACGCCAGGTCATCGTGACCTCGATCCCCTATGCCGCGAACAAGGCGACGATCATCGAGCAGATCGCGGCGCAGATTATCGAGCGCAAGCTGCCGCAACTCGTTGACGTCCGAGACGAGTCGACGACCGACGTCCGGATCGTGCTCGAACTCAAGCCGGACGCGGAGCCGGAGGTGGCGATGGCCTACCTCTTCAAGCACACCGATCTCCAGGTCTCGTTCAACGTGAACCTCACCTGCCTCGTGCCGTCGCCAACGAACCCGCTCGGGCAGCCGGCGCGGGTCTCGTTGCGCGATCTCTGCCGCCACTTCCTCGACTTCCGCATGACCGTCGTCACCCGGCGGCTCGAATACGAGAAGAAGAAACTCCTCGAACGGCTGCACATCCTCGACGGCTTCGTGCTCGTCTACGACGACCTCGACCAGGCGATCCGCATCATCCGCAAGTCCGAGAACAAAGCCGACGCCTCCGAGAAACTCCAGGCCGCCTTCGGGCTCGACGACCTGCAGGCGGACGCGATCCTAGAGCTTCGTCTCCACCACCTCGCGAAGCTCGAGATCGGCAAAATCCGGGCGGAGCGCGACGAGAAGCGCAAGCGCCTCGCGGAGGTCGACCGTCTCTTGCTGCGCGACGACGACCGCTGGAAGCTCATCCGCAGCGAGTTGCTCGAGATCAAGCGCAAGTACGCCGATAAGCGGCGCACGGCGGTATACGCCTCGGGCGCCGAGGAACTCGTCTACGACCCCGAGGCCTACGTGGTGCACGAGGAGGCGACCGTGCTGCTTTCCCGCGACGGCTGGATCCGCCGCGTGCGCGAACTGAAGGACCCCGCCACCGCGCGCCTGCGCGAAGGGGACGCCCTCTCTGCAGTCCACGCCGGCTCGACCCGCGACCGCTTGGCGCTGTTCTCGAGTCGCGGCGTGGTCTACGTCGTCGCCGTCTCCGACATCCCCGCGACCACGGGTTACGGAGAGCCGGTGCAGTCGCTGTTCCGCTTCACGGACGGCGAGAGAGTGGTGACGAGCACGCTCGTCGTCGGGCGTCCGCCGGAGGGTGCGCTGGTCGAGGCACTCCCGCCCCCGCCGGGAAGGAAGGCGCGGGCCTCCCAGCAGGAGCTCTTCGGCGGCAAGGCGCCGGTCGTGGAACTCGTGGACGAGACCCGTTCCCTGCTCGTCGCCTCGCGTCAGGGGTACGGCTTCCGGACGGCTCCCGACCTCTCGCCCACGACCCGCAGCGGACGGCGCTTTGCGCGAGTGGCCGACGGCGACGAACTCGTGTCGATCGTCGAACCCGCCGGTCCGACGGTCTTCTGCCTCGCTCGCTCGGGCAAGGGAACCGCCTTCCCGCTCGACGAGGTCGCCGAGCTTTCGGGCGCGGGACGCGGCGTGATCCTCATGCGACTCGAGGACGACGATCGCCTGCTCGGTGCCGTCGCCACCGGCAGGAAGGCGAAACTGCTCGCCCCGATCGAAGGGGCCGGGGAGCGCGAACTCTCGACCGCGGACTTTCCCGCCGCGCACCGCGGCGGCAAGGGGCACAAGGTCATCAAACGCGGCACGCCGGCCGGGTTGCGCCTTCCCGACCCCGCCTGAGCGACCTCTCCGCTTGCCGGCGACGCCTTTTCCGATAAGCACGGGGCGACCCCCGAGCCGTTGCCCTCCCCTTTCGACCCATACCGCGAGGACGAGCATGGACTTCACCCTGAACGACGAGGACCGCCAACTCCGCGACACCGTCAAGGACTACGTGGAGGAGGTGGTGAACCCGGTCTGGACCGAGATCGAGCGCACCGATCGCCTGCCGCAGAACGTCGTCGACCGGGCGCGCGACCTGGGCTTGTTCGGCCTCGCCATCTCGCCGGAGTACGGCGGGCTCGGTCTCTCGGTCGTCCAGAAAGCGGTCGTGCACGAAATGCTGGGTCGCGGGCCGTGGGGGCTAGCGAGCTACATCAGCGTGCACACCGGGATCGGCTGCACCGGCATCAACCTCTTCGGAACGAAGGAGCAGAAGGAGCGCTACTTGCCGAAGATGGCGAGCGGCGAGTGGCTCGGCTCCTTCGGGCTGACCGAGCCGAATGCCGGGTCCGACGCGAGTAGCCTCGAGACCCGCGCCGAGCGCGACGGCGACCACTGGGTCCTCAACGGCCGCAAGATCTTCATCACGAACGCGCCCTATGCCCACCACGTGATGATCTTTGCCCGGGCCCCCAAGGGCATCAGCGCCTTCATCGTCGACACGGACACGCCGGGTTACGCGGTCGGCCAGATCTTCGACACGCTGGGCCACAAGGGTTCCGCCATCTGCGAACTCGTCATCGAGGACTGCCGCATCCCTGCGGGGCAACTCGTCGGCGAAGAAGGAAAGGGCTTTGACATCGCAAAGCGGGTTCTCTCCGAGGGGCGCACCATGCTCTCCTCTCGCGCCGTGGGCTCCGCCCAGAAGGCGATGGAGCTCGCGATCGAACACGGCGAGGCGCGCAAGACCTTCGGCAAGCCGCTGCTCGATCACCAGGCGCTCGCCTTCCGACTCGCGCAGATGAGCGCGCGAACCGAGGCGGGTCGCCTGCTCGCCTACCGCAGCGCCTGGCTGCTCGACCGCGGGTCGCCGGCGATCCGAGAGTCGTCGACCGCGAAGTACTTCTGCGGCGAGGGGCTCTGGCAGACCGTGGACGATGCGATCCAGATGCTCGGCGGCTACGGCTACATCAAGGGCGAGTACATGATCGAACGCATCTGGCGCGACTCCCGGGTGGTTCGCGTCTACGACGGATCTTCGGAGGTGCAGCAGATCCTGATCGCACAACGCCTGCGCAAGGGGGACGTCGAAACAGCCTGGTGAAGCGGCCTATGGGTGGACTCAGGCCGGGGCGGGGGGGAGCCGTCCCGCTCCGGTTGCCCGTTCGAGGAGCGCGAGCACCTCCACGTGGGGCGTCTGCGGGAGCATGTCGAACGGCCGCACGCGACGCAGTCGAAAGCCCCGCGCGCCGAAGTCTTCCAGGTCGCGGGCGAGCGTCGCCGGATTGCAGGAGAGATAGAGGATCGAGGTCGGGTCGAGTTCCACGACCGCCGAGCGGGCGCTCTCGGAGAGACCGCCACGCGGCGGGTTTACGACGACGCGCAACGCTCCTGCGCCCGCCGGCGCGAGGCCGTGCTCCCTTGCGAGGGCCGGCGCCTCCTCGGCCTGGGCCGCGAGGTAGCGCACGTGGCGCAGGTGGGCGCGCTTCGCGTTGCCGTTCGCGCACTCGACGGCCGCGGGCGACGACTCGATGCCGAGGACCATCGCGACCCGACCCGCGAGCGCGAGGCCGAATCCGCCCACCCCGCCGAACAGGTCGAGAACCACGTCCTCGGAGTTGGGTTCGAGCCAGCGCTCCGCCTCCGAATAGATGCGCGTGGCGACACCGGGATTGGCCTGCACGAAGGCGTCGGGGCGGGATTCCAGCGATAGCCGGCCGAAGCGCTCGACGAGGGACCGTGGCCCGAAGACCCGGCGGATTTCGGGCGACAGGATCGAGTTGCCCGGCGTCGGGTTCAGGCAGAGGAAGACCGCCTCGAGCCGCGGCTCCTCGCGCCGGAGGCGCTCGATCAGGCGGTCGAGGCCCGGAGTGCCGGGAGCCGCGACGACCAGGGTCAGGTGGATCGCCCCACTGTCGGTCGAGATCCGCGCGAGCGCGTAGCGCAGCACGCCCTCGCGGCGACGCTCGTCGTAGATCGGGATGCCGGATTCCTCGATCCTTGCCCGCAGCGCCACGAGGAACGGCAGCAGGCGACGGTCGTGAACGCGACAGCGTTCCGCCGGCATCACGCTGTGTGTGCCCGGTCGGTAGACGCCGAGGACGACCTCGCTGCGGCCCCCGGGCGCACGCCGCCGGCGCAGTACGAGCTTCGCCTGGTTGCGGTAGCCGAACGGCAACGGGCTGCCGAAGATTCGCTCCGGCTCCACGTCGAGCAGCGGTTGACGCCCGGCAAGTTCGGCGCGCAGGGCCACCTCCTTGGCGCGCAGCTGCGCACCGTAGGCGGTTCCGACGAGCGGACAACCGACGCAGTCGGGATAGTGCGCGCAAGCGACCTCGCTGGAGCCGACGGTCGGTCTGCCGTCATGCGGTGCCGTTCCCATGCGGGCCGGAGCACGCCCGCCGGGCGTCGTCCGAAACCCGACGGGAGATGGACGGTCGCGGTCCGGTCCCGCCCTACGATCCCACGCCACGTCGGGCGGTATACCACCCGGACCGGTATGCGCTCGGTGCCGGGGCGTCTGCTACCGTCGCAGCATGCCGACGCCGCGGATCGCTTCGAGTGCGGAGCGGCTGCGGCACCGGGGAGCAGCGTTTGACAGGGGGACCGGGGGGCCGTAGCGGAGCCTCGGATCGCGCCAGGGGGTGAGGGGCAGTGGCGACTTCGTATACCGCCAAGGACATCACGGTTCTCGAGGGGCTCGAACCGGTCCGCAAGCGTCCCGGGATGTACATCGGGTCGGTCGAGTCGGCTGGCTTGCACCACCTTCTCTGGGAGATCGTCGACAACTCGGTCGACGAGGCGATGAACGGCCATTGCAAGCGGATCGAGGTCCTCCTCCACGACGATGGCGAGACCCTATCGGTGCGCGACGACGGTCGCGGCATCCCGGTCGACATGCACGAGAAGTACAAGAGGCCGGCCCTCGAACTGATCCTGACGACGCTGCACGCCGGCGGAAAGTTCGAGTCGAAGAACTACTATCACTCGGGCGGACTCCACGGCGTCGGCGCCTCGGTGGTGACGGCGCTCTCCGATCGGTTCCTCGTACGGGTGAAGCGCGAGGGTGCGGAGTGGGAGCAGAGCTTCGCGCGCGGGGTCGCGACCGCCAAGCTGAAGAAACTTGGTCCCGCCCGCGGCAGCGGAACCTTCATCGAATTCCACCCCGATCGGGAAATCTTCCCCTCGGTCGTGTTCGACCCGGCCCTGATCCGCGAGCGCCTCGAATCCAAAGCCTACCTGCACCGCGGCCTCGCCGTGGTCTTCGACGACCAGACGACAAGGCAACGCGACGAGTTCCACTACCCCGACGGAATCTCCGCCTACATCGGCAAGATCCTCGTCAAGAGCGGAGCGAAGCGGGTGCATCCGGACGTCTTCCACGCCTCGCGGGAGCAGGACGGGCTGCACGTCGAATGCGCCCTCGCTTGGACCGAGGAAACCGCTGAGAGCATCGCGTCGTTCGTGAACAGCATTCCGACGAGCGCGGGTGGCACCCACGAGAACGGCCTCAAGAGCGGCATGGTGAAAGCCGTCCGCAACTACCTGGAGATCCACGGACTCGTGCCGCGCGGGCTCCAGATCGCGGTCGAGGACGTGCGCGAGGGAGTCGTCGGGCTGCTCTCCTGCTTCCTTCCCAACCCGCAGTTCCAGGGTCAGACCAAGGAGAGGCTGAACAACGCGGAGATCGCGCCCGCGATCGAGGCGTTCGTGCGCAGTTCGCTCGAGAACTGGCTCAACCAGAATCGCTCGTCGGCCGAGGCGATCGCCGCGC
>Ga0114969_10003445_pt1 | contig 12764 bp, 7 predicted proteins | sample M_130807_MF_Meta_FD_87316 | JGI IMG/M metagenome (GOLD analysis project Ga0114969, IMG submission 87316) | Freshwater microbial communities from Lake Montjoie, Canada to study carbon cycling - M_130807_MF_MetaG | ecosystem: Environmental > Aquatic > Freshwater > Lake | place: Lake Montjoie...
GTTTCAGTGTTTACACAACCTGCAGCATTCAATGATGTGTTTGTATAAGCACCACTTGCATTATACGTAACACCATTTGCACCCCATGTATATGAATCACAAGCAACATCTGACATAGATGATGATGAACTATTGTTAATTGTCAAGTTCAATGTCTCTGTATTCAAACATCCTGATGCATTCAATGATGTGTATGTATATGCACCACTTGCATTATACGTAACACCATTTGCACCCCATGTATACGAATCACATGAAGTGATAGACGAACTAGACATTGAACTGTTATTGATAGTTAAATTCAACGTTTGAATAGTTGGGCAACCGTTTGGAGCAGCAACACCACCTGATACAAATACCGAATAATCTTCAACTTCACCATACTGAGGACTTCCACATGGATTCATAGCTCCTGCCCAGTTCAGTCGAATACGCATTCTAGTTGAACCATTAAGGGCATTAGATGGCACCAATATAGTACCAGTTGTTGTTGGATTAGAATACGTTAATGGATAAGTTTCTCCTGCATCGGTAAATACCCCATTTTGATTCCAATCAATCCAAACCCGCACTTGGTCATTGCTAAAGTGATGTAAATTATTAATACTAATGCCGTAAGCACTACCAGCAGTTACATTCGTTGACATGCTAGTGTAATCGGCATACATACCTGTTTGGCAACCTGAATTATTATTGATACTTCCAAAAGTTACATTGTCAATTACCTCGTCACCAGTATTGCAACCATTCGTGAAAGAACCTGCAGCGCAATAGGGGGATGGAGCAGTATAAGGTGTAATACATGTATACGCACCAGAAGTGGAATATGTTACACCATTACATGCCCATGTATATGAATCACATGCTGTTGTTGATGAGCTTGATGTAACTGAAGTATTAATCGTCAAGTTCAATGTTTCAGTATTCAAACAACCTGCAGCATTCAATGATGTGTTTGTATAAGCACCACTTGCATTATACGAAACACCATTCGCAGCCCACGTATACGAATCGCATGAAGAAGCACTCATTGATGACGATGAGCTATTATTAACTGTCAAGTTTAACGTAGCTGTATTTGTACAACCTGATGCGTTTGATGATGTGTATGTATATGCACCACTTGCATTATACGTAATACCATTTGCAGCCCATGTATATGAATCACAAGCAACATCTGATAATGATGAAGTTGAACTGTTATTGATCGTCAAGTTCAATGTCGCTGTATTCAAACATCCTGATGCATTCAATGATGTGTTTGTATACGTACCACCGGCAGTATATGTTACACCATTCGCAGCCCAAGTATAAGAATCGCATGAAAAAGCACTCATTGATGATGATGAACTATTGTTAATTGTCAAGTTTAATGTCGCAGTATTTACACAACCTGCAGCATTTAACGATGTTGACGTATAGGCACCACTTGCATTATACGAAACCCCATTCGCAGCCCATGTATATGAGTCGCATGAAGTTTGTGATAAAGCTGAAGATGTGCTAGTATTAATTGTCAAGTTTAATGTCGCAGTATTCACACAACCTGCAGCATTCAACGATGTGTATATATACGTGCCGCCGGCAGTATATGTTACACCGTTTGCAGCCCACGTGTATGAATCACACGAAGTTTGCGTTAACGATGTTGATGTACTATTATTAATCGTTAAGTTTAATGTTGCTGTGTTCACACAACCTGCAGCATTCAACGATGTGTTTGTATACGCACCACTAGCAGTATATGTTACACCATTCGCAGCCCACGTATATGAGTCACAAGCAGTTTGTGATAAAGAAGAAGTTGTGCTATTATTAATAGTAAGTTGTAAATACGTTGTATCGAAACAAGCAGGGTTTGCTGTTTGTGGCGTTGCTTTTGAATACGTACCAGACGCAGTATAGGTATTTCCGTTACCTGTTGGAGTAGCCCAAGTATACGTGTTACATGCTGTGGCACTCACATTCGTAATAACAGGCACACATGCAGCAAGCGGGTTCAAGATAAATGGAGAGGCTCCAGCAGGATTAGGTGTCATTGTAGCTGACAATCCTGTTATTGAACTGATGGCAGACGAAACTCCCGGAGGAGTTACGAAACAAGTAGCAACGCATGCTGTTTTACCGCCTAAGGCAGCAACTTGTATTGGAGTAAAGGTACTACATTGAGTAAATGGGTTAAAATTTGAAGGAAATGATGTCGCTGAGGTTTGAACTCGTACAGTTCCTAAACGGATAGGTACACCAGCGACAAGGGGCGTTCCGTTACCAGATGCATTCGTAGCTGTAAAACGAAGGTGGTACGAACCCGCACAAACCCCTGTAGTTATCGCAGTAGCTTGTGGTGCAGAAGGAACAGGCACACCGCCCGCATCGATACTCGCATCACGACTGATATAGGTTTGAGAAATAGTACCACCCGTATTGGCAATTCCAACGTTCGTGTTTAACCCCCAAGAATAACCTCTAAGGGAAATCGCCGTTGTACCGGTATTCGTCATCATCACATCATACGTAAATGCGTTCGGTGATGTTTGCACCAAATTGGTGACTGTGAAGAGAACGGCAGTCTGCGAGAAACTCGCAAACGAAAATAGCACCAAGCAAAGCGCCGTCAGACATTTGCCAAGCATTCGAATTGTTGTTGTTTTCATAACTCTTATTTTTTGTTTTTAATGAATAATTAATGAAGGGTGTTGAGTGAATGTTAAGTCCGTAAATTGATTTTTAATTTTTAAACGCAAATGACCTACTTGCGTAGGTTGTATTGCAGTATAATGTTGTCTTAAATCAACTACCTGTTTCCTAGAAGGGAACAAGGCAATGTACATCAAGAAAGTCCAGCCATAAAAATAACTGGTAACGATAAAAGCAATGACAGTAAGAGGGCCAATAAGGCCATTGAGTTGGTTAGTGAAATAACTCAACGAACAAGCACCAATACAAATGATCAAAACAGACATACAAAAAGTATGCATCCTTCTACAAAGGGCGACTAGACTATGTTTATTCTGTATTGTGTTTATCATTTTTTTTGGACGATTGCTGTACTAAATCTTGCTGTTTTTTTCAGTTTGAATAACTGTGTTAGTTGTTGTTCGGATGTTACTTTATTTCTTTCTGTTTCTTTCGTATTAGTTGGTTTTAAGGTTAACAATTATGATGTAAGTTTAAAATTAAATCTGACTCTTTTGAACAAAAAAAGCCTTTAAAACAAGGGCTGTTAGTTGCAACGCAATACGAATATTCTGCCGTCGAAGAGGCACAAGAAATGCATTGACCATTAATTAATGAAGCGGTAGAAAATTTCACTTTTTACTATTTAGAGGGAGTAAACATAATGTTAAAATGCAATTAAAAAAATAATTGTTCCATTATTTTTTTGTGATTTTATCTACAAATAAATTAACATTAATTTTAATATATAGCCAATTTATAGATAATTATATGTATATTTGATTGTTTAATAATATAATACACATTAAATTATTAATTTATTCATTATTTATATAATTGTGGAAATCATTGATTATCAAATCATTAATATAAGTAAAAAATAAGTGCGCGTTTCCAACATCAATAAAAATGATTAACTGCATATAAACAAATGCCAGGTAATTTCACCAAAAAAATTAGTCCTAAGATGCCTAGCAAAGTGCCACTGAAGAAAGAATACATACTGTATTGATAAGCTTTCGAGCATGGATCTCAGTTGCTAAATTGTGGCATACATATTCAATTGAGGTCGTCTGATTCTGCAAAATAGCGTACGATGTTTTAAGAGAATACGAAAAACCATTTATCAGAAAAATCCTCCTAAAAAAGACAACGAATGGATTACCTGCAAAACGATAGGAGCAACAAGATTTGAAAGAAATACTAGCTCAACAAATCCATCCATTTGACATTATATCCAAATCAATAAAAGACTTGATTACTGCCATATTTTAAAAATAAACGTGATCTATTGCATCCAAGAAGAAGAAGAAGAAGAAGAAGAAGAAGAAGTAATTCCACGCAATCGCAGTTCATTTGTTAGATTCAATTAGCCCCTTCGATACATTGGCTAGTAATGATGCGAAATTCCTAATTCACGCAACACGTGCACCTATTTAGGCTGGATATACTGCATACTTGCTCACCTTCATGAACCATGCTTGCTATGCACCTATAGTCCAACCTTGACTATGTATACTTCAATATAGCTATGCTGACATTGGCCTTTCGGGAATTACCCAATAGTAACGGCTTTAATAACCCACACCTACCTGTTGTAAAGTATACGCAGGAAACGAAATTATCACAGCCCTTAACGTTGAAACACGAATTGAAAAATCACTTACCATCATAGCTAGTGTTTTCAGCAAATAGCTTACGATAGTGGTTTACCTCAGTAGACGAAACGTATTCTGAAATAACTACAACTTGACTAGGGTGCAGTGGTTGATGTAGAATCTACTGGGATAGCGGTAGTGGGTGTAGTAGGTTCAATAACCGTTTCTTTTTCAGTCTCGGCGCAACAACCTTTCTCTGTGCAACCTGCTTTTTCGCAAGCCATTTGCATCGTTTCGATCTTAGCCTTTCGCTTCTCTTGAATCTGATCGTGGAAAATACCGCTTAACGTTGGAGCAATAACCAACGAAACAATACTCATCAATTTGATCAGGATATTCATAGAAGGACCTGATGTATCTTTGAATGGATCACCTACAGTGTCGCCAGTTACAGACGCTTTGTGCGGTTCAGATTTTTTGTAATGCGTAACGCCATTGATATCCACGCCTTTCTCAAATGATTTCTTAGCATTATCCCAAGCGCCACCTGCATTGTTTTGGAACATTCCCATCAATACCCCACTAACGGTAGCACCAGCAAGAAAACCACCCAATACTTCAGGACCTAACAAAAATCCAATAATCAGTGGAGAAATAATTGCAATTGCGCCAGGCAACATCATTTTCTTAATCGAAGCTTCTGTTGAAATAGCTACGCACTTATCATATTCAGGCTTCCCTTTTCCTTCCATAATCCCTGGAATCTCTCTAAACTGACGACGAACTTCCTCAACCATAGCCATCGCAGCTTCTCCCACGGCACGTATCGCTAAAGAAGAAAAGATAAATGGTATCATCGCACCAACAAATAAGCCAGCTAATACATCAGCGCTATAAATATCAATACCATCAATACCAGCGATACCGACAAATGCCGCAAACAACGCCAATGCAGTCAATGCTGCAGAAGCAATGGCAAATCCTTTACCAGTTGCAGCTGTCGTATTACCTACAGCATCCAAGATATCTGTTCTTTCACGCACTTCGGCAGGCAACTCACTCATTTCTGCAATGCCTCCTGCATTATCCGCGATAGGACCAAACGCATCAATCGCTAATTGCATAGCGGTTGTTGCCATCATCCCTGCAGCTGCAATAGCAACACCATATAATCCAGCAAAATGATACGAACCAAAAATACCAGCAGCCAACACAATAATAGGCAAGAAAGTACTTTCCATACCCATCGCCAAGCCACCAATAATATTAGTCGCATGACCTGTCGCACTTTGACGTACAATGCTCATTACTGGGCGTTTACCCATAGCCGTATAATATTCTGTAATGATACTCATCAAGGTCCCTACAGCCAATCCAACGATGATGGAATAAAATACTTCCATGTTTGAAAATTCATATCCACGCAAGGTCATGGATGCAGGTAAAATATAGGACGTTAAAAAGAAACAAGCGATAGCCGTCAAGATGATTGAACCATAATTACCCATATTCAACGCATTCTGCACCTTCGTAGTACTTAATCCAGCACTTTCAGAAATTTGCACAAAGAAAGTTCCTATGATTGATAAAATGATACCAACGCCAGCAATCAACATCGGTAATAAAATCGGCGCCATTCCACCAAACATGTCCGTACCAACCACAGATGTCGTCTCTCGTCCTAACACCATCGTAGCCAACACAGTGGCCACATATGAACCAAACAAATCAGCACCCATACCAGCCACATCACCTACATTATCACCAACATTATCGGCAATCGTCGCAGGGTTGCGAGGATCATCTTCAGGAATACCCGCTTCTACTTTACCAACTAAATCCGCTCCAACGTCAGCAGCCTTGGTATAAATACCACCGCCTACACGGGCAAACAATGCGATGCTTTCCGCACCAAGACTAAATCCTGTCAACACTTCAATCGCACGTTTCATTTCTTCACTATCAACCGTCGCATGAGGCGCAAAGACCATTTTCAATACAATAAATAAACTGCCTAAGCCAAGCACAGCCAAACCTGCAACACCCATACCCATCACAGAACCTCCTGTGAAAGCTACTTTCAGGGCTTTACGCAAACTTGTTCTCGCAGCCTCTGCCGTACGAACATTACTTTTTGTTGCAATACGCATTCCTAAAAAGCCTGCGAGTGCACTAAAGAATGCACCTAAAATAAACGCTAAGGCAATGGTCCAATGACTGTTTTTGTCGGTGAAACCCATAAATCCTAATAATAAGGAAGCGATGACCACGAAATAGCCCATCACTTTATATTCGGCTTTAAGAAAAGCCATCGCGCCATCGGATATATAACCGGCAATTTCTTTCATCCTCGCATTTCCTGCGTCTTGTTTGGTTACCCAAGCACTTTGAATAAACGTGTATAAAAGTGCAATGATTCCGAAAACGGGTACTAGATAAAATAAATAACTCATAGTGTATGTTTTTTTAAGAGGTCGCAAAAGTATGAAATCAAACTTTAAAAATGAAATGAGCCTGCATAAAAATTACAATCCATAGCCACAAAGGGATAGAGCGCACGTAAAGGGGCCAAAGTGAAACTTCCATCTAAAAAACCTACTTCGCGAAAACTAGTGTTGAATAGATAAAACAACTCACATACCAACCTTTTAAACCAAATTGGCATTTTAATCTACACTTTACTTTCAAAAAATCGTCGCGCATTTAGTTGAAATAGTATCTTGCAGAAAATTTACACACATGATCCAACGCAAACAATCAATATGGCTTCTTTTAGCATCGCTTAGCATTCTACTCACCATCTATTTGCCATACGGGACCCACCTAACAGGCCTCACAGAAGCAGGCGTCATCACACAAACAGATTTGACAGCTACAATATCCTTCCCTCTTTTGTGTTTGACTATTCTTTCTATTACGTTTTCGTTCTTTACTATATTCCTTTATGGCAATCGTAAACGACAACTGAACTTTTGCCTGCTTTCTATGCTGATAGCATTAAGCGTGCTAGGCTTTCAATTAGTGGATGCATCGCAATCCATAGGCAATAAGTTGGTTGTTGGCATATTTGGTTCAACCCTTTACATGGGCGTATGCATGCCTATCCTTTCCGTAATCTTTAGTATGATGGCATACGCCGGAATTAAAAAAGACGAGAAGCTGATACGCGATTCAGACAGATTACGATAAATCAATCCTTGATCAATTCGATGGATTAGATAACCAAACAACTACCTAGCACAACGATAAAAAAACTATTTGAAAATACTAATTTAATAACGAATTTTGCGCCCTATGGCAAGCATCAAACTCTTATTGGCAAATGACAAGGTTGAAGGTATACGATATTATGAAACCTATAGGAAACACGGCGGATATACCGCTGTTGAAAAGGCCTTAAACACCTTGTCGCCTGATGAAGTGACTGAAGAAGTTAAAAAAAGCGGTCTGCGTGGACGCGGTGGTGCAGGCTTCCCGACCGGAATGAAATGGAGTTTTCTAGCTAAACCTGAAGGTATATCACGTTATTTAGTTTGTAATGCCGATGAAAGCGAGCCCGGTACATTCAAGGATAGATACCTGATGGAATTTACCCCTCATCTGCTAATAGAAGGAATGATTGTTTCATCCTACGCGTTAGGCGCTAATACGTCGTATATCTATATACGCGGTGAATATGCGTGGATAGTTGATATTCTTGAACAAGCAATTGCAGAAGCGAAGCAAAACGGCTTCTTAGGTAAAAATATTCTTGGCAAAGGATACGATTTAGAAATGTATGTACAACGTGGCGCAGGCGCCTATATCTGTGGCGAAGAAACAGCATTGATTGAATCATTGGAAGGAAAACGAGGGAACCCACGGATTAAACCTCCGTTCCCTGCTGTCAAAGGTCTTTGGGGTTGCCCAACGGTTGTCAATAATGTAGAAACCTTAGCAGCCGTAGTCCCTATCATTAATATGAGTGGCGATGAATATGCAAAAATCGGCATAGGCAGAAGTACTGGATCCAAATTGATCTCGGCATGCGGCAATATCAACAAGCCAGGCATTTATGAAATCGACATGACCTGCAGCGTTGAAGAATTTATTTATAGCGATGAATATTGCGGAGGCATACCCAATGGAAAAAAATTAAAAGCGTGCATACCCGGTGGATCATCTGTACCCATTTTACCAGCCAACCTGCTCTTAAAAACAGCCAAAGGCGAAACACGTTATATGAATTACGAATCTCTTTCTGACGGTGGCTTCGAATCAGGATCTATGATGGGAAGCGGTGGCTTCATTGTGTTAGATGAAGATCAATGTATCGTTCGTCATACGATGACCTTAGCCCGATTCTATAATCATGAAAGCTGCGGACAATGTTCGCCATGTCGCGAAGGCACCGGCTGGATGTATAAAATTTTAAAGAACATTGAAAACGGACACGGCAAAATGAGTGATATCGATTTGCTTTGGGATATACAACGCAAAATCGAAGGCAATACCATCTGTCCATTGGGCGATGCAGCTGCTTGGCCTGTGGCCGCTGCAATCCGTCACTTCAGAGACGAATTCGAATGGCACGTCACGAACCCCGAAGAATGCCTGACTCGTAATTTTGGCTTAGCCCATTATGCTAACGAGCTAACTGCAGTTTAATTATTGCTAACATTGCTATGAAGGCGCTTAATGTAAAGCCTCCTACCCTTTGAGATTTAAACTTTTTTTATAATTCATATCGCTTATTTTTGCGACTGTGATTTTTTTATACCCTTTATTTACTGTTGCAGGACTAGCTATCGCAATTCCGATTCTTATCCATCTGTTTAACTTCAGAAAGTATAAAAAAGTCTTTTTCCCTGACATTCGATTTCTAAAAGAATTGCAGGAACAAACACAAAAACAATCACAACTCAAACATCTCTTAATTTTAGCATGCCGCATATTGGCAGTAATAAGCTTGGTCGTTGCCTTTGCGCAGCCATTTTTTTCAAAAGACAACGAAAAAATTGCGCAAGGACCTAAGGCTGTGAGTATCTATATCGACAACTCATTTAGTATGGGCATCGAAACAAATTCATTGTCATTACTCGATTTAGCGAAAGGCAAAGCAAAGGATCTTATACTAGGATTTTCGGGCAATGACGAGATTCAATTACTCACGAATGATTTTGCATTCAATGAAAATCGCTTCCTTTCAAAAGATGAAGCCTTGCGACAACTTAGCAGCATTCAAGTTTCGGCCAAAAGCAGAACGGCTTCTACGATTCTTGAAAAACAAAAACAACTTTTACTGACACAGCCTGGATTAAAAAAACAATTGATTTATATTTCTGATTTTCAGAAAAATAGTTTCCCTTCAGACCTACAATCTGATGATTCAATCAAAAAATATTTCATTCCAGTTAATGCCGCAGCCATCAGCAATGTATCGATTGATACCGTTTATTTCGAAACGCCATCTATTTTACTTAATGAAGCAAATCCAATGGTGGTTCGCCTAAAAAACAATGGCTCAGAGGACGTAAACACCTCTATTTCGGTGATGGTCAATAAGCAAATGAAAAGCGTGACCAATGCAACCCTTAAAGCAAATGAACGTAAAACAGAAACTATTCCGTTCACTACATCCATTGCAGGGAATCAAAAAATTGAAGTGTTTATAAACGATTATCCGGTTAGTTTCGATGATACGTTTTATATAGCAGGCAAGGTCACGTCAAACTATGCTGTATTGGTATTGAACCAATCAACTTCAAATGCGTTTTTAAGTTCTGTTTTCAAACCTGCCACACAGTTCAGATTAGATAATACGAATGTTAATTCTGTACATACCGAGTTGTTTAAGAACTACTCACTGATCATCCTCAATGGAACAAATACCATGTCGAGCGCAGTATCCACTGCATTAGAAAACTATGTCAACAATGGTGGAAGTATATTGGTGTTTGCACCTCAATCAGGAGATGCAAGCACACTCAATTCGTTTTTAGAAAAGACGGCAGGATGCAGCTACCTTCGTTTAGACACATCAAAATCGTTTGTATCTGACTTCAATAAAACGCACGAAGTCTTCCGCGATATCTTCACGAAAACGCCTGAAAACATTGACTTACCCGTGGTTTTTAAACATTATATCGTATCGAACGGCGCGTTGAGCAGTGAACAAAAATTATTTACTTTCTCGAATAGCGATGCATTCTTAAGCGCCTACAAAACCGGGAATGGCACTATGTATATATGTGCCTCAAGCGCCGAAATCAATGCAAGTACTTTTCCAAAATCATATTGGTTTCTGCCCTTGATATACAAGATGGCTTATATGAATTCGAGCAACAGCATCAATGCATTAACCATCGGAAAAAATGCGAGTGTGCTTATCGACAATTCTAAAATCGGCGATAAGACCATCTACCATATCGGCGAAGGTGCGTTTGACGCAGTACCTGAACAACGTGCCATTGGAAACCATATGCAAATCAATCTGAATAATGCTATTCAACGAGCCGGACTTTATGGCGTGTACTTACCGGGTAGCACAGATTCAAATTTTATCGGTGTGAACTATGATCGTACCGAATCTGAATTACACTATTGGAATGTCAATGATTTAAAGAAAACAACACATCTCAAAAATGCAGACTGGCTGGCGAACGACCTGAATGTATCAGGCACGATCAACGAATTACAACACGGGATACCACTTTGGAAAGTTTGTATTATTTTAGCGTTGCTATTTCTGCTGATCGAAATTGTGTTGATACGATTAATGCGATAAAACCCAGTATGACGAAACTAAACATGATGCAACTCCTCATAAAAAAAGCAACCATTCTTTGTCCTTCAAGTAAATATCATTTGAAGAAAAAAGATATCCTTATTAAGAATGGGATCATTGAAAAAATCGCAGATTCAGTGAATGTGAAAGGAGGTATTGTCATCGACAAAAAAAACACAGCAGTCAGTATCGGATGGATCGATCTGTTTTCAGATTTTTGCGACCCCGGGTATGAGCATAAAGAAGATCTAATAAGCGGCTCAAATGCCGCCGCCGCTGGTGGATATACCGATGTATGCCTGATACCAAATACGCTACCTTCGACTACAAATAAATCATCTGTTGAGTATAGCAAAAGTAAAAGCAGCCTCGTAAACCTCCATCCAATTGGCGCTGTTTCGAATCAACTCGAAGGCAAAGACCTTGCTGAAATGTATGATATGAAACGTGCAGGTGCCGTTGCCTTTAGCGATGGCACCAAACCTGTTCAGCAAGCCGGCCTGATGCTGAAAGCCTTGCAATATGTCAATGCATTCAATGGAGTAATTATTCAAGTACCTGAAGATACATCGATAGCCACTAATGGGTTGATGAATGAAGGAGAAACATCAACGAAACTTGGTATACAAGGCAAGCCGGGTATAGCAGAGAGTATCCAACTTCAACGCGATATCGAATTGCTTCATCATACAGACTCGTGCCTTCATGTTACAGGCATCAGTACAAAAAAATCAGTTGAGCTCATTCGACAGGCTAAAAAACAAGGACTTACTATTACTTGCTCGGTGACACCCTATCATCTGTTGTTTACCGATAAAGCACTGGACACCTACGACTCCATCTATAAAGTGTACCCTCCGTTGCGCACCGAATCTGACCGACTTGCACTCATCAAAGGAATAGAAGATGGCACGATCGACGCGATTGCAACACATCACTTCCCACAAGATTGGGATGCAAAGAATGTCGAATTCGAGTATGCCAAACCCGGCATGATAGGCCTGCAAACTACATTACCCATGCTGTTGCAAGTGAGTAATAAAATCAATCTTGAAAAATGGATTTCATTATTGACAGACAAACCTAGAACTATCGTTGGCCTCAGCATCCCTGAATTAAAAGAAGGCGCTAAGGCTTGCATGACAGTTTTTAATACCGAGGAAAAATGGACCTTGAATGATCGCAGCAATCGAAGCAAATCTGCCAATTCACCTTATTTCAATCAAGAGTTGACTGGCAAAGTAATCGCTGTCGTGAACAATAATCAGTTGTATACGAATGAATAAAAAAATAACTACCCGAACAGGCATCATCACGTCACTGCTGATCTTGTCTTTTATCATCTTCATGAGCACCTTGCATCTACCAGCAAATTCATCGTATAACCTTTTTCAGTTTCTAATTCTCTTCATAGGAATTTTCACGTCCTGTTTTTTACTTCATCGATATTATGCTGCTATTTCATTGATCGATTCGCTCACACATTGCCTGAAAACACTCGCCACCATTCTAGTCATCGTAATCATTGGTAACGGCATCTTGTTTTTCGTTTTTTCACCAAAAGGAGAGCCTTTCAGCAACCTCACCTTTTTGATTATGAAAACCATTTTTGCATACAGCATCAGCGGCGTGCTTTCGTCTTTATTTTCGTCATTTATTTTTAATACATTTACAAAAAAATAAACATTGGATTTATCAGTTATCATCCCTTTTTTGAACGAAGA
>Ga0114969_10003446_pt1 | contig 12759 bp, 12 predicted proteins | sample M_130807_MF_Meta_FD_87316 | JGI IMG/M metagenome (GOLD analysis project Ga0114969, IMG submission 87316) | Freshwater microbial communities from Lake Montjoie, Canada to study carbon cycling - M_130807_MF_MetaG | ecosystem: Environmental > Aquatic > Freshwater > Lake | place: Lake Montjoie...
ATCAATTTAACAATGTGCTAACAATTAAATATTTTCCGTCCGAATGAATTTTGATTCTTGCATCTTAAATCATTTGTGGAAATAATAAAGTATGCGTGTTCCAAGCTTGTTTGTTCATTTCTTTTTTACTCAAAAAAGAAACGAACCAAAGAAAAAGGAGCCACCGAAACCAACCAACAATTGAACTTATTACTTCCTACAATCGCTATTAAGCGAAATACAATTGGCAATAGCTTTTACTTACTTCTTCGGTTAACCAATTGTCGGTTCGCTCTTTCGCTGGACCCCAACCGCACTCCATTCTTAGTAATTTTCAATTCCTAATTCTTAATTCTTAATTTATTTGCCCCCAACCGCACTGCTGTCCTTAGTTTGTAACTAAGGACTAAACTACTATTAAGCATAATTCAAATTGTTGTAACAAATTATCTTCGATTTTATATTAATGTTATTCGTAAGTATTTTTTTTCTCTTTGCATAGTTATATTGAAAGCTATTTTTGCTAACTATGGACATAATGAAATAGCTATCGGGACAATTATCAATTTAACAATGTGCTAACAATTAAATATTTTCCGTCCGAATGAATTTTGATTCTTGCATCTTAAATCATTTGTGGAAATAATAAGGTATGCGTGTTCCAAGCTTGTTTGTTCATTTCTTTTTTCCGCAAAAAAGAAACGAACCAAAGAAAAAGGCGTAAGCAAAACCAACTAACAATTGAACAAATTGCATACTATTATCGCTATTAAGTGAAATATAATTGGCAGTGGTTTCTGTTTTCTTCATCGGTTAACCAATTGTTGGTTCGCTCTTTTGCTTAACCCCAGCCGCACGCAAGTCTTAGTAATTTTTAATTCTCAATTTTTAATTTATTTTTTGCTTAACCCCTGCCGTACACCCTTCTTAGCCTTTTTTAATTCTTCAATTAGTTATCCCTTCGGGGATTCGTAATTCGTATTTTTTAATTCATTTCTTGCTTGACCCCAACCGCACACCAGTCTTAGTTATTTTTAATTCTTAATTTTTAATTTATTTCCATTGGGGGCATTTTCAAATCGTTACATTTTCAAATTATCTAATTAGTTCTTCAAGAACTTCTTTACCATCTTCTCCTTATCTGTTGTGAGACTTATTAAGTACATTCCTGATTCGTAGTTGCTCATATCTAAATTTAACGTGTAGGTATCGGCATCTAATTTCCCTGTTTCGTTAAATATTACTCTTCCAGTAACATCATAAATTGTTAATGAATAACTTTTACCTTTTAATTTATTCGCATTTATGAATGCTATTTGCCATTGGGTATCATAGTAAACAAATAAATTACTTTGATGGCTAGTAAATTCATTTAATCCTACATTAAGCGTATCGCATGGGCTACCAACTAATTTGGTTAATTCATAGTTAGGATTATTGGGCAAACCAACATACGCCCTATGTCCTCCTAAGTTAAAACTAAACGGTTGGAAGTTACAAGCTGCTCCTAAACTATCAGGTGAATTAATTACTGAAATATTATCTGTTACATAATTGCGAGTAGTATCGCAGTATAAATAATCATAACCACAATCAGTTTTCTCATATGCACAACTTAAATAAATTTTATTATCTGGCCCTATTTGGAGTAAACCTCCAACAGCGGGACGAATAAACGTTTGTAATGTGTCTGCACTTGCTAACACATCGATAGAATTTAAATCGTACTGCACTAAATAAGAGGTATCTTGATTGCTCCCATTATAAATCGATGTAGTATATAATTTACTTACGTCAGGTGAAAGTGCGAAGCTCCAATAAAATTTACCAATTGGTAAATCATTATTGGGGCTAATAGTATTAACATTGGAGAGTATTCCCGTACATCTGTCAAAATCGTAGCTTTCAATTAAATTATCGGGAGCAACAGCAAAAAGTTTGTTGCCATCTTTGGAAAATTTCAATCTCAATAAACTACCAGAAATTATTGGATATCCAATATGTTGAATAATTGGTGCGGAAATACCTGCTGGAGAAACTAAATAAACATAAAACTCATCTAAAGCTAAAGAGTTACTATATTTTTTCATAATCACCCACCAATCTCGCCCATTACCATGTTTAACGGCTGCAAGTCCATCACTCACATTAAAGTTTTGCAATTGCAGGTTTTTTTGTGTTACCTTTCCCAATCCTCCATTAAAACTTAAATCAATTACATTGTAAAAAAACCTAAGTTTGTAGTTACTCCCGCCGTAAATAAATAAAATCGATTACTGTTTCCAGGGTCAGGTATGATAATCATTGCTTGATACCATAATAATGCCTTCAACCTATCACCATTTTGCATTATCTGATGATTTTTATTAATTACATAACCATAGTTAATTGTTCCTGGAACGATCCACAAACTTACAAGGGGGTCACTTGCGTAAAACAATAAATTGCCAATGCTATCGCATATGCTTACACAAGTACCACGTGATCGTAAAATACTTGTAGCAGGTACAGGGTTGCTTAGATTTTTAAAATCTATAGCCGAACTATCTCCAAAAGTCCAATACCTATCGGTAAACTGCCCAAATATATTCGGGCAGTTTACGATCAATAATAGTAGAATAATTAAATATTTATTTCTCATTTGATTAAAATTATTTTCAGAATGCTGGATAAAAATCTTTTGTAATTTCTTTATAGGCATCTGAAAAGGTGGTATCTGATTCGCGCAAAATAATTTCGTTTTCTTTTAATTCTTCGTCGATGCGGCTGAATTCCATCAACACACGCTTTGCGGGTTTCCCTATAATGGTATGAACATGTGTAATTCGATTGCAGAAGAGTCCATCTTGTTCGACCTTTTGTAAAAAAAATGCTCCTTCCTTTGATGGCAGTATCACACAAAATTTTCCTGTTGTGGTGAGTAAACGAATTATTCCTTGCAACAATTCTTCATACAATAAGGATGCAGATGCTTGTCGTGCTCGATTTCTTGCTTCATCAGTTGGAGCAAAGGAATCAATAAAGTAAGGAGGATTACTTATGATAAGATCATATTTTCGGTGGGGTTGAAAATCTTGAAGTGACGCATTAAACACTCTAATTCTATTTGCCCACGGCGAAGCATTTACATTTACAATGGCCTGCTCAAAAGCATCATTATCTATATCTATTGCCTCAATAGAAGCATCATATTTTTGGGCCATCATAAGAGCAATAAGCCCAGTACCTGTACCGATATCTAAAATGTGTTCGGCCTTTTTTATGCTCACCCAAGCGCCTAGTAAAACACCGTCCGTACCTACTTTCATAGCGCACCGATCCTGAAGGATGGTGAATTGCTTGAAATGAAAAACGGATGCAGGCATAAATTGAGTAGAATCAAATATATGAAAAGTAAATACAATAGCCATTTCACCCATTTTAACCCATTTTTCAATTCCTTTTTAATTCGATATTTATTGAAATAATTTCTAAATTATTAAAAACCGAAAAATTTATTAAACTTTTATGGCTGAATAACAATAATTTATGATTTATTTTAGTACTATGTATTGCATAGTACCTTTTAAAATACTTATGTTTGCAAAGTCAAATAAAATATAGGGGTAAAAAAGAACGACCAACATTCAAATTGATAGCTACAAATTGAATAGAGGGAAATCGAAGGATGGCGAAAGTGCTAGCAAAACAAAATCCACCCAGATAAAAAAACACGAAAAATGAGCAATCTAGAAAACACCCAGTTACAGATGAGGAAAGGGGTTTTAGAGTTTTGCATCTTAAGCATCATATCAAAAGGAGAAGTTTATCCTTCCGATATCATTGCAAAAATGAAAGAAGCAAAATTAATAGTAGTGGAAGGTACCTTATATCCATTGCTTACCCGCCTCAAGAATCAAGGATTACTTTCGTATACTTGGAAAGAATCTTTATCAGGACCTCCAAGAAAGTATTATGTATTAACACCAATAGGAGAACAATTTCAAAAAGAACTCGGCATAACCTGGCAAGAACTGGTGAACGCTGTTACAACAACAACTCTTAAATCGAATCCAAATGAATAAGACAGTCACCGTAAATATTGGAGGAATGGTCTTCCATATAGAAGAACAAGCATACGATAAATTAAAAAGATATCTAGAAGCTATTCGTGGATACTTCACTTCATCAGAAGGCAGAGACGAAATAATACAAGACATAGAATCGCGAATCGCAGAAATGTTTAGCGAAAGAATCGGAATTGCTCGTCAGGTAGTTGTTGAAGCAGACGTTGAATATATGATTGATACAATGGGTCGACCAGACCAAGTTGCTGGCGAAACAGATGATGACACTACTAATTCTGCTAACACTTCGAATCAAACAAATGAAAGAGGACCACATCGCAGATTATATCGTGATCCAGAAGATAAAGTAATTGGCGGAGTTTGTAGCGGAATAAGTTACTACGTAGGGATTGAACCAATATGGATGCGTTTAATTTTTGCAATTGCATTTTTTGTTTTTGGTTCAGGATTTTTAATTTATATGTTATTGATGGTTATCATTCCTAAAGCGAAAACAACCGCTGAGAAATTAGAAATGAAAGGACAACCAGTAAATATCGATAATATAAAAAAAACAATTCAAGATGAAGTTGATGATATTAAATCAAGACTTGATGGAAGTAAAGCACCTTTCAGTAGAGGAACTGGAACAATTTCAAATTTCTTTGAAGCATTAGGGGAAATTCTTATTGGAGCAGTAAGAATAATTGCAAAAATTGCTGGAGGGTTTCTGATGGTGATATTAACAGTATTACTAATAGCATTATTTGTAGGTGTATTAAGTGTTACAGGAATTATCGGCAATGCACAAATGCCAGTCTTAATGACAGAAAGTTTTCTTAGTAATACTCAATTAACTTTTAGTGTTATTGCACTTATACTTGTTATTGGAATACCAATCATTACTATCTTCTATACGTTAGCAAGATTATTATTTAACATAAAATCGGAGCACAGAATATTGAATTATGCTGCGAAAACATTATGGGTTGCAGGAATTATAATTGCAATATTTTTAGTGATATCCATTTCTAACAATTTCAGAAGAAAGGAACAACAGCGAATTGATATTCCTATTGCTCAACCAACAAATAAAACTCTTTATTTATCATTATTATCAGATGCAAACAGTAAAGATTATCATTTTGAAAGCGATGATATAATCAATGTAAGTGATATTTTCTCAACTATAAATAATGATGATACGTTTAGAATAAACAATGTAAGTCTAGATGTTTTAAGAGCTGAAGGTGATAAGTTTGAACTTGTAAAAATAGTTTCTGCAAACGGTTCCGACCGCAAAGAAGCTGAATTAAACTTAAGAAATATTGACTATAATCTCCTTCAAGAAGATTCAATATTGAAGTTTGGTCATCAGTTTCATTTATCAAAAGGGATGTTGTTTAGAAACCAAAAGATTAAATTAATATTAAAGGTTCCATTGGGTGGTAGTGTGCATTTTAGTCATGATATAGATGAAATAATTTATGATATTAAAAATGTAACTAATACTTACGATGGAGAAATGGTTGATAAAACCTGGACAATGACAGAAGATGGACTGAAATGTATAGGTTGCGATCTTGACGAATCAACTCAAGAAAAATCTACTTCAAACGTACGTATTAATGGAAAAGAAATTAATATAAATTCTAAAAGTCGTGAGGACACAATTAATTGGGATAACAAAGATGTCAAAATCCATATTAACAAAGATGGAGTAATGATTGATGCTAAAGAGAAATAATAGATTTATTTAAGTCTATTATTCCAAAAATACACTTCCCATTTTATTTCTGTTGATTTAGCATATCCTAAACATAATTATTAAATTACTGATATAGATTAGTATCATCAGTAAAAGCAGGAAACAATTAAAGGACGCGCCTACAAGAATTCTAGATACAAAATTCAACATAATAGCTCTAGAAATCCAACAACAATAAATGAGTCTATAGTTGAGCCATAAGAGGCTGCGAAGTAATAAATTAATAGAATAGTTCTTGTCAGGTTTAGAGTGAGGTCACTTGCAATAAGTGGCCTTACTCTTTAAATCTGCTCTTGCAAATCATTATTTAAAAACTGAATCTAAAACACCTTTGTTTATAATGTAATTCGACAAACTAATAATTATTTTTCCCTTCTTAGGATCTTTGGATTTATCATTTGGGATGGCGGCCGCTGAATTAATATCTGCAGAAACTGCTTTAGGGATTTTAAATTTCTTTACGTCGATATTGAAAATTATTTGATTTGGCAAACCCACATTGCTATTCTTATCATAAGAATATTCAATTAAAATAGTTCCATTGGTTTTTGTCGTTAACTGGGCTTTTAAAATTAAATCATGAATAGAGTCGACCCATATTTTGGCAAGAACTAAATCACTTGTATCTGCATTAGGGATTACATTTAAAATAGTTGTTGGTATTGAAATAATAATTTCACTTCCACTTGCAAAAGATTGATAGGATTTTACATCTGCTAAAAACATAAATAAATTTTGAAAATTTTGTTTTGGCAAAATGGCAATTCCTTTTGATTTAAGATGAAACTTATCAGGTTGTTTAAAATAGATAACAGCTCTTTGCGGAAGAATTTTCAAGAATGAAATTTTTGCATCTATGAATACATCAGCTTGATAATCACGAACAGAATTGAACTTCTTATTAATTCCTGAGATAATGGTAACTGGATCAATGGATACTTGCGCAGTTACTTGATTAACCATCAAAATCAAAAAATAAACAAATAAATATATTTTTTTCATTAGCTAAGAATATCTTTCCTTCTAAATGCTACCAATGTAATCGACATAAATAAAGCTATGTGACCAATAAGAACCATAACAGAATTTCTAATTTGCTCTACTGGCAAGGGATTATCGAAAAAGTTACGCCATATCACCATATGTGTAGTAAATAAAAATGGTTTTAACTTATCAAACAAAGGTATTTCCATTGTGCCAATTATTGTAAAAAGAATAATAACAGCCATAGTCGAAATAATTGGTCCGATAGAATTATCTGCAAAGCATGATAGCGCCATTGAAAAAGAAGCAACAACAGTTAAACTTAAAAATGCAATTCCGAAAGCACTAAAAAATCGCCATAATGTATCAGAACTTTGAATAATGATAAGCTCTTCACTTTTCAAAACAATTAAATCACCTGGTCCAAAAAGTAATAGTCCAACCCCAAGAGAAATTAATCCTAGAAACAAGAGTAATAAAAAAGTATAAACCATGCCAGCAATGAACTTAGCCATTACTATAGAACTTCTACTAATTGGACGAGTTGCAATTAGACGAATTGTTCCCATTGCCGCCTCTCCGCTTAATAAATCACCAGTAACGAGGGCAACTAGAAGCGGGATTTGGATAATAAGTGTTTGAAGGATTATAAAACAGACCAAATTTCCGTTTAAAATATTGCCTTCCAAGGTAAAGGAAGATTGGATTGGGGCAGTAATAAAACTAATGAAATTAAGCCCATCTAAATACATTGCCAATTGAATTAAGCTAACAATTATAGCAATTGCGACAAACCCAATATAACTACGTGGCCTAGCGGCAATCTTAACTAATTCAGTTTTTAATAGTCGAACCATTTTAGAAATAATATCTTCAATATTTTTAACGAAAGTAAGATATTGTAATTTGTTTTAGCCTTTTATAACAGTAGTTTGGGCGAATTGTTCAAATTACAGGTAATTCACAAACCGCTATTGATAAAGTAGTTGGCAATAACAATAACAATAGGCAGAAAACCATTAATTTAGCATCATTAATTCCTGATTTATGAAAAACATTTATCCTATTTTAAAGAACAAATACTTCCTTACGAGCATTTTCTTTATTGTATGGATATTATTTTTCGATCGTAACGACATTTTTTCTCAATTAACTTATCGTAAAGAACTTAAAAAACTTGAAGGCGATAAAGAATATTATATTGAACAGATTGAGCAGAATAAACGTGACATGAAAGAGCTAATGTCGGATCCTGAACATTTAGAAAAATATGCACGTGAGCATTATAGAATGAAAAAAGATAGTGAGGATGTATTTTTAATTATTCCTGATACAACTCAATAAGAATTATAGATTTTAGATTATAGATTGTAGGAATAAGGTTTTGTATTTAAAATCCATAATCAATTATTTAAAATTTTAGATTGCAATTAACTTATTCTTAAACTATTATGATTCCAATACCGAGTTGTTTTTTAATAAATACTAGTTGATTGGTTGCATTTAAGAATTCATCTTGATTATAATTCTTCATCCAATAATATAATTTTATTTCAAGAAGTAATAATTATTCAATTATTACTATTACCCTCACGTATAGATAAAGTTTCGCCATGAGAAAACTAATTTTACCGATTCTGATTTTTTATTGCATTTTTTTCGTATGTTCTTGTAAAAAAGAAAGCAATACTCAAATAGATTCTAGTAATGAATTAATTCTAAAGACAAAAACTGCTACTAAGATCACTAATTATAATGCAGCATCAGGAGGTACAATCATAAACAATGGTACTACTTCAATTCTTAGTAGAGGTATATGTTTTAGCAAAACGGTTTTGCCAACAATTGCAGATCAGCATACCTCTGATGGCAATGGTACAGGTGATTTTAATAGCATTTTAAATGGGTTGGATGAAGGCACGAGGTACTATTTACGTTCGTTTGCAACTACTTCCAATATCACTTTATATGGCGATCAACTTAGTATTACAACTCCAAATTCAGTTTCCGATATCGAAGGCAATAAATACAATGTGATTACGATTGGAAATCAATATTGGATGCAAGAAAATTTGAAGGTTTCAACATATCGCAATGGAAATATTATTCCTAAACTGAATGATCAAGCCTGGATTACAACCACAAATGGTGCTTGTGGCATAATAAAAAATAGTTCAATTGATGATTCGATATATGGTAGATTATATAATCGATATGCAGTGGCAGATCCATCTGAATTATGCCCTGCAGGTTGGCACGTTCCAGATGAAAATGATTGGAACGCACTGGTTAGGTCAATTGATCCCAATGCAGATATATCGGGGATCCGCACAGTTCAAAGCCCGACTGCGGGTGGGTCACTAAAGGAAATAGGTATAAAAAATTGGACATATTCAAGTAAGGGTGCTAATAATAGTAGTGGCTTTACGGCACGTCCAGCAGGAAAACGTGATGCAATTAGTGGTAGATATTTTGATGAAGGAATATCTTGCATTTGGTGGAGTTCAAGCCTTGGCACTAGTGGTGGATGTAATTATGCACATTCATTATTTGTTTATGATGATACAATTTCTAGGACGGGTGGATTTGTAAATGATGGCTTTTCCATTAGATGTGTAAAAAACTAGTTTATTTTTTTCACCCCAATTTTAACATAGTCAATAAATTTTTTTTTGATTTTATTAATTGCAATTTAATCATTTTTTCATACCCCAGTATATTCACCAAAAACATTTCGCATAGTATCTGAGATCTCTCCTAAAGTTGCGTAAGCTTCTACAGCAGATAAAATATGAGGCATTACATTAGTTCCTTCTTTAGCTGCTTTATCCAATGCAGCTAAATGCAACTGAACATCTGCATTATTTCGTTCTGCTTTAACCTTATTAATTTTATCAGTTTGTACAACACGAATACTATCATCAACAGCAAACAAATCAGAGAAAGGAGGTTCTTCCATAGGAAATTTATTTACTCCTACAATAACCTTTTCACCAGACTCAATATCGCGTTGATATTGATACGCAGACTGTGCAATTTCTCTTTGAATATATCCTGCTTCAATTGCACTTACAGCACCACCCATTTCATCAATACGACGAATATATTCCCAAGCTTTCTCTTCAACTTCGTTAGTTAATGCTTCCACAAAATAACTTCCTCCAAGAGGATCAACGGTTATTGGAACTCCGCTTTCGTAAGCGATCACTTGTTGTGTACGTAATGCTAAACGTGCTGCATCGGCTGTAGGCAAAGCTAAGGCTTCATCAAAACCATTTGTATGCAACGATTGCGTTCCACCCATCACTGCCGCCAATGCCTGAATAGTTACGCGGACAATATTGTTTTGAGGTTGTTGTGCAGTTAAAGTAGAACCTCCAGTTTGTGTATGAAAACGTAACATTTGTGCACGTGGATCAGTAGCGCCTAATTCTTTTGTGATCGTTGCCCACATTCTTCTTGCTGCTCTAAACTTTGCAACCTCTTCAAATAAATTATTATGCGCATTAAAGAAAAAAGAAATTCGTTTTGCAAAAACATTAATATCAAGACCAGCCTCAATAGCAGCTTTCAAATATGCTTTACCATCTGCTAAAGTAAAAGCTAACTCTTGAACTGCATTAGCTCCAGCTTCACGAATATGATATCCAGAAACAGATATAGTATTCCATTTAGGAACTTCTTTACTGCAATATGCAAAAATATCAGTAATGATACGCATGCTAGGCTTAGGAGGATAAATGTACGTTCCACGAGCAGCGTACTCCTTTAAAATATCATTTTGAATAGTGCCAGAAATATTTTTTAAATCCGCTCCTTGCTTTTTTGCTAATGCAATATACATACACAACAAAGTTGAAGCAGATGCATTAATGGTCATTGAAGTTGTAATTTTCTCCAATTGAATTCCATCAAATAAAATTTCCAAATCACGTAATGTATCAATAGCTACGCCTGCCTTACCTACTTCACCTTCTGATAAAGCATGATCAGAATCGTAACCAATTTGCGTTGGCAAATCAAATGCAACAGACAATCCAGTTGTTCCTTGATTTAATAAATAATGATAACGTTTATTACTTTCTTCGGCAGTAGAAAAACCTGCATACTGGCGCATAGTCCATAATTTACCACGATACATATCAGGTTGTATTCCACGTGTAAAAGGGAAATCACCAGCATCTTCGTTAAGTGCGGAAGGATTAGTATAAATACGATTTACGTCTATACCAGAATCATTAGAGAATGGAGATTTTTTATCGTCGATCATTAAATTTAATTTAAAATTACCCGAATAATTGTGCTACTTCTGCTTTTAAAAGAGTAAGCGCTTTTTGCGTTGGAAACTCATCTTTTTCAAGCATCGCCTCGAATACTCTTTTACTTAATTGATACGAGGGTGCATCAGCTTCAAGAGATGCCGCACTAATATTTATTAGTCTTGCTGTTTCTTCTTTTGCGTTTCGGATAATAGTCCAAATTGCTGAAGAGACATAAATCTGTTGAGAGAAATTATGTTCGAATTCGGTGCGAACGACTTCTAAAAGCTGAGCTTGAAATTCTTGAACTGTTGATCCTGCTTCATAATTATTTACAAACATTACATTTGGCGAGATTCGTTCTAAGTATAGAGCTAGCCTTTCATATGCCTGTAAACGTAAGGGAATCAAGTCCTTCTGTGAAGAAAACTTTATTTCTATCAATTTCAATTTTTGTTCTCTTTCGAGAAATTTCTTGATGAGCGTCCATGCTGTTAAAAACACTAATAACGATGGGGCTAAATACACCAAGAAATCGAGAATGCCTTTAGGTAATTCCATAATAATTTTATGAGAGGTCAAATATCGTAAAAACAGAGAAGATTTGAATAATCGTGAAGGCAAGGGAATCAGCTATTTATAAGTTTAATTTTCATTGAAAACTATGTTGGACAAGGAATTTCGGTTTTTATGACAAGTGAAAAATAAAGAATTAGTCAAATTGAAAGGCTTTTTTGATAATTTTGCGGTTCTGAAAAAGGGCTTAAAGCCATTTATGAACCATCTATCTACCCGCATCAACGATTTAAAAGAATCAGCAACCATTGCTATGGCACGTCTTAGTCGTGAATTACAAGAGCAAGGTCATGACATTATTAGCTTATCCTTAGGTGAGCCTGATTTTGTTACGCCTGACAATATTCGCGAAGCAGCAAAAAAAGCTATTGATGATGGTTTTACTTTTTATCCTCCTATTGCTGGTTATAAAGATTTGCGAATAGCTATCAGTCAAAAATTTAAAAGAGAAAACAATTTAGATTATTCTCCAGAACAAATCATTGTTTCAACAGGGGCGAAACAAAGTATTGCGAATGTAGTTTTGAGCTTAATAAATCCTGGAGACGAAGTTATTGTACCAGCGCCATATTGGGTTAGTTATTCTCAAATAATTAAGTTAGCAGGAGGAGTTCCAGTTTACATTACAACGTCTATTGATAATGATTTTAAACCTTTTCCAGAACAGATAAAAGCGGCGATTACCTCCAAAACAAAATTGTTTATTTTCTCTTCACCATGCAATCCAACTGGATCCATGTTTTCAAAAGAAGAATTAAAAAATATTGCAGAAATAATATTACCTCATCCTCAAATATTTATTCTTTCGGATGAGATTTATGAACATATTCGATTCGAAGCAAATCATGAAAGTATAGCACAATTTGATTTTATAAAAGATCGTGTTATAATTGTAAATGGAGTATCTAAAGGATACGCAATGACGGGTTGGCGCATTGGTTACATAGGAGCTTCTTTAGAGATAGCAAAAGCATGTGATAAGATGCAAGGGCAATTTACTTCAGCGCCTAGTTCGATAGCACAAAAAGCTGCATTAGAAGCAGTAAGTAATAAGTGGGATCAATATGATTTTATGCGTAAATCCTTTTTGCGCCGACGTGATTTACTGTTAGCATTAATGAAAGATATTCCAGCCATTAAGTACAAT
>Ga0114969_10003447_pt1 | contig 12756 bp, 7 predicted proteins | sample M_130807_MF_Meta_FD_87316 | JGI IMG/M metagenome (GOLD analysis project Ga0114969, IMG submission 87316) | Freshwater microbial communities from Lake Montjoie, Canada to study carbon cycling - M_130807_MF_MetaG | ecosystem: Environmental > Aquatic > Freshwater > Lake | place: Lake Montjoie...
ATACCAAGATGATACCATTTCGATTGCTATGACTGAAGTACGATACCTAGGTCGCTTAAGCTTTCGCCTTTATTCATCTGACCAAAAAAAATACATATCAAATAATACTATCTTGATTTATAAAATAGACCAAAGGGCTTTTTAGAAATCTTAGATGGTATTATGCCGATTGAATAATGGATGGTCTATCATTATTTCACATCGGTATGATGCCAACATGAAAATGATTTTACTTTAAAATTGCCGTTATACCTTTTGTCCCCTTTATTAAATTCATCATAGCTTAAGAATTCTATTTCTTGAGAGAATACCTATTTACCAACATGCATATTCGGCTAATATAGCTATGAAACAGTTTAACTGCAAAAGCCGATATTTTTTCAAATCGTTGAAATGAAACATTGGCCGTAAACGCAACAATAACAGGAGCCTCAAGGCAAGTATTAGTTTCATATGTTTACGCTAGTGGGGTTCACTATACAGCACAAAAAAAGGTAGAACTAATATTAATTAATGATTTCATAACATCAAATAAACCATTTACTTTTTAGTAGTTTTATATTTGCAAGAATTATATGATATGGCGATAGAATTTTACATTATTTTATTTACTTTCTCATTCTTAAATATCTTTTTAGCACTTACGTTAAATGCAACTAATCTTGTATTAATTAAAAAGGTTGAAAATAATTTTATTAATGTAAAATTAGGTTTTAGTGCAACCTTTAGTGGAAATTCTTGCAAACAACATTGTAATGTCAACATGAATAAATTGATTTAATAGCAAATTATTAAATTATAAATAACTATTATCTATATTTCAATGAAAATCCTAAAACAATTATTTATTTTCTTTTCTATTATCTGTTTTGCAAAATTTAATACATTTGGACAAGCTAATCCTTTCATAAATGTTTTGCCATCCAATTCAGGTGTTGTAACTACAGGTGGTATTATAGATATTATTGTAACTATTGGAAACACTGGACCTATATCAGCAGTTCCGCAAGCAAAGCTTAGACCAATTATTCAAGTACCTACTATAGTTACATTTTTACCAACTGCACAACAAACAGGCTTACCAGCAGGATGGACCATTTTAACAAACACTGGTTCTCAAATACGACTTTGTAATTCTACAGATCCTATTCCAGTTAGTACTAGTCGTACAATTATATTAAAGGTACAAGGTGTTACCGCTAACGCTCCACAAACTTTTTCAGGAAATATAAATTTTGGAAACGGTACTACATGTGCAGCTGGAACTTCAGTAGCTGGCGATCTTACTACAGATAACTCAGCTACTTCTACGATAGAGGTAGCACCCGGATGCAACTTGGGAGTTACGGCTATAGCAGATACAATACTATGTAATGGTGATTCCACAAATATTACTTGTAATGTTACCAATGCAACTAGTCCTGTCGAGTACAATATTTCTGGAACTACTAATTATCAATCAAGTAATATTTTTATTGCCCCAGCAGGTACATATACCTTAACAGCAAGAGAAGTTAATAATCCTTTATCATGTATTACGAATACACTTATTACGATAACAGAACCCAATGCAGTACCTGCTACTGTTGTAAATATAATAGACCCTACATGCACCGATTCTTTAGGTATTGTTACCATTACTTCGGATACTGTAGGTTTGACTTTTAGTATAGATGGAGGACCTTTTAATAGTTATCCAGCAACAGGGTACCTATTAGGTTCGGGGGCACATTCTATTTTAGCAAAGAATGCTAGTAATTGCAGCCCTGCTATTACTAACTTTACAATAAATGCGCAACCGCCTACACCGTTAACACCTACCATAGATTCAACAATACAAGCTACTTGTTCTATATCTACGGGTTCGGTTCAACTATCCAATTTACCAGCTGATCCATGGACCATAAATCCTGGAAATATAAGCGGTAACACTGCAAGTACGATCATAAATAACCTTGCCGCTGGAAATTATTCTTTTAATGTAACTAATTCTTTTGGTTGTACTTCTTCTAATGCAACTTTAATAACCATTAATACCGTATTAGGAGCACCTCTTGCACCAACCGTAAATATTACTCAGCCTACGTGTACGGTTGCTACAGGTAGTTTTATCATTACTGCTCCAGATCCGAATTTATTGTATAGTTTAGATGGAGCTGCGTTCAGTGCTTATCCAGTAGGAGGCTATACTGGTATTGTTACTGGTACCCACTCACTTCTAGCTCAAGCCATAGGTGGTTGTCTTTCTCCCTTTACCTATATTACAATAGATGCTCAGCCACTTTCTCCTGCTTTACCTACGTTAAGTATTACACAACCGACTTGTACAATAGCTACTGGAGAAATAGATGTTGTTAGTGATACAACAGCACTAACATTTAGTTTTGATAGTGCGCCATTCAGTAGTTATCCGGTTAATGGCTTTACAGCAAATGCAGGAATTCATACTTTAGCAATTCAAAATTTGAGTGGCTGTGCGCCAACTGTAATTAATAATATTGTAATTAACCCACAGCCTCAAACTCCCGTAATCAATGCTTCAGCAACTGCAATAACTTGTTTTGGAGATTATAGCACCATTACTGTTTCAGCTACTGGTGGTGTTTTACCCTATGAGTTCAGCATGAATGACACAACATTTCAACCTTCAAATATGTTTTTAGTTCCTGCGGGCTCTTACACAATTTCAATAAAAGATTCTAATGGATGTTCAAATAAAACAGATACTATCTTTTTAACACAACCGCTTCCAATTACAGGAACTGTTGTTGCATCTCCAATAGCTTGTCATGGTGATAGTAGTACGCTTATAATATCTGCAAGTGGTGGGGTGGGTGCTTACGAATATAGTATAAATAGTGGCCTATATCAAACTTCAAATACTTTTATTGTTCCCGCAGGCGATTATACTATAGACATTCGATTAATAAATAATCCCGCTTGTTATGCAGCAGTAAGTCCAAAAATAACTATTATACAGCCTGAAAAATTAAAAATAGTTGCGTCTTATGAGGCTATTAAATATTGCGGAGATAGCACTATAATAAAGATTTCTGCTAATGGTGGAAAGCCACCTTACACTGGCTTAGGTGATTTTACAAAAGGACCAGGTGTTTGGACATTCACTGTAGTGGATTCGAATGGATGCTCGGTTACTTCTGATATCACACTTTTGCCTCCTGGCTGTGTAGAATTAAATGTGTATCCTAATCCAGCGCAGAATAGTATTAGTATAGAACACTCAGCTGCAATTAACACAGAAGCTTATTTTCAAATTTTTGCAGTTAATGGTGCCAAGCTAATATCTCAAAAGGTGCTAGAAAATAGTTTTTATAGCACTATAAATGTTAGTGGACTTGCAAGTGGCGATTATTTATTAGTTTATAGAAATGGTGACGAAATGAAAGTTGCAAAATTTACTAAGGTCGGTAAGTAACCAAATGGTTTATTAAACTAAATAAATGATAAAAAATAATTGCACTTAGGTACTCAAATATCAATAAACAATAGAATTAAAACAAATCACAAATCTAAAATAAAATAAAAAAATGAAATTTTTTAAGCTAATACTTTTTACAATTACAACAACACTTACCACTTTAAATGTTTTTGGACAAGCTAATCCATTTATAAATGTTTTGCCCTCAAATTCAGGTATCGTATCGGTAGGTGCTACTATCGATATTATAGTAACTATAGGTAATACTGGGCCTATATCAGCAGTTCTACCAGCTAAGCTTAGACCAATTATTCAAGTGCCTACTTCAGTTACATTTTTACCAAATGCACAACAAACAGGTTTACCAGCAGGATGGACCATATTAACAAACAATGGTGCACAATTACGACTATGTAATTCTGCAGACCCTATTCCAGTAAGTACTAGTCGCACAATTATACTAAAGGTACAAGGTGTAACTATTACAGCTCCACAAACTTTTTCAGGAAATATAAACTTTGGAAATGGTACTAATTGTGGATCAGGTCCTACAGTGGCTGGCGACCTTACGACAGATAACTCAGCTACTTCTACTATACAAGTAGTGGCTGTTCCACTTCCGTTAATATTAAATAACTTCTCTGTGAAGTCTGATAATTGTATAGCACACCTTAATTGGAGTACTTCTTCTGAAACAAATAGTGAAAAATTTGAAATAGAAAAATCGGAGACCAATAATGCGAAATGGAAAACTATTGGAAGCGTAATAGCTCATGGTAATTCTTCTACTAATTCAACATATTACTTTAAAGATGATAATATTTCTATAAACAACAATGTAGTAATGTATCGTTTAAAGATGATAGATATAGATGGTTCGTCTGTATATTCACCTGTAGTAAATGCAATATTAAAATGTGATGAGCAAAATCTATCCGTATTTCCTAACCCTGTGACCAATGGAATACTTAATGTAAGCTTAAATAGTGCTGAAAATGTAGAAGTAAATCTTACTTCTGTAACTGGTCAACAATTAAAGAAAATTACTTTAAAGAATGGAATAAATAATATTGATGTGTCAGAATTAAGCAATGGAGTATATTTCTTAAGCATAAAATTTGTACACGGTATCAACCAAAATGTAAAAGTGAATATTCAAAAATAATACCATTTATATGTATACTAGTTTACTTTAATAAGTTTATTTATATATATTTTAATTGTTTTAAAATATTGTAATACCATTTTGATTACTTGTATAAATGCAAAAAAGAAATAGTATTAAAATTGACATTCACTTCATGTAAAATTTATTTTACTTCCTTAACTAAATACTCACTTCTCACAATTTTTAAAATGATTTCAAAACATTTTCTTATCCTATTCTTCCTATTCATTGGAAGTACCACATTTGCCCAAAAGGGAATGATTACAGGAAAGGCAGTAGATGCCCAGACTGGCCTGCCACTAGAGGGAAGTACAATTTTTTTAATTGAAAAGTCTATTGGTACACGTGCAGATCAAAATGGTGTTTTTGTTTTCGGTAAACTTCAAGCAGGAAACTATTCTATAAAATGTAGTTATATGGGATATGTCGAAAAAATTGTTACAGATATCAATTTAGGAGAAAATGAAAATAAAGAAATTAATATTTCATTAAGTAAGAAATCTAATAAAGAGCTTAAAGGTGCTGTGATAGTCGCTCAAAGAGTGAAAGGAGCAGGTGAGACGGTGGCAACTTTATTAGTAGCGCAAAAAAACAGTGCGAATGTTAGCGATGGTGTTTCAGCAGAATCAATAAAGAAAACACCTGATAAAAGTAGTAGTGATGTAATAAAACGTGTTACTGGAGCAAGTATCCAAAATGATAAATTTGCTGTTATTCGTGGTTTAAATGATAGATACAATGCATCATTTATAAATGGTGCCCCGTTACCAAGTACAGAAAGTGATAGGAAAGCATTTGCATATGATATTTTTCCATCTGGCATTATAGATAATTTAGTTATTTATAAAACTGCTACTCCAGATAAAACTGCTGAGTTTGGTGGAGGAATTATTGAAATTTCTACAAAATCTACTTCATCTAAACCAATCACTGTTATTTCAATAAGCCAAGGTTACAACAATTTGATAACTGGGAAAAAACGCTTTGTTTCTGAAATGAAAGGTAGTACCGATTGGTTAGGCTTAGATGATGGTACACGGGCGTTGCCAAGTGGCATACCTTCCGATAAACAAGGTTTTATAGATGCATCAACAGCAGATAAACTTGGATATGCAAAATTATTTGGGAAGTACAAGTGGGGAATAAAAGAAGTGGATACTAAACCGAACATAAGTTTACAAATAGTGAAAAGTCTTAACATAAATAGAAAAGAAAAACAATTTATCTCATCGCTCTTTTCAGTTACGTATAATAAAAGCAATTCATTTGTATCTGGAGAACGTAATTCCTTCAATGGTAATGGTGGTAACATTAACGACCCAGATTATGTTCCTATACAAGAGAGAAAATTCATTGATTCTTTGTATAATGAAGAGGTAATTTGTTCGACATTGGGCAATGTTGGTATTAAGATAAACAATAGAAATAATATAAGTTGGAAAAATAACCTGAGCGTAAATACGGATAATACATTAGTGAAGCGAGATGGGTATACTGAATATACTTTGGACTCAACTAATAAAATAAAACAAATATTTCGAAATTTTGTTTCAGATAAAATTTTCAACAGCCAGCTATTAGGTGAACATCAAATTGGTAAATTTAAAACAAAATTAAATTGGTTACTCGCATATAGCAAAGTGGATAGAAGAACACCATTTCAAGCAATTTCCACTAGTAATCAGTTAACTTCTGACGTTCCAGGAAGCCATGGCAATATGGTATCTGCTAGTTCTCAAGAAAATCTAAGAAGTGCAAAATTAGATATTTCGCAACCGTATACACTTTTTAAAGGCAGCCAAAATATGTTTAAGATGGGATTTGGATACCTAGATAGAGAAAGAAATTATACGAATAGAGTATTAGGTTTTGCACAAGCTATAACCAACAATCCTTATGATGTAGATTATTCAATACTAAATTTACCTTATGATCAGATTTTTTTGACGCAAAACTTGGGTTTGCTTTCTAATGGTAAGGCATCTATATTAGTTAATGATGCTACAGTTCCCAATTCAGCCTATGATGCATCTTCTTCAACTTTGCATGCCTATTTGATGAATGATCAACGTTACAAAAAATTTAGATTAATTTATGGTGTAAGAATGGAAAGTTTTAGTCAAAAATTAGTTGCCGCTCAACGTGGGTTAGGTGCAATAAATATTAAATACACAAAGGTAGATTATTGCCCTTCAGCTAATTTAGTTTATTCATTAACTGAAAAAACCAATGTACGCTTGTCATACAGCAAAACTTTAAATAGACCAGAATACAGAGAATTAGCAAATTTTGGTTTCCCAGATTATCTTTCCGGTTTTTTTGTTGGCGGTGATTCAACTTTAAAAAGGGCAAGTATAAATAATTTTGATGTTAGATATGAAATTTTCCCAGGAAGGGCACAGTTGCTTTCTGTATCTGCTTTTCATAAAGCAATTACAAACCCAATTGAGTTTTCTACTTCATCATTTTATGCAAGTGAGGCACGTTATGTGCAAAGTAAGTCTGCAACCATTTCTGGGGCAGAAGTTGAATTTAGAGTTCTTTTATCCACTCTTTTTGCTAGAAAAAATGAAAAGTCGTTGCTTAATAATTTTACTTTGTCAGGTAATGGCACGATTACAAAATCGTCGGTAGTTGTCGGTAGCACATCAGATTCTATTAGCTCGCGTCCTTTACAAGGTCAGTCGCCTTACATCCTAAATTTTGCACTAAGTTATGTAGGTGATAGTTCTGGTATATCATCTACCTTGTCACTAAATAGAATTGGCAGAAGGCTTGCTATTGCAGGCAGTAATATATTGCCTGAGTTTTTTGATAAAGAAAGAACGGTAATTGATTTTCAAATAGCTAAAACTTTCTTAGATGATAAACTAGAATTAAAATTTAATGCCAGAGATTTATTAGCGCAAGATATAATAACCTATCTCGATTTTGATAAAAGCAGAACCTTAACTGAAAAAGATAAAATCTTTACTAAAAATAAAGCGCCTAGAGTATTTATATTTAGTGCAAGTTTTAAATTTTAATTAGTGAATGCCTTAATGAACATGCTATAACATCCACAAGCATACCATCAATAACTAATGAAAAATCGAATAAAATAAAGTTTAATAGTTTTTAAAATGTAAGTTTAGTGTTGGTTATACTTTTATAGACTGGTTTGATTTTTTTTCGATTGTAAATAATCTTCTCTGATTTTTAAAAGGTCAATTTTAGCACAATCTGTTAGAAGAGATTTCAATATTTCTAATGGCAATTCTTCAGAAGAAGTAAAATTGATGTACCCTTTTTGAAAGCTTACTTTCGGTAATAAGGCCTTGTATTTTGCATGCAAAGTAGGTGCGCAATAAATAGGCATTAAGTGCAGGGACATATATTTTTTTACACTGGAAAGACCATATTTGAAAGTGCCGGGTGCATGGTAAAATATCATTTTCTTTCCCATCATTTTTCCAATAATGGCGCTTACGCTTTTATCTTTTTCTTTGATTAAAGAATGAATGAGAGACAAAATATTTTGTCGTTCCATTTCTTGATTCGCGATGAATTGTTCTATAGTCATTTTGTATATTGCAATAAATTAAATAGTTCTACTAGTAATATTTCTAAACTCAGTTACAGTATAGGATTCAATGAATTTCCCCTTTGGAATTTGGGATTTGAAATTTTGTAATTTTAACGACCTACAATTCTCAACTTAGCATAATTCAGCATAATCTTTTTTTCTCCCATCGTTCCAAAATCTATGGTGGCAATTTTGTTTGCAATCGCTCCTTCTAATGAAGTGACATTGCCGAAACCAAATCGTTGGTGTTCAACTTGCATGCCTACTTCTAAACCAGATGTGTCATCTTCTTTAAAGTTAGCACTGGCAACATGCGTTGTAGAAGCAGAAGAAAATACTTTTTTCTGTTGTATGGTTTTGTCTGCCGATGATGGACTAGCTGGCTTGGAAGGACCCGCAAATGGATTTTGCTTTTTGGGTTTGCTCGACAAATTAGCGTCCACTAATTGAGTCGGTAATTCATCAATAAAACGGCTTGGTTCATTTTGAATTAAGCTTCCGAAACGGTAACGATTACTCGCAAAACTTATCCAAACTTTTTCCTTCGCTCTGGTAATCGCCACGTAAAATAATCTTCGTTCTTCTTCCAAATCTTCACGGTCGTACATGCTCATACTACTCGGGAAAATATTTTCTTCTAGCCCAACAACAAATACGCAAGGAAACTCTAATCCTTTAGACGCATGTATCGTCATCAGTTTCACCGTATCGCCATCTTCTTCATTTTCGTTGGCATCTGTGAGTAAAGTAATCTGTTGCAAATACGCACCCAGACTGCGTTCTACAACTTCTCCATCTTCTGTTGGGGTTTCTGTATATTCTTTAATGGAATTCTGTAACTCTTGTAAATTTTCATATCTAGCCAATCCCTCTACCGTTTTGTCTGCATGTAAATCTTTTACAATGCCACTAACTTTTCCAATTTCAAAGGCAATTTCATACGCATTTTTCTTTTCGAGCATGCCTTGCACATTCCGAATCATTAACACAAAATCTTGAATCGCTGTTAGCGTTGCTCCTTTAAATCCAATGCTCTGTGCTTCTAATAAAATTTCCCAAAAAGTTTTGTTTTGTGTCTGTGCTTCAAAGGATATTTTATTGATAGTGGTAGTGCCAATTCCACGCGCCGGATAATTGATAATCCTTCGTAGACTTTCTTCATCTTGCGTATTCACTAAAATTCGTAAATAAGCCACATAGTCTTTAACTTCCTTGCGTTGATAAAAAGAGAGCCCGCCAAATATTTTATAGTTGATATTCAGTCTACGCAATGATTCCTCAAAAGCCCGACTCTGTGCATTGGTACGGTATAAAATGGCAAAGTCCTTATTCTTATAATGGTTACGTAATTTATGCTCAATGATGGCATCGGCTACAAATTTACCTTCATCATTATCCGTGAATGTGCCAACCAATTTTATTTTTTCTCCTGCTGCTTTATCGGTCCAGAGTTCTTTTTTAATTTGATTTTTATTGTTGGTGATGACTTGATTTGCTGCGTCTAATATGGTTTTGGAGCTGCGATAATTTTGTTCCAGTTTAATTATTTTCACATCATCATAATCTTTCTGAAATTGAAAAATATTTTCCATACTCGCCCCTCGAAAGGAGTAAATACTTTGTGCATCATCACCCACCACACAAATGTTTTCATGCACTGCCCCTAGCAATTTTATGATATGATACTGCGCTAAATTCGTATCTTGATACTCATCTATCATCACATAGCGAAACTTATGTTGATACTTCGCCAATACCTCTGGAAAATTCGTCAAGAGGATATACATATTTACCAATAAATCATCAAAATCCATGGCTCCATTTTTGAAACAACGTTTACTATATGCTTCAAATAATTGACCTATTAAAGGACGATTACTTCTTGCATCTTCTTGTTGCGCAGCATGATCTGCTTGATATTCTTTATACGTATACAAATTATTTTTGGATGCAGAAATGCGATTAAAGACGTAGGCAACCTTATATATTTTCTCGTCTAAATTCTGTTCTTTAATAATATTTTTTAAAACACTTTTAGCATCATCGGTGTCATAAATGGTGAAATTATTTGGATAGCCCAAACGTTCGGCTTCTACTCTTAATATTCTAGAAAAGACAGAGTGGAAAGTACCGATATATAAATTTCTAGCTTCTGAGTTGCCGAGCATATGTTCAATACGCTCTTTCATTTCCTTGGCTGCTTTGTTGGTAAAGGTTAGCGCCAATATTCTAAAGGAATCAACGCCATTATTTATTAAATGTCCGATACGTGTGGTTAGTACTTTTGTTTTGCCAGAACCAGCTCCAGCTACTATCATCAATGCCCCTTCAGTATAAAGCACGGCTTCTCTTTGTTGCTCATTCAATGGCAATAAATAATCTTGCATAGGTTACAAATATAGGTTGAGATTTACTTGTGTCTGTTGAACTTTATGCAATTAATATACACATTGTTTGTGCTCGTAACGCTTTGTACAAATCAGTGGTAAAATTCAATTTATAGTGAGTATTATTTGGGCGGCAGGCACGCTATCCGTTTCAATCTTTTTGCTTGCTTCGCAGTAAAAAGGATTTCCACTACTATCGTGGCCGCAATGCAACCACACCTAAATACTTTTCCTTTCCTTACATTTTTAGTTTAGCCAAAACAGTTTAGTATTGTATTTCTTTATTCGTAATATTGTCTTCATAATCATGGATTCAAAAGGCATACAAATTAATAAATACATCAGCTCGTCTGGATATTGTTCAAGAAGGGAAGCGGATAAACTAATAGAGCAGGGTAGGGTGATGATTAACGAGAATGTGGCCTTGCTGACCAACAAAGTAATGGCTGGCGATATTGTTACGGTGGATGATGAAAAATTAAAAAAGAAAAAAACACAATCGATTTATATTGCCTTTAATAAACCAGTTGGAATCACTACGACTACCGATTTAAAAGATAAAACTAACGTCATTTCTTTTATCAATCATCCGCAACGGATTTTTCCAATAGGTAGATTGGATAAGGATTCTGAAGGCCTTTTACTATTGACCAATGATGGTGATATCGTGAATAAAATTTTGCGTGAAGGCAATAACCATGATAAAGAATATCTAGTAACAGTACATAAATCCATTACGCCAGAATTTATATCCATGATGGCGAATGGGGTACCGATTTTAGGAACTAAAACCAAAAAGTGTAAAGTGAAACAAGAGGGTAGTAAAAGGTTTAGAATTACACTCACTCAAGGTTTGAATAGGCAAATTCGTCGTATGTGTGAATACCTAGGTTATGATGTACAATCCCTTTTGCGAGTTCGAATTATGAATATTAAATTGGATAAAATTCAAACTGGAAAATGGAGATATTTATCTGCACCTGAAATTGAACAATTGGAATTACTCTTGCAAAATTCTACATCTTAGAAAGTCCCAAAATAATAAATCCCAAATTCCAAAAGGCAACTACGAAATTCCTAAATCCCAATCAGGAGTCGCTGAATTCCCACTGGCTTTAGATTGTAGCTTAGACCAAATCCCCAAATACAATATTTAAGTCAATGATTATTAACCGACTTTAGCTGCTGAATTCCCACTGGCTTTAGCCAGTGGATTCATCTACAAAGCCCAAATCTTCAAATTATTCCTAATTCTTGCTCAACTTAATTTTTTGCACATTGCTTTTACCTCTTACTTCTAAGAAATAAATACCACTTACAAGATTGGTAATATTTAATGCCACTTTTGTAGTACCACTAGAAACTGCAACTCGGCTTTCTTTTATTTTTTGTCCTGCAACACTATAAATGGTATAGGTCAACATTTCATCTTTGTTCGAATTAATTTCTAATACATAATTACCATCAGATGGGTTAGGATAAACGTTTACACCATTATTATTTTCAAATGTTCCGAATCCAAGTGGTGTCAAATTCTTCATGATGATATTGACATTATCTACATACACATTATTACCATGTAAATTTATACCTCTAAAACGTAGGAATATTTTTTTACCGATATAACTCGTTAAATCAATATGCTCATTACGCCATTGGTTCATTTGTGTTGGTGAATAGATGGTATTCATCATACCAACTGTTGCTAAGTTTGCACCCCATTTAGTATAAGAAGTGGTATCAAAAGTTGCTGCACAATCTTCAGAAACTAATACTTTTAAAGTGTCATTTTCTACAGGGCCGTAGGCATGAGCAACATCAAATGTAGCAATAACTGAATCGGTAGTTACAGCAGTTAAATCTATTTCTGGCGTTTCTAAATCATCCACCTGTTGCAAGTTAGTATAATTATAATTATCCATGTAGGCAGCATGTGTATTACCACCGTATGCCCCTGAGAAACAAAGTGTTTTTTGCCATTTAACATTAGTATCTGCATCAATCACTCTCCAACCTATAGGTGGAAATACATTGCCTTCGAATTCTTCAACAACAGGTGGCAATAATGTGGTAGGGGATACTACAGTAATGGATTTTACGGAAGTGTCATTAGAATAATTGACGTCTTTCCAAGGTCTAACCCAAGTGGTAATAGTATAATTTCCTGCAACACTAAAATCAGCTGTGGTAGCGAATG
>Ga0114969_10003448_pt1 | contig 12749 bp, 16 predicted proteins | sample M_130807_MF_Meta_FD_87316 | JGI IMG/M metagenome (GOLD analysis project Ga0114969, IMG submission 87316) | Freshwater microbial communities from Lake Montjoie, Canada to study carbon cycling - M_130807_MF_MetaG | ecosystem: Environmental > Aquatic > Freshwater > Lake | place: Lake Montjoie...
ATAATATCTGAATAACAATAATATAAAACATTTATTTTAAAGTATTTCAAGAGTAAATCAGTTATAAAATTATTTATAGATATTAAATAATTTTATAATTGATTCAAAAAAACAATAATATGAAAAATTTTTTTATTATAAACTTTCTATTTTATTTGCTACGATACGTGGATTATTTTTTTCAATTAATATTTTGCCTTCTGTCTTAAAATCATAACCGCAATTGTGAGTTTCGGGATAACGACATTTTGAACATAATTTTTCTATACCGCATTTGCATTTATATGGAATAATATTTATTTTTCTCTTTTTACAAAAGTCACAAATAGACATTATTATAGTATTATAATATAATAATAAAAAAATACTATAATGCTATAATGCTATAATGCTATGCATGCTGGTGTGCCATTATGTATAACTCTTTGACTTAATAACCATTTATTATTATAATTACAATGACTAAATATATAATTATTATCAATATGTTTGAATTTAATGATAATTAAATACAAATTCATATTTTTATTATTATTGAACCAATATGGTATCATATCACTGATACCAGATATTAGATTTATAGGTGTATTATAATTATTAAAATTATCTTTTAAAATTGGTTTTTTACATCTTATTTTTTCTTTTGTTGTATCTTTCCATCTTGTAACCCAATAATATATGTTATTAATATCATTTTTTACATCCATAACATATTCATGTGGTTTTTTTTCTAATTTAAAATCTGTTTTTAACAAATCTATAAATTTATTATTTGGATCATGATGAAAAATAAATTTTATTATTTCTTGTCTTGTGTTATGTGTATTTACAAGATCAATTAATTTTGTTTGATTTATTGTCAATACTTTAACTCTCCAATTATTTAATTTTTTTAAATAATCATTATAATATTTCATGTATTTTTCTTTTTCAATTAAAAAATTACTAAATTTTGTATTTACTTTGTATTTTGTTTTTTCTGGTCCTTTAACTTTAATTAAATTTATTTTTATATAATCATTAAATGAAAAATTACTATCATTTAAACATATTATATTGTTATTTATAATTTTATTAATATACTGTGTTAATTTTATAATTGATAATTCGCCACAAAATGGTATTCCTTTTACAATTCCAAAATCATTAACTCCAATGTAAAACTTTGCTTTTTGAATTTTTGAATTCCAAAAGCTACATGCATATTTAGGTAGAAATATTTTTATATATTTTTTCAAGTTTTCTAATACATCTTCATTAAAAGCAAAAATATTATTATAGCAGTACTTTTCTGCTAATTTTTTATCAATACTTATACCTGCACAATTAAATGTAAATTCTTTATATTCTTTATTTAATTTCTCAGGTCCAATATAATCATTAAAACCAATGTTCATACTATTACTCTTAATTTTGTATATTTGATTATTAATAATAATAATATTCATTTTTTTTTTATATGTAATATAATAAAAATGTCAAGATTGGATATATATTTAGCAAAAAAAATAATAAATAATGAATTATGCTATGAAATAACAAAAGATAATTTCTTCTCAATAACGCTTCCTGAAAAAAATGTCAAATATTATAGCAATTGTATATATTATGAAAATACATGTTTTCATATAAATAATCGTTTACCAAATTCATTATATACAATACATAATGCATATAATTTAAATATTAATAATAATGATGATAATACATTATCAATAAAACAATTAATATTATTATTAAATAATATAAATATTAAAGATCCGAGAATAATAAATACAAGTAATTTTATTGTAAATATTAAATAATATAAAAAATTGAAAATAAATTATTTAAATTATTAAAAAAAATAATATTATTTACAATAATAATGAACATAAATTTAATTATTCTTGGAGCACAAAGAACAGATAAACCAACAAAAATATCTGAAGATTATAAAGAATGGAATAACCCTAATCAAGCAAATTATTATGTTTTAAAACAATTATTATCTGAATATGAAAATATGAACATATTTTGTTTAGATGGTAATTATCCAAGTCATGTAAATAATAATAAAATTCAATATATGAAAAAATATTATAATGTTGAAGAAACAAAATATTTTGATACAAATGCACATAATATTATTATTGAATTTTGTAATTTATTAGATGAGTACTGGTGTTCATCTAAAACAAATTATCATAAATATGATCATAAATACAATTTAAGTTTTATATCTTGTGGTTGTTCTTGGAATAATGGTTTTCCTGTAGAAACATTGAGAACAATAATTCAACATAAATTATATACACCATTAGATCCAATGGATTATAAAAGTTATTTAACATCAATCAGTTATTCAAAATATGATTCTGAATATATGAAACCATTTTTTCAAGGTATACATCAAATATTAGGTACTTTAATGTATCGTGGATATACAGATAACTTTGTATTAGAAGAACCTTTGAGAGAATTATTAAAAGATAATTTAAATTTTTCAATAGATGAAAGATTTAAACCATTTTTAGATGGAAGTATCCATTGGAATCAATTACCTAGAGAAATTAGATTAGTAGCAACAAAATATATTTATAATATTGATATATTATAATATTTTAATTTATATATTAAAAAAATTGAAAAATAATATAATTGTAAAATCTTTATAAAATATACTATTTTTGACAAAAATTCGAGAACTACATACATAATGCCAAAGTCAAAAAAACTTAATTTAGAAAAACAAAAGTTTGAAGAAAACTTAGAGTTGTATTATCCGCCTCCACCGTTCGGAGGAAATGCATCAAATACAGAGGGAATGTCTAAGGTACGTCGTGCGATAGTAAACATGACGCTAGGTCATCATAATATATCAAAATTTCAGAAATTCCTGAATGAGTGTGAAAATATATTTAACGAAGCTGAAAAGATTACACATGAGCTTGAAGCTTTGTTAAATACACAAAGAAAGAGATACAAGTATATTTTTGGAATGGAGAAAGAAGACCTAGACCGACTCGTAATTGAGATACAATCGAACAAGATGTGGAAGTGTATTAATGCTGGAACTTTAGACTTGCCTTTGTTGAATAGCCATTCGAAGAATAAAAATCGCAATAAATTAAGAGATTGGTTATTGAAAGTGCGTCCGACAGAGGGTTTAAGGCGTATTTTAATACCTGATGACGAAGTCAAAGATGAGATTGCAAAAATTCCGTTTATTGTAGAGAAAGGAAGATTGTATTTAGAGACAATATACAATGACCAAGATAGAGCAATAGAGCAAGGTGATCTTTTTATATTTCGTGGTGGATTTAACGTAAAGGATCTAATTTATGACTACACGCAAAGTGCAAAGGATAAGGTAAAATCATGGACAGACTTTTTGAATTTCTGGACCGGACAAAAAGAAGAGCAATGCTTGATGCTTGTGACTGTTGATGATTTAATGGAATGGCGTGTAGAGCGCCACTTAAAGCGTGAAGCTGTGAAAGCACAGATTGCTTCAAGCGCGACTGTTGAACAGAGCACATAAGTATTATCAAAGCGTATTGTGATAATACTTATGTGTTTATGTCAGCATTTAGAAGACATTAATGATAAAAACAGTGAAAATGAGATTTTAGAAGTGAATACATATCTTGCCAAAATGCTACATGATGTGTAGCATTTTCATTATTTTACTATGTTTATATATAAATAAAAACAAATCTATAATATTAACATATTATAGATTATTTTAATTTTTGTAAATTTATCATAAATTCATCACTATAACTAAGTATTTTTACTTTCAATTTTTTTAATTGACTCTAAAAAATTGAGAAATAATATAATTGAAAAATTTTTATGAAAATTTGAAAACAACACATAATGTCAAAAATAGTAGATAAGCTTCGTGAAAAAGCAGAAAGAAACAAGGAAATAAAATTTATACAATTTTTGCAAGATCGTGTTGATGAGTTTAATAGGGCAGAAATTTATGCTAATAAAACAAAAGATCTCATGAACACAGGAAATTACATACGGATTATTTTTGGTACACATTCTGAAAACTTAGACAGACTTATAATTGATATACAATCGAGTGAAGAATGGAAAAACATAAATACAAAGTCTAAAAAATTGCTAACACTAAATAGTGATTTAAAAAATAACCGCAAAAAACTACGCAAGTGGCTGTTTGAGCATCGCCCTACAAAAAACCTTTCAAGGCATCTAGCATGCGAGGATAAAATAAAAGCTAATATCGCGCGAATGTTAGAAATTGTAAAGAATGGAAGAGCGCTTATAGAACCCGCATTTAATGACCCACAAAGCAGATATATATACGATACCATTCTCCATACGCCTAAATTATCAGAGCAATCTCGTAGCGAGTATGACCATCATACAATTATAAAACTTCAAGGTATAAAGGATGAATTAGAAATAATTATATTGCACTTAAAGCACTTGTTTTTTGCAATTGAAATATTTGGAAAGGATTGGCAAGAACAAAGTGAAAAAGACAATGTGATGCTTGTGAATCTAAACGAGTTAATAGAGTGGTACAAAGACAGTGAGAATGAGTGTGTGATTGCGAACGCGATCGTGCGATTGAAAGAGATCGAGAGTGTATATAAGTTTGAGTGTGAGCGTGAGTGTGAACGTGAGAAAGAGAGAGTGAGAGTAAGCGTAGAAAGCAAGATTGAATGTAAGTGTGAGAGTGAGAGTGAGAGTGAAAGTGAGAGTGAAGCTAATAAGCTAAAAAAAATACTAAATGCTCTATATTTATTTGACAAATAAGTATATAAGTTAAAACATAAAATTTAAATATCTATTGTTTGTACATTATTTATTTTATACAAAGAATTGAATTAGAAAAATTGAAAATTCTTGATTCTGGAAATTTGAAAACCACAAATATAATATCAAAGTCAAAATAGATTAAAAAATTATATCTACATCTACCATTTGGAAAGCTTGTTGTCTAATACACGAAATGCGAAGTTACATAAATGAAATTAGGTGTTATAATTGCAATAATTGCGAAATAGAGAAATTTAATAACTTCATTAATAAATGCACAAAACAGTTAAATGAAGCTGAACTGCTTGTACAAAATATAAATGTTATGCTATACAATGAACAATTGAAATATAAATATATGTTTGGAATGGGAAATAATGATTTGGACCTACTAGTAGAAGAGATACAAAAGATACGAATGTTCTCGATGCATGGGTTTTTAATTTACCAAAGCTAAATAGTCATTGTAAAATTAAGAACCAGAAACGACTACGTAATTGGTTATATAAAGAACGCCCAACTAAATATTTGAAGCAATTTTTTGGAATTCGAAGGATATCAAAGAAACAATTTCAGACATTATAAAGTTAGTACAAACAGGAAAAAAATATTATCAATCATTGCAAGACGATTTAGAAAAAGCCATGATAGAGAGAAATCGTTACATTAGAGGTATCTATACTTGTGGGCCTGAAAGACTCACATAGCTAACAAAAAGAGTAGAGAACCAGATAAATAGATGAAAATATTTTGTAAGTGACAACTATAAATACCCCTTTGATTTATCTGAATTTATTATAACAATAAAGGATTTAATGTTTTGGTCCTCATCGCAAAATTTTAATCCAATTATATATCCGAGAAAACAAAAAACGCCTTCGCATCATGTTAAGCATTCATACTATTATCTACTTAAAATAAATGTAGCAGGTCATAAAAACTGCTTATGAAGTACCTATGTCTAAAGATGAGATTTTACTAGAAAATAAAGCTAATAATCTAAAAAAGTATATATTACAAAAGATAATGGAATGCGACACATGAGTACAATCTCCTTCCGAGACTGTATAAATTTAATTTCTATTTAATTTAAAATTTTCTTTTATATTATTATCAAATATTTTTAAATTTTTGTTTATTTCATTATCTATTTTTTGTAAATTTGCCATAAAATCATCAGCAAAACTATGTATTTTATTTCCTATATCATCATTTAAACCAGTAAGACTTGTATTAATATCTTCAATTGACTGAAAAAAATTAATTGGCATATATATATAATTATATATAAAAAAATTGAGAAATAAATATATTAATAAATTTATTATTTTAAAAATTTACAAAAAATTTACAGATGTCAATGATATACAAAACAGATGAAATTACACTGAATGAGTGGCAGGATATTATGGATAAAAGACTTGATAAAGTCTTTTCGCCACCATCAATTGGAGGATTAGATATGAACACACATCGTATATCTAAGATGCTCAGCAAAGAGGTAAAAAATTCACATGATCGTCGTAAAGTATCTGAATTTATGGATTTCTTAAATAAGTGCTCAAAACAGTTTGATGATGCTGAACAACTTTTTTACGAATTAGAAGATATAATAAATGAACAGGATAATATGTACCCAATTATTTTTGGGATACAGAAAGAAGATTTAAACCTACTGGTAATTGAGATACAAACAAATATGAAATGGAATAATTTTGATGCAGGATCTGTTGACTTGCCGAAGCTAAATAGTCATTGCGCTAATAAAAACCGCAGAAGACTTCGTGAGTGGTTAAAAACGCAGCATCCGACATCCGATATGAAGTATTTCGACGAAATCCAGAACAGCATTAAAGAAATAATTAAATACATCAGACAAAGAGTGCAAATAGGAAGAGAACATATGGAGAAGATACGCAATAATTCAAATGAAGCTAAGATTGTTGGTGATCTTTTTATGAATAAAATAATTTTCAAGGGAGATCACGAGCTACAACAGCTCGCGAAGACAGCAAAGAACATAATAGATTGGTGGAAAAGCCATATGGATTCACTAATCAATGATAACAACATAAAGAAAAAGTTTTATGTGAAAGTAAAAGATCTCATGAACTGGCGATACTTGCGACATGTGAAGCGCGAGGCTATAAAAGCGCGAATCACATCAAAACAGATTGAGCCAGATGTATTGTCAGATGTATTGTCAGATGTATTACAATAGCAAAGATTTCAGAGTGCCCTAAACACCCAAAAAGTATTCTTAATTTAATAACGTGGTGCGCAAATTGTTTTTTTTAAATACTTATTTTTTGTAAGATTGCAAATATTGCAAATTATGATCTCAATTCAAGATACAAATTTAAAATTTTTTTATAAAAAAAATTGAGAAAAAATATTATTAATAAATCTATTATAATATATACTATTGATAAACCTCAAAATGAACACTGTTGGTTCACTGACTACCTACACTTCAGCTACCGCTGCCCCTGATACAGACACGACCAGTGTCACAAACGCTGGTTATGTTACTCCGCGCGACTTCATGTACGAAGTCAACATAAAGGAGTGTCCTGATAGTCCGATAAAAAACATTAAGATAAAGTTTGATTACACAAAAATCATCGTTCCCGTCGTCTCAATCGTCTAACTTTTACTCTTTGTAAATGTGATTGTCTGATTTTTACTCTCGTCATGACTCAGACATAGAAAAATAAAAACTAACAATTTTTTCGTAATATTTTTTTATAAAAAAATTGAAATAAAAAAACATTGTTATACTTTTTGAAACAATATAATTTAAAAAAGTATTTCACAATGATTAATTTAATCATACATATTAATCAAATGTTTGATAATGAAGATTCAGATTTTGATCCAAATCAAAATCTGAATCAAGATCTAGATCTTGATCTAGATCTTAACCAAGAAATTAGGAATTTACATTCACAAATTCCTAATCAGGATCTTTATTTGACTCCTAATCAGGACAATGAGGTTCAAGTAATTCCTAAAAAACCTAAACAGCTCAAAAGAGTAAAGAATTATATATAGTGTTTAAATTTAAAAAAATTGAGAAAAAAACTGTTTGTAATACCGATTCACAGGTATATTTACATATATATAAATATATATATAATCAACTAATAAACTCCACCGAAAATTTACATATTGATTTTAATATTGAGTATAATCAAAATAGTTATTTTATAAAAATTGATAAAAAAAATAAATTATATATTAATATAAAAAGATGCCAAGCAATACTAATATTGAAAATCAATTTATTGATCCATGTATTTCATGTTTGTTAAAACCAGTAATTATTAATATTGAAAATCAATTTATTGATCCATGTATTTCATGTTTGTTAAAACCAGTAATTATTAAGAAAAAGATAAATCATATGGATGAAAACTGTTATACTTAAAAATTGAAAAAAAATATAACTATTGATTAAATAATATATATAGTTAATAGTTATGTTTATTATTCATTCTAGAAGTCCTTCACCAATTCCAGAAGTAATAGAAAAAAAAATAAACATAAAAAAACGTAAAGCTGAAAATAATCTTTATGATCAAGAAAAAAATGAAAAATAAAGACTTTTTTAGCTTTTATAAAGGCTAAAAAAAATTGAATAAATAAATATTATTTATTTATAGTTAATAAATATAACAAATTAAAAAATGAAAACATTGATTGTGACGCGGATTACAACTATATGGATGAGCATTATAACTGTATTAATGATAGTGATAAGTATGAAATCAACAGGTAATACTTCATTTTATAGATTTGGACCACAACCTGACTTAATCATTCTTGGTTTTACGATAGACACACCTGGAAAATATGCACTAGTAGTATTATATGCACTTATTAACACTGCGATACGGTCTATTAATCATAATATTGTGACACCATGGATTACATTAAATGTACAAAATACAAATCAGTCTATTACACAAAGTAAAGTTAGTAACAATAACAATAACAGAGAGCAATATGAAATATGTATTTTTAATACTATGTATACGTGGTTTGATTGGCTCATATATATCCATATGCTCCTAGCACAAGCTGATATGGTTTTAATAGAAATGACAACGGATGTTATAGCAACTTGTGTTGTTACTCATTGGTATATTAAAACAAAGAAAGTAAATGCTGGATATTCATATTCAACATCTACAGGATATTCATATGAAGAATCATTAATTTAAATATATACTTATTAATTTTTTTTATCTTTATTAATATAATAGAAAACCAAAAAAGATAATAATAATAAAAATAGTACAAAATAAAATAAGTTATATTTTTCACCATTTAATTTTTTTAATTTATTTGTTTTATCTTCACATAAATTACAAACATTGTTATTATAATTACAATATGTATATGGCGGGCATCTATAATTAACATTATTATTATAATCAATATAACAATTATTAGTTTTTGAAGTTTTTATTATACCATTATTATATGTATTAGCAATTTTTTTATTAATATAATTATAAATAGCATTATCGCCATTTAATTTATTTTGTGTAAATACTTTATTTAATAATTCATTAATTAATACAAAAATTTCATCATCATAATATTTTTTATTATTTGAATGTCTAATTGCATAATTTTTTAAATATTTTTTAGATATATTTAGAGTTATATTTAAAAATTTACAATTCATATTTTTTAATTCATTAATTTTTAAATGTAAGATTTTTGAATCATAATTAATAAAAAATGTGATATTTTCACTAATATCATTGCTATAATTATTAACAAAACTATTACTACAATCTAATGAACAATTTCCATTTTCTAAACAACAATATCCAGGATTACATCTATAAATTTGATTATCTTTAACTCCGCATATATTTAATGAAAGATCAGTAACAAAATTATTTTTATCATATTTATATTGTAATGATTTATAACCATTATATTTACTATTCATATTATTACAATATGGTTCTTCTTTACCACATTTATTAATATTTGAACAACATTCACCATCAGGGCATATTTTATTATTACAAGTTCCATCTGTAGATATTCTATTTTTTTTATAATTTTCTAATGCATTTTCACCATGAAAAGTATTTTTTGGATCTGAAAATTCACAAAAATCATATCCTGAACCGCATTTATTATTGTAACAACAATCATTAGTATTACAATTAAATATTTGATTATTAATTAAATTTTTACCACAAAAATTATTATTATTAAAAATAAATTCATTTGATTTTTTAATATTATTTTCTTCTTTTTTTTTATTAATATATTTTATAATTGCTTCATTGCCATTTAACTTAATTAATTTTTCATTACTTAAATCACAATGATCTAAATTTGTTGAACAAATATTATTTTTTGTACAGCATTGTTCAGGAGAACATTTATAAACTTTATCATCATCTTTATTAAACCCACATATTCCTTTATTTACAACAATATTATCTGTATCATACATATTTTTTAATTTTTCATTTGTTTTTTTATCATATTGTTCTAAAGAACCTTTACCACTAAAAAAATTTTTATTAATATAATTTATATTATTTAAATTAATATTATTTTCATATTTTTCTGTTTCTGATATATAACAATGATCTTTACTTGATCCGCATAATCCTTCTATAGAACAACATTCATTTTCAGGACATATTTTATTATTATTCATAAGCCCGCATTTTCCATCAGTTGAAACTTCAAAATTCTTTTTTTCTATTATTATTTTATTAGAAGTATTAGTTCCATTATATTTTTCTGTTGGCATTTTAGTATTATTTATATTTAATTGTAATAAATTATCATTTGATTTTTCACAAAAAGAATAATTATTACAATATAATTCATTTTTACATTTTATTTGTGTTTTATTTTTTAAATCTATTCTACATCTTCCATTATTTGATAATAAAATATTATTATCATTATCATATATATATTTTATTTCATTATTTAATAATTTATTATGTTTATCAATTGTATTATTACCATTATATATATCATTTTTGTTACAATAATTAATACCTTTACCGCATTCATTATTTTGAGAACAACACATATTATCTTGGCATTTTTTATTATTTATTCTACAAATATTATCGGATGATAATTCTAAATTCATATATTATTATAATAGAAAAATTTTTTTTAAACATTGAAAAATAAAATCAAATAATGTTAATTTTTTTAATTTCTTCTTTTTTTTTGTTATAAAATGTTCTTTATAATATTTTCGTGGTTGATGTATTGCTGTATTATTTACTAATGATCTTATTATTTTTGGTTTATTATTTATTATTTCTAATATTTGTGGTGTTCTTGATAAAAAATACTTATTTTCTAATTCTTCAAGTGATAAATTTAAATTAGAAATATCATTATTGTGAGGTAAAAGATGATAATCAAAGCCTCTAGAAGTACCAACATCTACTTTATATATATAATTATCAGCTGAATTTAAATCATTATCGCATTCCATAGTGATACCAAAAACTATTCTTTTTTCTAAATCTACAGTACCTCTATATTTAACATCATAAAGTTTATTATTATCATTATTTATTTTTAAATAATCATTTTTATATTCATCAATTAATGTTAATTTTTTAGGAATAAAACGTTTATTATTATTAATAACTTCTTCTAATTTAGGTTCTAAAACTTCTTTAATATTATTTGATTTATTTTTATTAATATAACTAAAAGTTATATTATTATTATTTGTTATTGTTGAAGTACTTTGAACACAATGACCAATAATAATTCTTAAAGTTTTTATATCATCATAAAAATAATTATCGCCTTTAATTATAGTTAATATTCTTTTTACTTGATTACAAAATTCTTCATTATTATTTATTCTATTATTTATTAAACTGTATTCTCCAAAATCTCTTATCCATAATGGAGAATCTACATTAGCTAAATAAGTAATTATTTTATCAATGTTAGTATTTTCTTTAAAATTAATTATATAGTTCATACGATTATATTCATAAAAATTTAAATTATGCGCAGGACCACCATGAACAAATAAATTATTATTTATTTTAAATAATATATACATACCATCTTCTAACATTAAATTATAACCTTCTTTACCATGCATAAAACATTCAACTCTATTATTATTTCTATAATAATTTTGTAGTTGCATTGTATTTGGAAATGAATATTTTTCAATAAAATCTTTATTTCCAATAATATTATTAATTTCATGATTACCAAACATTTTTATAATTCTACCACCATTTTCTTTTGCTTGTTTATTAATAGAATTAATAAATCTAAATATTTTTATTTCAATTTGTGGATATTCTTTTTGTCCAAGACTATTTTTATTTAAACTATCATCTCTATTAATATCTAAAAAATCACCTATTATAACAATATGTGTATTACTACCAATCCATTTATAATTTAATGTATCAATGTATCCATTATCTTCTATTGAAATATCAATATTTAATAATTTTTCTAATTCAGCATCTTCTTTATCATTACTAAATGATTGTTTTTTTATTACTTCTCCACAATCACGCAAAGCTATAATTAAACTATGAATATCACCATGTATGTCTGAAAAAGATAATATTCGCGTTTCATTTGCAATTATTAATTCAGAAATATTAGGATATTTCAACATTTATAATATATAATATAAATGTTATTTTTAAAATAAATATTATTTAAATATATAATAGATGGTTTTATCATCAATACAAAAAGATATAATATTTCAGTATAGGGATAAATCATATGTATGCTCCATATTATGTCAACAAACTACTGATTGGTATAATTTTTTAATATCAATAATAAATATACCATTAATTTTAATGAGTACAAGTCTGTCTATTATAAATTCATTAAATATTGATAATAATAATAATATGCGTATGACAAATATAGTTATTAATGCATCATTTGCATTAATATTAGCA
>Ga0114969_10003452_pt1 | contig 12742 bp, 9 predicted proteins | sample M_130807_MF_Meta_FD_87316 | JGI IMG/M metagenome (GOLD analysis project Ga0114969, IMG submission 87316) | Freshwater microbial communities from Lake Montjoie, Canada to study carbon cycling - M_130807_MF_MetaG | ecosystem: Environmental > Aquatic > Freshwater > Lake | place: Lake Montjoie...
CGCAGCACCATGCTGCGCGGGCTGTCCAGCACTTCATCGGCAACCGCGACGTTGCGGCGCACGGGCAGGCAGTGCATGAGGCGGCAGTCGGCTGCAGTCTTCGCGAACCAGGTGTTGTCCACACACCAGTTCTTGTGGCGACGGCGCAGCGTGGCATCCGCAGTCTCGTCGCCATAGTGCGTGGTGCAGCCCCACTCCTTGGCGTAGATGATCTGGGCGCCCTCGAGTGCCTCGGCCGGCTCGCTGGTCTCGCTGACGGTGCCACCGGAAGAGATGGCAGCGGCGCGCACCCGGTCCATGATGGCCGGCGGCAGGGCGTAACCTTCGGGACGCAGGATCGTGAGATCCATGCCGCGCATTGCCGCCATGTGTGCCGCGGCGGCGGGTACGGCCAGCGGCAACGCACGCGGATGGTAGACCCAGCTGAGCACGAACTTCGAGCGCTGCGGCACCTTCAGGTCATCCATGGTCTTCCAGTCGGCGAGCGCCTGGCACGGATGGTTCACTGCAGATTCAAGGTTGATCAGCGGTTTGTCGACGAGCTCGGCCATGTCGTGGAACTTGGATTCCGACACGTCGGTCGAGAGGCTCTTGCCGTCGGCGAATGCGCGGATGCCCAGGACGTCGCAGTACGAAGCCAGTACCTGGATGCCTTCACGGATGTGTTCGGCGGCGCTGCCGTCCATCACTGCGTTGAGCTTTGTTTCCAGCTGCCACGTGCCCTGGCCGGGCGTGATGACGAATGACGAACCGCCCAGCCGTGCCATGCCGGATTGCATGGACGCCAGCGTCCGCAGCGACGGGTTCATGAACAGCAACCCGAGCACCTTGCCGGCCAGCGCCTGCGGTTCCGGCTTGGCTTCCAGTCTTGCGGCCAGCTGCAGCAGATCGGTGATCTGCTCGCGGCTGAAATCCGCCATGTCTATGAAACGTTTCAAGCAAGCCCCCGATAGGTGGGATCAGCCACCGATGTCCAGCAGAGCAGCGCGCAACAGGTCTACGTGCGACTCTTCAAGAATGAAGGGCGGTAGCAGGCGTATGACGGCCGGATCCCCGCTGGTGCCCGTGAGTATGTTCCGTTCCAGCAGCGCCTTGTGGATCTCCTTGGCAGGCCGTTTCATGATCAGGCCCGCGAGGAATCCGGCACCCTGGTAGCCCTTCACCGGACCGACCATGCACTGCTGACGGATGTATTCGCCGACGCGCCTGACGCGCGCCAGCAGGTCTTCCTTTTCGATGGCGTCGATCACGGCTTCGATGACCGCGCAGGCCATCGGTCCACCGCCGAAGGTGGTGCCCATGGCATCGAGTTTCACGGCCTTTGCGATGCGTGGAGTCATCAGCAGCGCGGAGCACGGGAAGCCGTTGCCCAGCGCCTTGGCCGTCGTGATCATGTCGGGCTGCACGCCATAGAGCTTGGCCGAGAATGCCTCACCGGTGCGCCCCATGCCGCACTGCACTTCGTCGAAGATCAGGACAGCGCCAGTCTCGTTGCAGCGCCTGCGTACGGCAGCCAGGTATTCGGCACCGAGGTCGAAGGCGCCGCCCACGCCCTGCACAGGCTCGACCACGACCGCTGCGGTCTTGTCGGTGATCTGCGCCAGTGCCGCCAGGTCGCGCCGCGGGATGAACTTCACGTCGAACGGCGTACGCGGCAGGCTGTACCACTTGCCGGCTGCGCCCCATGTGATGGTCGCCGCTGCCGCGGTGCGGCCGTGGAATGAATGCTCCAGCGCCACCACTTCGGTGCGGCCGGGATTCACGTTGAAGGCCATCTTCAGCGCATTCTCGTTCGCTTCGGCGCCGGAGTTCACGAAGAACACGCTGTTGAAGTCGAGGCCTGAGAAGCGGATCAGGCGCTGTGCGGCACGCGTGCGCACATCCAGCGGCACTGCATTGCTCTGGAAATTCAGCGCCTGCGCCTGCTCGCTGAGCGCGCGCGTGTAGGCCGGATGACCATAGCCCAGCGCCGCGACTGCATGGCCGCCGTAGAGGTCGAGAATGCGGCGGCCGTCGCGTGTTTTCAGCCACGGACCTTCGCCCGATACGATGTCGAGCGGGTACTGCGCGAAGACCGGCGCGAGGAAGTCCGTCGGGGCCGGGGTGGCCGCGGGCTGTGCTGTGACGCTTGCGTTCATTGCGGTGGTCCTTCGGTTCGCGATCAGGTCCAGCCTGCGGCCGGGGCAGTCAGTCCCGCAGATTCAGGCAGTCCCTGCAGACGGTTCATCCATTGCACGGCACCGCCGGCGGCGCCCTTGTCGAGGTTGTCGGCAACGCTCATGACGGCCAGTGTGCGGCCGTCACTGGCGGCCGACAGGTGGGCGTAGTTGCTGGCGACGATGTCCTTCATGCGCGGAGCGCTGTCCAGGACGCGCACGAACGGCGAACCGCTGTAGAACTCACGCAGCTGAGCGAGAACGGCCTTCGTGTCGACGGGCTTCTTCAGCACGGCCTGCACGGTGGCATGGATGCCGCGTGAGAACGGACCGGAGTGCGGCACGAAAGCCAGATGCGCGGCTACGCCGCTGGCGGCCTGCGCACAGGCCACGATTTCCGGCGCATGCCGGTGGGCGAGGGCGTTGTAGGAGTAGAGGTCGCTGTGCCGCGTCGGATGATGCGTTCCCTCGGTGGGCTTGCGGCCTGAGCCGGTGCTGCCGGTCACTGCCGACACGAACAGCGTCGGTTCCACAAGGCCGAGCTTGAGCAGCGGCACCGCAGCCAGCAGGATCGTGGTTGCGAAGCAGCCCGGGTGCGCAACATGTGGCGTCGTGACCTGCTGCAGGTGCTCGGGCACCGCGCAGGTAAACTGTGCAATGCGACCCGGTGCGCCGTGCGGATGTTTGTAGACCGCTTCGTAGGCGGCAGCGCTGGCATAGCGATAGTCAGCGGAAATATCCACCACCCGCGGCGTATTGCCGGCGGCTTCCGCTGCCTTGAGAAGGGAGTCGATCAACGCGGCAGACACGCCGTGCGGCGCAGCGGACAAGATCGCCGGCGATTTCTCCCGGCGCAGCAGGTCTTCAATTTCCGCCTGCGACTTGAAGGTGGTGTTGCCAAGCACGGCGGCGAGATGCGGGAAGGCCTTGCCGACCGACTCGCCCGGCTGGCTGTCGGACATGACTGCATCAAGACGCAGGTTCGGATGCCCGACGATCAGGCGCAGCAGTTCACCGGCTACATAGCCGGTGCCGCCGAGGACGATCGTGGGTATGCCCTGCGCGCCGCCGATCATGTCAGAGCGCTCCTGCAATGGCCTGTGCGCGTGAGCCGAGGCCGGCAACTTCGATGGACGCGTCGCCCAACGCAGCCGGATTGCTCATGGCGTTGAAGGCCCGCACGCCAGTCTGCTGCTGGATGATGTCGACGCCGACCTGGTTGTCGGTGGCCGGACCCGTGACCAGGCACGGGTCGATCTTGAAGCGCTCGCGCAGCAGCTTCACGCCGCCCCAGGCCGCCACCGGATCGTTGGCCGACAACACGACGCCCGTGAGCGCCTTGCGGATGTCTTCGCAGTCGAGGATGGCATCGACGCCGTAGGCGCCCAGCAGTCCGTCGCCGAGCTCGAACACGATCACGTCCGGCTTGCCGGCGGACAGTTCCGTGAGCATCGTGCGGGTGAGTGCCGGACCGGTGCGCGGCGTCGTGGTGATCACGCCCAGGTCCGTGAAGATCATCGTCTTGCGAGCGCCGGCATCCTCGAACGCCATGATATCCCGGCGCAGCGATACGCCGGTGGCCTTGAAGGCATCCACGACCAGGCCACGGTGCCGCATGCGCGACACGATGGCGGCAGCGGCGGCCGTCTTGCCGGCTTCCATGCAGGTGCCGGCCAGTGCGATGACGGGCACGCCGTGCGTGTCCAGCGGTGCGTTGAAGTCCAGCGGCCGGTAGCCGGCCCGCGCCGGCACGCCGATGCGCTCGCCGAGGTAGGGGAAGTTCAGCACCACGCCGAGCACGCGGCAGTCGAAGGGCTTGCCCTTGTCGGGGTTGGCCGAATCGCAGATGCCGAGCACGCCGCCGATGTTGAGCATCTGGATGATGTCGCCTGGCTTGATCGACTTCGGTACATGACCCGAGTAGCCGAACAGTGCCTTGCGCGTGCCCAGTGCGCCGACCACGATGTCGCCCTTGACGACCTTGGCCATGCGGCCGCTGGGCAGCTCCAGCGTGTTGTACGTGGACTTGTCGGTGAGGATCTCGACCACCACGATGACGCCTTCCTCGGCGGGAATCTCGTCCGCGATGCGCAGTTCGTGCGCCAGGCCGCAGGCCTGGGTGATGGACGCAATCTTGTCGACGACGACCGTTCTCATTTCTTTCCCTGCCCCGCGGCCTGCTGGCCGGCGCGATGGTGGAACACGCCCGTCAGGGCGACGATCTTCGAAAAACCCAGCGCATCCGTGGGCGTCCATTCGCCCACGGCCTCGCCGTAAACGCCCTTGGATGCAGCCATCATCGAATAAGGCGACTCGACGCCTTCGATGAACACGGAACCTGGCCGGAACAGCACGTGCACCGTGCCGGTGACGCGGCTCTGCGACGACAGGAACAGCGCTTCGATGTCGCGGCACACGGGATCCAGAAGCTGGCCCTCGTGCACCCAGTCGCCATAAGGGCCGGCGACCAGTTCCTTGATGCGCTGCTGGCGACCGGTCATCACGAGCTTTTCCAGCTCAGGATGCGCGTTCAGCAGAGTTTCGGCGGCCGGCGCTTCGAAGGCGACGCGTCCCTTGGTGCCGATGATGGTATCGCCCAGATGGATGCCGCGGCCGATGCCGAAAGGTCCAGCCAGAGTCTCGAGCGCCTCGATGACCTCGACGGGACTCATGGATTTGCCGTCGAGCCCCACTGGGCGGCCCTCGCGGAACTCGATGCTGTGCCGCTCTGCCAGGCGTGGCTGCGTGAAGGCGTCCTTGGAGAGTACCCACGCACTTTCCGGGATGCTGCCCTTGGAGGTGAGGGTCTCGGTGCCGCCGATGGTGACGCCCCACAGCCCGCGGTTGATCGAATACGCGGCGCCGTGCGGCGGCACCGGAAGCTTGCGCGTCTGCAGGAACTCCAGCTCTTCCTGCCGCTTGAAGGCGTGATCACGCACCGGCGCGATGATCTCCAGCTCCGGCGCCAGCGTGCGCAGCGCCACCTCGAAGCGGACCTGGTCGTTGCCGGCCGCAGTGCACCCGTGCGCGATCGACTGCGTGCCCAGCTTGCGCGCCATCAGCGCGATCTGCTGCGCCTGCATGACGCGCTCGGCACCGACGCACAGCGGATACAGCTGGCCGCGGCGCACGTTGCCGATGATCAGGAACCTCAGCACCTGCTCGAAGTAGTCGGCGCGCGCGTCGATCTGGTGGTGCTCGATCGCGCCCAGCGCCAGCGCGCGTTCGCGCAGCGTGTTGGCCGCGGCTGCGTCGATGCCGCCGGTGTCGACCGTGACGGTGATGATCGGCCGCTTGTAGTTTTCGGCCAGCCACGGCACCAGAAATGAGGTGTCCAGTCCGCCCGAATAAGCCAGCACGATGGGCGTTGCGCCCGCCTTGTGTGTGTTCGCCATGATTGCCTAGATCCTGAACAGGGTTTGCAGGCGCGCCAGCAGGCGGCGCTGTGCGCGCGCGTCCGTGGTCGCGATGAAGATGGTGTCGTCGCCCGAGATGGTGCCGACGGCCTCGGGCCACTGGCCCTTGTCGATGGCCACCGCGACGCTCTGCGCCGCGCCGATGGTGGTCTTGACCACCACCAGCGTGGGGCCGGCGGTCTTCAGCTCGCGCACGAACTGCGCGACCACGCTGAAGTCGCCCTGGGTCCGGACAGATTCCTCGGGCGGTGGCAGGTAGCGGCCACTGGCCTTCAGCACGCCGAGCTCGCGCAGGTCGCGGCTGATGGACGACTGCGTGACCTCGAAGCCGCTCTTGCGCAGCAGCTGAGTCAGCTCGGACTGGCGGCGGACCTCGCCACCGCGCAACAGCCGCAGGATCGCGTCGCGCCGTTCATGCTGGTGATGTTCGCCGTGGGTATGCATAAATTGTCAATAATTATGCATAAAGATGCATGGATAGTCAAGGCGCCATGCTGGCCTGCACCGCTGGCCGGCGGCTCCGGTATTCTTATATATAGTTGCCAGCCTTGGTTTATCCAAGGTTATGTAAAGCCGGGCAAGGCGGCAGCGAGCAAGTCTTATGAGCCCATGGAAACTCTTCGCCTCCGCGTTGGCCGCGGTGATGGCTGCGGGGATGCTGGCAGTCCCGGTGCAGGCACATCATGCGATAGCGACCTTTGACCATCTGAATCGGGTCACGGTCAGTGGCACCGTCAAGGAATTCAGGTTTGGCAATCCGCATACCCGGATCGATCTGTTGGTGTCTGATGGCGCAGGCGGCGAGGTGGAATGGGAACTCGAGGGCGGTGCGGTGACCTCGATCTCGCGTGAGGGGTGGACGAGCAGCACGTTGGCGCCTGGCATGAAGGTCAAGCTGCTGGTTGCTCCGCGCATCGATGGCAGGCCTGGCGGCTGGTGGTTGCGCCTGCTGGAAATCGACGGTCAGCCCGCCTTGCAGCCGGGTTCCCGGTGATTGCATCCGGAAGCTGACCTTCAAGGGGTTCGTGGTTCTGCAAACCCTTGCCGAAGGTAGGCGGGCACCCCAAACTAAAACGCATGCCCTTTACCCTGGCCCATCCGGCGGCGATCGTGCCGCTGGTGTCTGTCCTGCAACGCCGTCTGGGCGCGAGCGCGGTGCTTTCCGCGCTCATCGTCGGCAGCATGACACCCGATATCGCATTCCTGTTGCCGATCGGTGTGTCCCGGGCGCAGTCACACAGCTTTGCCGGCCTCATCTGGTGCTGTCTGCCGGTGGGACTGGCCGTCTATCTGCTGTTCCACTCGCTTCTAAAGGCACCGCTGATCGACCTGCTGCCTCATCACGCCTACTCGCGACTGCACCCCTATGCACGCACGGGTGCGGCGATCAGCTGGCGGCTGCTGCCGGTCATCCTGCTGTGCATCGAGATCGGTGCCATCACGCACCTCGCCTGGGACAGCTTCACGCACCGTGACTCCTTTGCGGTGCGCACGCTGCCATTCCTGAGGGTGCATCTGTTCAGCGGTGGAGGGTTCTGGGTCTATCTGTATACCGCACTGCAATGGATATGCAGTTTCTTCGGCCTCGCAGTGCTGGCCTGGTGGGCGAGGCGATGGGTTGCCGCGACGCCCCAGTCTGCCAGCGCGCCGGCATCGCCACTGTCCCCCCGCTCGCAGTGGGCAGTGGTTGTATTCGTGCTGTGCGCTGCCGCTGCGACGGCGGCCCTGTTTGCATGGCCTCATGTGCTTGGCACAGGCCGGCGCCTGACGTCGCAGGAGCTCGTCAGCGTGACGTTGCTCGGTTGGGTATCCGGATTCGGACTCGGTCTGCTGACCTGGGCGATCGTCTGGCGCTGCCTTGGCCTGCAGAGCCGGGACGCGGAATGATCACTTCTTGAACGTATAGACCAGGTCCGCTCCACGGGCCTGGCCTGCTTCGGTGCGCAGCGTCCAGTTGTCGCCGATGGTGTAGGTCATCTTGATGGTGTTGATCGCTTCCGCGAGGCCGATGCCGTAGCTGATGTAGAGCCGTGGCGACAGATAGCGGCCCAGCACCAGCGACGTGTCGTTCTGCAGGTTCTGCTCGACGCTGATATCCGTGCTGAGACGGTTGCCGAATTGCTGGGCGAGCATGGCACTGCCCTGCAGCAGCATGCTGGCACTGGCCGCATTGTTGCGCGCGGTTGCGCTGGTGCCGGTGTTTTGCACCGAATCGAGCGTGCCGCCCGCGAGCAGCAGTGACACGATCTGCGACTGCGGAATGGTAGGGTCGGAGAAGAATGTGACGCTGGGAGCTGCCAGCGAGCCGCGTACGTTGACGCCGGCGGTCACGTCCGGAAACTGCTTGACCGCGCGCAGGTCGACGCCTGGGTCGCCCATCGGGCTGTTCTTGAAGATCAGCCGGCCGCGCGTGATGTCGAGCTTGCGGCTGTAGGCCGTGTATTTTCCTTCTTCGACGTTCAGTTCGCCGCTGCCATGGCTGAAGCCGGTTTCGTCGCTGATGGTGGTGACGCTGCCGCTGAGCCGACCCTGCAGGCCAGAGGTGTTGATCGTCACGCGCTCGCCGAGTTTCAGTGTGACATTGCTGTAGACCTGCGTGTGGTCGGTAGTGGCTGTTGCCCGCTTGCTGACGAGGATCTGGTCGCTGGACGTGCGCACTGCCGTGGCCAGGTTGTCTGGCTGCTCGAGCCGCGCATACGGCAGTTCCACCGTTCCGGTGATGTCGATACGACGTCCTGCAATTCGCAAGTCCACGTCCGGCGAGGCGTAGATCTTGGCTTCCGGAATATTCACGACGAGCAGGCTTTCGCCTGCGACGTGCAGATTGCCGTAGGGCAGCTTGTCTTGCAGCGCAGACTGCCATTGAAACGCGCCTTGCCTTCCAGGCCTGCGGAGGCAGTGCCCTCCAGCGTCAGCACGTTGTCGCTCAGCCGCGCGTCGAGGTTCAGGTCGCGCACCGCAAGATTCACCTGGTAGGCATCAATCAATGCGCCACGGAGACGCAGGTCGCCACTGATCTGCGGAGAGGCGAGTGTGCCGCCGAGCCCGAGATCAGCGGTAACGCGACCGCTGGCCCGGTCAATTTCCGGGATGTAGGAGTCGAGCATGCCAAGGGCCGTGGATTCCAGCTGCACCTGTCCGGCGAGCGGCCAATCCTGCCACGCATCGCCGATGGTCTGCGCCGCTGCGCGGCCGCTGATCCTGCCTGCCGCGCCCGCGTTCAGCTCTGCAGTGCCGCTGAGTCCGCGCGCGTCCATGTCGATGCTGACATTGCCGCTGCCCAGGCTGAAATTCTCGATGCGGCCGCTCTGCAGGCGATGGTGGATCGCTGCGGAAGCGAGCTGCGCGCGCAGCTGGCCGAGCCAGATGCCGTCAACGGCTGCAGTGGCACCGGCCTCGATGCCCAGTGTCCCGTCGAACTCGGTCGCATCGGCCAGTCCCGCCGTCAGCGAACGCAGGGGCAGGTTCTCGGCACTGACGTTCAAGGCCCGCGCCCCACCGCGATTGCTGGCCTGGCCGCAGAGGCGCGATTGCGTGCCGTGCAGGCATAGCCGCTCGAGCACCTGATCTGTCGCGGTGACATGCAGCCGCGCCGGTGTCTCCAGCGCCAGCTGCAACTCGTGCCCGTCGACGGCGCGCAGTTCGCCGATAGTCCAGTCCCAGGCGCCATCGTGCAGCGTTGCATCGCCGGCAGCGTGCAGTTGCAGCTGCGGTGCATCCAGCTGCAGCGTGATGTGATGCGCGGCGGATGTGCCACTGCTCGTGATTTGTATGTTGTCGGCGCTGCGCTCGCCGTACTTCAGTGCGCGGACCTGCATGTGTGCATCGGCACGGCCACGGTCCTGTCCACTGAAATCCACGGAAGCGTTCACTGTGCCGATCGCCAGCTGGTCCCAGACGATGCCAGTGCCGCTGGCTTCGACGGACAGTGCCGGCAGTGCGCCTTCGTTGTCGCGCACCGAGCCACGCGCACGCAGGTGGCCGCGGGCGCCCTCCTTGAGCAGCGCCAGGTCACTGGCATCGATATCAAAACGAAGGTCGGTGTGCGAGCCGATGCGGCCATCGGCACTGATATGCGTGGTGCCGAGTTGCAGGCGAACTGCCGACAGCAGCCAGTCACCCCGTCCGGACAGCTCCACCTGCGCCTGGCCACTGGCACGCTGTCCGTGCACCGAGCCGGACAGGTCACGCACCCGCGCCAGCACGCTCCGGCCTGCACCAAAACCCGTGCCTTCGGCGTCGATGCCGAAATTCAGCAGCCCTGGCACTGTTGGACGGATCTGCTCCAGGTGCAGACCCCGCACCTGACCCGAGAGTCTCCAGGACTTTGCCGGCTTCCAGGTTACTTCGCCCCGCAACGTGGCCTTGCCTCCCCATGCGCCCAGCTCCGCTTTGCCGAGCGCCAGGCGTTGGTGGTCGATGGTGCCGTCAGCGCTGAACGGCATCGCTGGCAGTTCCGGGATGGCGAGCTTGCCGCTGGCGTGCACTGCATAGGGCCACAGTCCGCGAAGCGTGTAGTCGCCGGTGGGGCTGTTGACGGGCGCCGCCTTGTCGGCGAGCGGCCAGCGGAAGTTCTGCCACTGCCCCTTGAGGTCCAGCTGGGGTCCGCCGGTGACGATCCCGATGGTGCCCACAGCGGCCAGCGTCGCGCCGGAGGGGCGATGCGTGAAGCGCAGCGTACGCAGGTTCAGTGCATGGCTCGCATAACTTCCGTCGAACTGCACCGCCAGCGGGCCGGATTCCAGTCCCGGCGGCGTCAGCTGGCCGCTGGCATGCAGGCCAGCACGGTCACCGGAGACCTCCAGCGTTCCGCTGATCACGCCGAGCGCGTCGCCTGCTCCCCATGTGCGCAGGTCCAGCTGCTGCAATTTCGCCTGCACGAGCCATTGCCAGTCCGCCGAGGTCAATCGCACTGCCGCCCCGTCAAAGGTGGCCGTCAGCGGCTGCGTCAGTGCGCCCTGGATGGCCAGCCGCTGCAGGTCACCGTCGAAGTTGGCCCGGGCCAGCCAGCCCGGCTGTCCCGCCTGGTTGGCGGCCAGGCGCGCCGAGCCCGACAGCTTCATGGGCGCAGCGGCAACCACAGTCCCTTCAGCCTGCAACTGCATGCCTGCATAGTCGAACTGGCCGGAATACACGCGGATCGAGTAGGCGCGCACGGTGCCCGCTGCCTGCAGTCGGGTCACGTCATAGGCGCTGCCGTTGGTCGCGACCAGCGTGCCCTGCGCAACAGTTATTCCAGGGACCTCGATGATCAGCGGCCCGCGCAGGAAGTGCGGCTGCCAGTCGGACTTGTCATCGGTATTGGGCAGCACGCGGATCAGCAGCCGTGCCACCCGTGCGTCCGGATTCACGTGGATGTTCAGCGCAAACAGACGCACCAGCGAAGCGCTCAGGTTGATGTCGTCCGCTTCGATGTGAACGCGGCGGTGATCGAGAACAAAACGGTCCATGTGCAGGCCGTAGGCCAGCGTGCCGCGAGGCCCCTCGAAGCGCATTTCGACGGGGCCTATCGTCCGCGACAGCTTGCTGGCCAGGAAATCGAGGCCGGATTCCGTCCAGCCCAGCCAGTAGAGCGCCGCCAGCGCAGACGCCAGCAGTGCGACCAGGGCCATCCAGCTGGAATGGAAGAGGCGGCGCATGCGGCTCTACTTTACTGAGCGGGGCGAAATATTCACGTGAAGTCGCGGCCCCGGAAGGCTGGCGAAGCCGGGCGCGCGCACAGCCTGTGCGATATCCACGCCCAGCGTGATGCCGGGCAGCAGCCAGCGGATGCCCAGACCCGTCGACCAGGCCAATGGGTCTGCGAAGCGATTGAGAGCGTTGCCAAAGTCGACGAAGGTGGCGAGCGCGATGTTGCGCGACAGGTCGCGCTGGATTTCCACCGTGCCCGTCACCAGGTGCCGGCCGCCGATGCGCTGCTGCTGGCCGCTGGCCGACAGCGTCACCGGTGACAGCTCGTCGAAGCCGAAGCCGCGGACGCTGCGGTCACCGCCAGCGAAAAAGCGGTATTGGCCAGGGATCGCACCGTCGGACTTGATGGCCGTGGAGCCGAACTGGCCCCGCATCAGCAGGTGCCACTGGAGGCTGAGGTCGAATTGCCGTTCCGCCTGCAGGTCCAGCCGCAGGAAGTTGCTCTTGGCGCCGATCGCGGTATGCGAACCCAGCAGCTCGATGAACAGCGCGCGGGTCAGCAGGTCCTCGCCCAGATAGCCCTCCGGTACGGACGCATAGGTGATGCCCGGGACGATCAGGTCGTCTGTCTGGCGGCCGCTGACGGTGTCGCGAGTGGTGGTGTGCGCTGCCGCCAACGACAGCACGCGCTGCCAGCGGCCCAGCACCTGAGTGATGCTGGGCGTCAGGGACACCACGCCACCGCGAACGCTGTCACTGACGCGCGTGTCGCTGGCGGTGAAGTTCAGCGAGATGCGCTCGCGGGCGGGGTCGCGGATCGGCACGTCATAGCGCGTGGTGAAGGTCTGCTGCAGTTCCGAGGCCTGCAGCCGCATCTGCAGTCGGTGACCCAGCGAGTTGACGCGCGGGTTGTACCAGCTGACGGTGCCGCGTGCGCCGGTGTCGGTGCCGTAGCCGACCGCTACCGGGAAGGTGCGGCGCGCTGGTTCGGCGCTGATGTTGATCGGCACAATGTGGTTTGCCGTGTCGCGCTCACCCGGTGTCACGGAGACATTGGAAAAATATTGGCTGTCGTCGAGCGCGAACTGCGTCCGCAGCCATGCATTTGCGTCGTACGGTTCGCCTTCGCGATAGCGCAGGAAGCGGCGCACCTGATCCTCGTGGATCGCATTCTGCGTGATGGTGGTGGCGCCGAAGCGGTAGCGCTCGCCGGTTTCGATGGCGAGGTGGATGTCGGCGCTGCGCGCCTCCGTGTCGACCAGCATTTCGCTGCGCGTCATGCGCGCGTCGAGATAGCCGTAGGTCGTTGCCGCTGCTTGCAGGCCACGCTTGATCTGCTCGTAGAGCTGGTGTTGCAGCCGGTCGCCGGACTTCAGCGGCAATGCAGCCGTGATATGGGTGAATACCGGATCGTCGGCACCGGCGCCCTCGACCAGGACGCTGATGCTGTTGATGATCACCGCCGGACCGGGCTCGATCTGGATACGGATGCGCCAGTTCTGCTCTTTGTCCAGGGTTTCCAGCGATGCTTTCACCTGC
>Ga0114969_10003455_pt1 | contig 12734 bp, 7 predicted proteins | sample M_130807_MF_Meta_FD_87316 | JGI IMG/M metagenome (GOLD analysis project Ga0114969, IMG submission 87316) | Freshwater microbial communities from Lake Montjoie, Canada to study carbon cycling - M_130807_MF_MetaG | ecosystem: Environmental > Aquatic > Freshwater > Lake | place: Lake Montjoie...
CCTGCCATCTCTGGACCCATTGCATGTTCCAGCTTCTGCATGAACTGCGGGTTCCCAAGAAACCGTTGGGTCAAAACATTAGGATTTTTGCTAGCAATTTCTTGCTCAAGGCGGCCCATCAACCCTGCCTGAAACGCTTGTTTCTGTACAGAATTATAGGAGTCAAATGCTCTTTTAAATTGGTCGATGCCATAGTTGTCTGTAAGCGTAAAAAACTTTGCCCCTGCTTCAGGAGCTGATGCAGCCGTAAACGTATCGGCGGCAATGCCACGAGCATTTTGATATTCAGGAACAATCAAGTCCAGCTCGCCCAGCAACTTATCTTTTGCCAGTTTCGCAGCACTTGCCTTTGTCGTATTACCCGTGCGGATTGCCTGCTCATAAATGGAGTCCAGCTCCATCTTCACCTGATTATAGTAAGCAAGGTTTGCCGGGGTTGCTTCTTTTGCTCCCACGGTGATCCAGTTGCCCCTTGCGTCAGATGTCAGTTTGCCGGGACTAGCAGGGCCTGTAGGGGCTACAAGGCCAAACTCTGGCACACTGCCCGCATTTTTCATTGCGGCTTTTTCAGCCTCTTGAAAGACGTCCTGTTTATGTAGTGCATTAATTGCAGGCGTTTCAATAGCCTGAGCACTTGGAAGATCTTTAACCGCATCGTAAAATTGCTTCCTCGTCTGATAGCCTTCAGCGGTAAGCATCTCTTGAATTGCAGGCGAGTCATGTGTCGTGCCCAACAGCCGATTGGTAAAATCCCGCATGCGAGGCACAATGCCTTCAGCCGACTGTTTTACGCCCGGCGCGTTTGACAGCAATTGCGCTTGCTTCCCTGATTCAGCCGCATAATCTTTTATCGTTTCACCAAGAGCCTTTTTAGCCGCAGACTCACTCGTGAACACTGCGCCAAGCACCTTCTTCGCAGTGTCGATCGCAGACTCAGCGGCTTTAGGAGCGGCTACGGCCCCAACCAACCGAGCAGGCAACTCCCATGGTGTGCCTTCTGCGTACTGCCCAGCGGCCTCAGATGCGCCGCCCCCAACCCCGCCAGCAATAAACCGAGACACAATGCCTTTCGCTGGGCCCAGTACTGCCTGTGGGGCCATCTCTGTAACAGCCTTGGCAATCTTTTCTTCAGGGAGAGCAAATTCTGTAGCAGGCCCGACCCCGAATGCCTTTTCGGCGTACGGTTGAGCGGCATGTGCCAGCTCTTCCGTGGTCGGATATTTCAGCTCAGGGCCACCGAATTGTTGCGAAACCATACTTGGCAGGTTTTTCCCCCGCCTATCTTCAGCGGCCTGCCTGCCTGCTTGAATCCTCTGCTCTACCTGCGCCCTATCTTCTGGCGAGGTTTGAAGACCCATCTTCTCACGAGCCCACATGCCTGCTCGCATACCCATCTCAGGGATCGCATTAGCGGCCTGTGAGAGGTCAGCGGGCATGCCAATAAGGCTCAGTGCGCCTTTTTGTGCTCCAGATCCTAAAGCGGCCCTGTATTGCGGCTCTGGGGCTGGTTGGTACTCCAAAGGCCCTGTCTGCGAAAAGTCCAAATCACCTTTTGCCGCGCCTAACCCGCCTTTAGCGTTTGGCAGCATGGATACTGTGTCTGAAAAATCAATTTCGGCCATGATCAATTACCCGCGCCAAAGTACCGAAGGATTCCTTTGCCGTAATTGTTTTCAATCGCGGCCCGCTGTTTTTCCGATAATGTCCCAGCATTTTTAGCAAGATATTCCATTACCGACACAGGGCGGCCATTTTCAGTGTGCCCTTTGGCCTGCTCGTTGAACATTCGAGTTAACTGCTGTTTTTCTTGTGCAATTTTAGCGGCATTGCTGTCGTTAAACGCACGTTCGGCATCCGCACCAGTGCCAAGAACCCCGCGAGAATAAATCCCGTTTGGCCCTTCAGCCTGTTTGCGAACAAGCGCAAAATACTTGTCCTTATCAATTTCACGCTGTTGAACCGTCAAAATGTCGGCAAGCAGTTTTGCCTGCGCTTCTGGGCTGTTCAAGTTGCTAGGAATTGAAGACATGATTTCGCTCAACGCCGAATAAGACGCTTGGTTTCCACCTTTGGCGGCCTGTTGGGCCATCAGGTTCACAGACTTTTTGACTTCTTCAGAGTTTGCCAAGGCCTGAGCATTTACAAAGTTTGGCAGTCCGACAGTTCCCGCCAACCCGTTCAACACCGCAACCAGAGGCTGTAACACCTCCTGCTGTTTACCAGATGTCAAAGCACTTTGCCCCCTTGGCAATGCGGCCAAAGCTCCTGCAAAAGACATCATCTGCGGGCGTTGCGCTTGAGCGGCTGTTGCAAGTGCGGCCTGCTCATCATAGGCCTTAGCCCTTGGTTGCGCGGAAATAACAGCATTGCCCTGATTTTCAAGCGTTTTGGCGCGTTCCTGAATTTGGTTGAGATGATCAGGGTTCACGACAACGCCGGGGATCTGCGGCGTTTCAGATGGGCCGCCCGCTGGTGGCGGTGGTGTAACTTCCCCGGCAGGAGGAGGCGTGGTTACTGCGCCGGAAGGAGGAGCAACAACATCTTTACCAGCTCCAAGGCCACCTGCTGTAGGAGCAGGTGCAGGCGCAGGGGTTGTAACAAGCCCTTTTGCTCGTGCGTATTCTTGTGATTCTTTCTCAGAAACAGGATCAAGGCGTGGGCGTTTGTCCGCAGGAAGAGCAAAAAACTCTGCCGCATACATAAGTTTGATGCTTCCATCAGGAGCACGGTAGGTAACTGTTGCACGGCCATCAGACTGCACCTTAAAGGAGCCGGTGACCATATCCTGACGCAGGCCTTCTGTCTGCATTCCGGTCTGGCCAGTAGTCGCCAAAGTCTGGCCAATGTCTGCCTGTTGTTTCTGCAAGTTGGCATATGCCTGAGCACCGCCGCCAAGGCCCTGCAAGATCGCCGCGCCAAGATACCGGCTCGGAGAAGATGCCATTGTGCCAAGGCCGGTCAGCAGAGGAATGACAAAATCTTTGCTGGTCAGGAACTCTCCCATACCGCCTTTACGCTCTTTGCCTTGATAGTCGGTGGGGGCGAGACTGTCTGCCATAGCCTTTGCTTTGCCAAACCCGCCTTCAATCTGTTGTTGGAAAGGATACGCTTGTTGAGGCTGCTGTTTGGGTGCACCAGTTGGCCAATTCACATCCTGCCCAGCAGTCAAAGGCTGAAGCGCAGCAATGTGCGCTACACGCCCAGACCAATTGTGACCAGCTTCTGGTTTATCAGGAGTATAACCTTTTGGACGTTCAAAGTGCATTTGCACTCGTGCAAAATCTTCCGGCGTTTTTGCATTTGCCAAGAGATCCCGATACCGAGGATCTTGCGCCTCAGTGAGAGCAAAAGTTGCCTGTTGCTTCCAATTAGGCTTCTCAGCCCCAGTTGCTTGCCGCATAGCGGCTAAACGCGGACCTTGATGCCCAAACATGCCATACCCAGCCGGAACACCGTTTTGATCGTAATCATGGGGTGCTGTTGGATTAAAATTGCTTTCGCTGGCCGCCGCACCAGTCAGCATAAGGGCAGTATTTGGGTCTGCGCCCTGACTGATAAGGTGATTATAAACGTCTTTTGGACCGGGTACTCCGTTTGCATCAACCGGCGCAGGTTGCACAGCACCGCCGGGATCATTTCCACCGAATGCTTGCCGAGGGACAACCCCGCCAGAAGCGCGATGCGGCGCAGAGTCTTCAGTTGCCTTGCGATAATCAACGGTCAGGTAGCCCTGATCCTTGCCAACGGCTTCTGGTTTATGGTGCAACACTTCTTGCGCCAATAGCCCCATCTGTGTGCGGCCATCGCCCATGTCGTAGGAATAAATGTTCTGGCCGTCAAAGGTTTTGCCGACCTGTTTGATGTTGTCTTTCAGGCGAGCATCAGAGAAAAATGGCAAGATTGCCAATAACGATTCCCCGATGGTCCCTGCGGCTGTGCCAAGGGTACCCATGATACCTGCGCCTTCAGCAGCCGCTGCGCCAAGACCAGCCGCTTCTGCTGCCCCAGCTCCAGCCGCCGCTGCCCCTGCACCTTCAGCAATCGGAGCCGCTGCTGCCGCCTGAACCGCTGGTGTAGCCTGAGACAGGAATGGGCCAATTTCTGCTGCGCTTGTGACAGGTGCCCCATTTGCGCCCAACATTGTGGATGTGCCAATTTTGTCAGCACCGAACAGGCTTTTCGCGCCTTCAAGACCGGCTTTGCCCGCCTTTCCAGCACTATAAATTTGTGACGCAGATCCCAAAGCATTGGACCCCCCGTTTGGCGGAGCCTTGGTTGCCAATTGACCAGATCGCATTGCGTCCTGCTGGCCTTTTAGTACCGTAGGAGACTGCGGCTCTTCATCAACCATGCCCATATAGCCGCCTGAAAAATCGGGCTCTAATGAATAGGGATTCCCACCTTTGCTGTACCCATGACGAGGCATAATACCTCCGCCGTGAGCAGCCGGAATAGAAAATGCAGTAAGGTCAAGGTTTGGATCAATTACCTCATCAATACCCTCCGTTTTGATTTGAGGGCCTTTGTAAACATCTGCGGGACGCACTGTCCCTTCTGGAGCAGAACGAAGTGTTCCTGTCTCATCTATCTTAATATTTGTACCACCAGAATTTGCATCAGGAGCTGTTGCGCCGTACTTTCCGCCGTAGCCCATTAACCCACTTGAGGCAGGGGTATCCTTTGTAGCCGCAGCCCCAACCGCCCCTCTTTTAGCAAGATCCCAACCCTTACCAAGGGTTTCCGCTGTTGATCCCGCCGCATTGATGCCCTGCAAGGCAGATTGAAACTCGCCCTGTTGCTGGCGGGGTTGGTAACTTGATGTTGTCAGTTTAGGCACATGAAGAGATGCTTTAGGCACATACCCCGGAGCAGCACCATGTGGATCTTGTTGGGCAGATGCACCATACAAACCACCGCCAGAAAACGGACCAAACGACTTTTGCTGTTGTGCAAGAATTGCCTTTAAGTCTTCTGGGTCGCCACCATATGCAAACCCGCCGCGAGAGTAATTGCCGGGCTCATATACAGCTCCGCCCATAGACTCAGGCACCAAACCGCCAAAAGCACGAGCGGTACGAGATCCAGCCGTTGCCTTTGCATAATCTACGGTCTTATAACCACCAGACAAACCTACGGCCTCTGGGTGCTTCTTTTCAACTTCCTGCGCCAACAGACCGATCTGGGTACGATCGTCGCCATTGTACTTAAACGAGTAGATCGGTTGACCATCATTGGTTTTACCGATCTTCTTGATGTCATGCTTGAGCCGTTCATCTGAGAAGAACGAAGTCGGTTGTTGGTTTGTTGTAGTAGAACCTGACAGTGCGCCCGTGCCTTCTGCAATATTGGCAAGAAACTGGGCTGTCTGGAAATCGTAACCGCGCTCTTGCAAGAACTGCTGGTACTTTGCGGTATCAAAGGCCTGTTGTGTCTGCTGCCCAAGTGTCCCCGCACCAATAGTAGCCTGAGCCCCCTGTAGGCCAGCTTGTTGAGCCCCAGTGCCTATGCCAGCATACTGCTGTGCACCCTGCATGCCTGTTCCAACGCGGAGCTGTTGCTGCTGCTGCGCTGTCGCCAATGCGTTCTTGTAGGCATCAGCGTACAAGGGCGAGATGGCCTGCGCTTGTGCAAGTTCCTGTTGGCCTGCCGTCATGGCACGTTGACGTTCAGTGCCTGTCCCGCCAAATCCGCCTGAACGAATAGCCTGTGCGGTTTGCGTGTTTCTATCAATCGCCTGCTGTTGTTGCAAGGCTTTCAATGTTGGGTCAACGACAGACTGGATATGTGGGTTTTGGTACTGTTGGATCTGCTCTGCTGTTAGAGGCTGAGAAGATCGTACAGCGTCTTCTGTCATCCCAGCAGCGCGTGTATAATAAGGCTGTGCGGCTTGAGAATATTGCTGGGTCTGCGAGATGCCTTGCTGCTGAACATCTGTAAGAGGGGCGACAAATTCCCCGCCGTATGCTTGGAAAGGTTTTTTGGCGGCTTCTTCAGCCCGCGCATTGACAGCATTATACCGTGCCAACACCTCTGGTGGGATTGATACCGTGCTAGTTGAAGTGCCGCCTTTACCGCCGCCGCCCATTGCTTACTCCGATTCTAGATGGGGCATCCCTGTGTGGGCCCCATAAAGGAAGAACGCACCGTTTGGTTGCCCGAAGATCCGTTCGTACATTCGGATCTTACCAGCGGTTCGGTGGTTCGATAATACACCAATTAACAGTGGAATGCCAAGGGCATCCGCTGTGCTCTTAGAAAATTCGCACAATCGGCGAGCCCGACCGCCCTTTGCCGATCGAAACTCTTTTGCGACGAATACACCGCGCTCTTCGATCATCTGCGTGTCAGAGTACCAAGGCGTGGTGATCCTTAACAACACCGCGCCTTCAGCAACTCCATTTTCACCTTCAATGATGCCGATCAATCCGTGATCCTTGTGTAGCGCAGCCCATATCTCATTCAGCAATCTAACAGGATTAGGAACAACAAACCCATTGTCCTCACATGCCGCCAGCGCGAGGTTCATGCATTTATCAACATCCTCCGGCGTCCCGATCCGTACCCCCAACTCTTCCATAGTACCCCCTTAGTTTTTCTTTGGCCCCGGCAGATTTTTTAATGTATCCACCGTCTTCTTCCTCATTTTAACAACAAAAGCATCAAGGACACGATGACCAGCGTCAAGATCTCCTTCGCCCATATGCTCAACGTCTTCAGGTGAGATGACATATTCGCCTCCCGCTACAACCACTGGAACAGGTGACCCATAGGTAGCCCCGCCCATTGCCCGCTTCTCTGGTAGGCCCAGTTGTGCATCTTCACCGGGCATACCCTGCATGCCGGGGATCTTGGAGAAGATCGTGTTTGCGACCTTAAACCCTGCCATGGTATTGCCCTCGCCCATTGCCGATATAATGTCAGCAGGGATCACATAAGCACCAGATTGCACATGGACAGGCAGGTGGTCAGTGCGACCGGCCACTGGGCTATGAATTGGCCCAACATGAATCTTCTCAGATGCCGCAGGTGCATTGCCAAAATACGAAATAGGCCCAACTTCAGACTTTTTCATTGCTGACGGAATAGCATCAGGTGCGCCACCGTGTGCATATTTGCCACGCTTTTTATTAACGCGCCCACCTTTCTTACGACCTTGCGCTTCATCCTTGCCAAAGACGTTTGTAAAGTCGCCTTTAATAAATTTTTGAAGTGCGCTGTCGCCTTGCGGCTGTGCCTGCTCTGGTTGCGGTTGCGCCTGCGGTTTGCTGCCGCTAGAGAACATCCCGCTGAGATCAGAGGCAAGTGATTTAGTGGCAGGGGGTGTACCAAAGATATACCCACCGCCCTGTTGGGTCCCTGCCGCCATGCCTTTAGGCAACGCTTCGCCCATTGGGCGGATGGGGGCACCATCGCCGGGGTCATAGTAATAGGTCATCTTGGGTTGGGTTGCCTCTGCGGCAGGCCGAGAGGGAGGGGTAGGAACCCTACCAGTAGGCGCAGGTTGTTTGGAGGGCGTCCCTATATCATAGGGTGTGCTTCCCATATAATCTTCGTCGGAAAACGTTCCCGGTGCGGCCCGTGAAATTTGAGCAACTTTAGACCATGGAGCTGGGCCTGCTATGCCCCTTCCACCTTCATAATTAATGCCACCCTGCAATAATGGGGTTTGTGCAGGCATTTTTTCTTTTGGCAACCCAGAAGCAAAAGCAGGGGCAGAAGGCACTGGATCTGGTTGGGGGTACTCATACCCTGACTCAGGCATCATTTCGTTTTCAGGGCGACGATTATATTGCCTAAAACTAGGGGATGAACTGGGCACTACGCCTCTACCGGCACCAGCGGCATTATCTCCACCAGCAAACTGCTTTTTCATAATTTCCAGCCGTGCGTCATCCGCACGAGTTCCGCCTTTGGGCAACGCCGCTTTTTGAGCAGGGTCACCAGTATACGACTCTCTAATAGTATTTGAGATGTCCTTAGAATCTGACAAGGGAACAGGAGTAGGAGCATCTTTTGGTTGCTTAGGTGAAGGTACCTCTGGTTCAGGGCGAGATTGATTAGGTCGCAGATATTTAAACCGCGCCTTCATTGTCGTAGGATCATAACCTTCTTTTGCCCAGTCAGGCTTAACATTACTGCCGTCCTTAAATCCCATGCGCCCACCATAAGCACGAACCTTACGGGCTGTACTCAGCGCAATTGCTGCTTTTGATTTGACCTTTTTCAACGGCATAGGATTACCCCGGACTATATGTGACATTAATAGACTGACCCGTACCCGGCACAATAACTATGCCGTCAGTATACGCGAGACCAACCTTGTATACGCCAACACTTGTTTTGTCGGTAGCGCATAGAGCGTTTGTGGCAGTTGCGCCGGCCACCGTACTAGCGTTGTAAATTAGCCCATTTGCGGAGCCTGCAACGACTACAGTATAAGACACAAGATACCCGGCCCCAGCAACAACAAGCGTTCCTGCCGAGGCCGTAAGAGATGTAACAATACCTTGCCCACGCTGGTTGCTTTTAACCACGCTGTTAATGGCAATAACACCATTTTTTTGAGCGGATAAAATATCGTCAAGGCTTGCCATCAGAATTTTCCATCTTGTTGCAGGCGATACCGAATATTACCCAATCGCCACCACGAGTTGATGTCATTACTCTCAAGGCGGATTGAAACCAACCTACCACGGAACCGGGGAGTGATAAACGTAGATGCTTGCGTCAATGTAAACGGTCCATACGCCGTTGGCGGGGTATTTGGATAATCCGTAACGTAAAATGTCAGCAAGACGTTGGCGCCTTGATTGGATGACCCGTAATAGCCCCACTTCATGTCCGGCCATATCTGGTCAACAAACATTTTAACGTCCGCCTCCGACATGGTGAAATACCCTGTCTGAAAGTAGGAGTTCATTGGAATAGGATCTCCATTTCCATTTACAGCATCGTATGACGTCTCATGCTGCAAAATGTAACTGGACGGATCACTAGTTAAAAGGCCCGCTCCAATAGGGGGGCCAAGAACGGATTCATTGATCCATGCGCTTCTGCCCAAAGACCCGTAATCCCACTGTTGCAAGATAAAATTGTATTTAATGTATTGCGTGTTTTCTCCGTTCCCACCTTTTACAGGGAAGTACCAAGAGACCTCACCAAAACGGGAATTAGCGGCAAAAATGATTCGGTCCAGATTATCCGTGTCTAAATCTTGGAACACAACATCCCACACAGGGCATTGGATCGGCTGCGGACCTGATCCGCTCATCATAAAAAACTGACTCTGCCCCATCCAGTAAATTGCGTTATTGACAGAACCTGCCGCCTTTTTGCCAATTAGACCGCACCCTGTGCCAAGCTCGTTGAATGAGTACACATAAGGTGGTCCAACATATTGCATTGCCCATAGCCCAAGATCTGTCCAAACAAGACCCTGCTGCGGTCCTTGGATGCACTGGACAACCCTAGATCCTTTTGGGATACGATATGAACCCGCTTGGTTAATGATGCTTGGAATCCAGTCATTGTAATTCTCGACATCGCACCAACGGATCAAAAGCGGGTCTTGGATGCCTGTATATGTGCTACCCCACGATATAATCTGCCTCTGCGGCATGGCAACAAATATGCCCCTATTAACAGAAGGTGATGCCCCGATTGCAGCGGCAACTCTTGCTCCGCTGGTTGGGCTCCATTGGTAGATTGTACCATTATTAGGACATGCGATGAGAGTTTCACCCCAGTTGTCCAATGTCCAATCAGTTGCAGTTATGGGTGTTCCTGTCGAGGCAGCACTAGTACCTTCGCCCTCACCGTACCCACCAGCTCCATAAGGACCAACACCATAGCCCGTACCAGCGGTTGCAGGGCCGACCCCATTGTAGATCACATAATATGCATTTCCGCCATTTTCAGAAACCGTTGCAACAGATGTCGCGACATTCTGTGCGGCGATCGTAAATGTGTTTGCTGTCAAAATATTTGTTACAAGATAATTGCCGTACAGCGTTATTCCCCCGACCGAGGTCGTAATAAGAACTGTAAACGTGTCACCGACAAAATAACCGTGATTTGTTAAGGTAACCGTCACATTAACGGACCCATTGATTGTAGTAAACTGCGGAACTGTTCCAGCATTTGCAACGCTTGATGTTGCATTGGCCGCTACCCCAGCGGCATTGTATGCGTATATAACAAACTCATTAATGCTCGCAGGAACCTGATCGTAGCACTGGTATTGTCCAAATAGGATCAGGCCACCAATGCTAACAGGAGCTTCCAAAAACATGGAGTCAAATTGACCGATTGCTTTTGCTGCCAGCGTTACAACAATTCTATTGCTACCCGCTGTTGTGGTGAAATTAGGGGAAACATTGTAAACGGTTTGCTGTGGCGTAATATCTCGCAAAGATCCGCCGGTCGATATGTTTAATGAGTTACCGCCGCCGCTGATAAAACCGCCGCTTACATACGCAGTCGAATATGCACTAGCAAACGACACCGATGTGCTCGTCGATGCCGTTACCGTCCATTGACCATTATATCCGCTTGGCGAAATCCCGCTGACTGTAATGCCGTTGCCGACTGGGAATACAAGTGGCCCTGCATAGGTCAATGTCACTGTCGTACCATTGCCTGACGCGCCTGTTACCGTTATTGGCGCAATCCCGTCCGCTCCAACGGCAAGATAGGAATTAGCGTTTGTGTCCTCCCATGCCCACAGGGCACGAGCAATAGACCCAATCGTAGCCCCAATGTACTTGGTCCACCCACCTATCTTTTGAACCACACCACCCAGTGTTCTATCAGGCATAAAACGGATCAATTGCCCACTGGATATCGCCGCTTCATTAAGCGTTGGGGTCTTAGTTGTATCGACGCCGGGGAGGATCTTAAACGAGGCGTGAGGCATGGATTATCCCCGTGTCGGAGTTGCAACTTGAGCAGGCGAATACGCCGTCCACCCAGCCGCTTGAAATTTCTTACGCGCCTCTTCGACAACCGCGCCTTTCAGCAGAGAATTGTACTGACTCTCATAAGTCACGGCCATTTGCGGGTCATCATTGGCGCGGCCAAAATTGCGCTGGTATGCGCTGATATAAATCATGCTTGCCATGATGAGCAGGTCAGGCAAATAGGTGCTCACAAATGTGGTAAGGTTGCTCGCCGACATGCTTGGAGGCCTAACCGTGCCAGTAACACGCATCGTATACGCCGCCGCAGGAGCTGGCCCCAACTCTATGTTGTCGCTTGTCTGGCCATAGGTTGCCAGATCGCCGCCATACATTGCAAAAACTTTAGGGACACCCGTAACAGATGAGTCATCGTATACGTTGCGGATGTATTCTTTTGTGGCCGGCAGAAGTGCCTTGTAGGTTGTCCCAGTCGTATTGACCGATACAGTTTGCACGGTAATGAAATCGCCTGTTGGAACGGACAGTATGTTGCTACCGATCGTGCAGATGTAAGTGCGTGGGATCTGCGTCGAAAGAAGGTCGATATCACGATAGATGCGGTTTTCCGCATAAGTGATCATCTGTGGCAAAATCTCAAGGAATACCGTATTGGTCGGCTCTACGACCGCCATGTCCGAGATCTGCGTGATGTAACTGGTGGTTCCCGCAACGGTACCATCGTAACTCAAACCCGTGGTCATAAGAACCCTCGCAAGGTCACAAAATCACGCGCCAGCCTCACGCAATTTTGTATTTGTCATATGCAGTTGCCAACTTAACATCATATTGGTTCTTTGCATAGGCTGGACCGTTGTATCCCTTGGCAAATCCAGCCCAGTCCTTGTTCTTCAGTTCGTCCAACAAACCGGCAGAATTAATAAACGCCGCCATCTGCTTCAGTTGGTTGGCCTCCGAGGCCATGGCATCCTTGACCATATCTTCTGCGCTGTCGAACCCAACCATCTTGTGGTTATTACCCATGATTTGACCAAGGCCCCACGAAACAGAGCGTAGCGCACAATCAAGATCAATTTCACATGCTGCCTCAATCTCTGCATAGACGGCATCAGAGCCTTTTGGATAAGGCCTCTCACCCCATTTCGGATACGCGAGACCGGCACCAGCTGCCAGAGCCTGTTTATCAGATTGATTAGCGAGGAAACGATAGAAGTAATGGCGTTCAAACAACGCTTTAGGTCGACCAGAGGCATCAAAACCACTCCCACCTGTTTCCACTGTTAGAACGGCTCGCAAGGCCGCAGGCTCAACGCCCAATTCGTTTGCAATAGCAGGAATTTCTTCTACCTGCATTTTTACTGCTTCGCCCTTGAAATTCATTTTTGCAGTTCCTTCGCTGTGAGGGCATCTGTTTTTGCTTTGCTTCCAGCAGAGGACCCGTAATAGAAATTGACAACCCCAGTCCATGCCGTTCCCAAAGCTCCCAGCATCATCAATAATGCTTCTGTTCCGGTTGCAGGCATTCCCTTGATAAGCATCCATACCAGAATGCCAAAAAAACCAACAGTGATAAGAATTGCCAAAACACGGGGAATCCAATCGTTTGTGTGCATCTGCATGTTTCGTGCAGAGTCTCGATCGCCCGCCGCTATTCGTTCAAGATCAATATCCAGCTCTTTCATCTGGACTTTGAAATCGGCATCCACTTTGCGGATTGCGGCGATTTGATCTGGGGTTGCATTTGCCAGCGCATCTCTGATGTCATCCTCAGACCCGTCACCATGGCCCAATAGTGCCGAAGACAATGCCTTGACGGCC
>Ga0114969_10003456_pt1 | contig 12728 bp, 9 predicted proteins | sample M_130807_MF_Meta_FD_87316 | JGI IMG/M metagenome (GOLD analysis project Ga0114969, IMG submission 87316) | Freshwater microbial communities from Lake Montjoie, Canada to study carbon cycling - M_130807_MF_MetaG | ecosystem: Environmental > Aquatic > Freshwater > Lake | place: Lake Montjoie...
TCAATTTGTCTTTGATGCCATTTATCTGTTTTCAACTGGACATCACTTGATTTTTCAAGATCAAGTGCAACAGTAACTTTATCAGATCCCTTAATTAATTTCTGAATTGATTCACTTTCTAAAAAACTTTTTACGTTAGCACCGCCTGAAATAATTACAGTTGGTGGCTCTTTTTCTCTTTTTTTAGCAAGATCATGTAATGCTAAAGCGTCGACTGCTCCTTCAACAATCCAAATATTTTTATTATTACCTTCCAAAATTTGAGCATATTGTTTATCGCTACCATATAAATCTTTTTTATTATCGCTATATATTGAGCGTTTCGTAACGTTTCTTATTTTCTGATTATCATCATATCCAACAAATAAAACTCCGTCATCTGTGTATTTAAGTAAGCCACATTTTTCTGCGTGATTTATTGTATCTATTGATATTTTTCTTTCTTGATTTAAATATTTGCGACCAGATATACGCTCATTTTCAACTTGTCTAGGTAAATTAACATCATACTTAATCTTTTTTTCATTAGGTTTTTCTAAATAAATTAAATTTATATTATTGTTTTGTGAATGAAGTTTATATACAGATTCTGAAAAACTTAGCTCTGGTTTTATGTCTTTTATAAGAGAAATATTATCACCAATCCCGTTTCCATATTTATCACAAGCTACATAATGACCATCTTGTTTCTTTGTAATACGATAAATTTGATCACCATTTAGTTCAACTGATAAATGATTTTGACCATCTTTTTTAACATCAAATCCAAAACTTTTTAAACATTCGGTTGGATCTATTTCTCTGGACGAGCGTATATCTTGTTTATCAACTCTGCCTCTTTTTTGGTCGCTTTGCTCCAAATTGTATTGAATATTTCCGCGTCTTTCTTTGTCTTGTCTGTCGTAAAATAACTCTTTAAACTTTCGTTTGAAATCATTACTGTCAGTGCTGATATTATCCCTGATAGTGATATCATCAGTGCTTTTTTTCTCCAACTTATTGTCAGTTGACGTGATTTTGCTTCTATTGTCTCGAATAGACTCTTGAATTTCGATACTATGTTGTTCAAGTTCTCTTGATTTTTCTCTTGCAATTTCGTTATTTCTTCTTGATTCTTCTGTAGCAATAAAATGTGTTTCATTAATTGAGATGTCGTTTTTGTATTCTCGTTGATTGAAAAATTTACTGTCTGTAATGTCGTCTTTGATTCTGAGATTAATGTCTCTATTTTCTCGGATTTCTTGCTGAACTGATTTGATGCTTCCTTGATCATCTCCTTTGATAACTCTTCGAGTGTGTTCCTCTGAGATTTGTTGATGTTGCTGTACTGTATCAATATCTCGTCCACTTGTTCTTTCAAGTTCTGAATTGGGGATATTAAAGTTTGCATTTCTTCCGTCAATATTTCTGGAAATGTTTCCAGATTCTGAGATAGATCTTCCATCTTCTCCTGCAATGTTTTGACGTTCTGAAATACGGATGGCGTACTGTTTAAGCTTCTCACTGTCTCTAGTTTGCTCATAGCTAACACCTCTTTTTTGGAGCGATGACCACTTGTATTTTTCTCCTAAATCCTGTCCTTTAAATGCAATATTATTATACTCAAAAGCGAATCCATTCATGCGTCCAGTACTCGCCAAATTAGGCTTTGCATTTACTCCGAGTATTTGAAGACGTTCTACAAATTCTGGTGCTGTTAGTTTTTCTTTAAGTACTTCATCAATGACTTTTTGAACAAATTGTCTAGGTGGTTCTTCACCCATTCTTATTGCCATATTAATTTCTCTATCGCTTAATTTTTTTGTTTCTAATTTATGAGTAAATCCCTTAGTCAATTTTAGATTGTTTTCAATTTCGATTTGTTGTGTTGCCTCAATAGCTTTTCTTGCTTCCCACTGTCCTTGCCAAACTGTTGAATCTAAGGAAACTCTATTAGATATAATGTGAATATGGTCATAATTATTATCATTATGTCTAACAGCTATATATTGATGTTTATCAGTATTAAATTCCATTTTATCCATAAAATTTTTTGTTATCTTATCCCAGTCTTGAGATGATAACTTTTCATTCTCTGGTAAACTCAAAGAACAATGCCATACTGGCTTTTGAATATCAGGTCTTAATTTTGCAACTGTAATAAACTCTTTTGCAAAATCTTGTATATATTCAGCACTCATATTTGTTGAAATTATTTCGGGTTTTTTTAACCCATCATTAAATTTATGATCAATCTCGTCTTTTCTTTTTATATCTAAAACGTAATTTAAAGCGCCTTTAAATCCTGCACCTCTTTTTACTTTAGCTTTCATTTGTGCTTGCACCTATGAGTTCTTTTCTCAGATTATTAATAGAATTTTTTAAATCGTGTAGGATATTGTCAGGATATTCTTTAGCATTTCCTAAATTAACTGCGTGTTGATACTGATTCAAATTTGCTAATAGTCTAGCAAGAGAAGCCCAAGCAATCGTATTAATTTCTGGAATTGACTTTGGAATTTTAGATAAAGAAACACTACGCAAATAATCACTTCTAGTCTTCTTTCCAATAGCTCTTAACCTATCAAGTTTTTGAAGTTCTTCTTGATTTAATCTCACCCATACAATGGAGTCTCTTTTTTGTGCTTCGTCGAGAGGTCTTTTCCCTTTCTTCCGAGTTCTTTTTGCTTCCATGTATTTTGCCTTTCTGCCTTTTGTATTTGCAAATGAAACGCAGTGAAATGCGCAGCAACCGAGCAAAGCGAGGTGCGGAGTCAACCCCCTGAGCGTAGCGAATGGGGGCGAGGCAAAGCCTCGGGTCAATTAGAGCGCTAGCTCTAATTACACCTTGCTCCTCTTTATTCAAACAAGTTTACACTAGGTTGAAAGTTTTAGAAAGAATCGCTTCGCTCAATTTTAAGACCAGCGGGGAGAGAGATGTACTGCCTCTAAATAAAGCACCTTCCCTCCTCCCCGCTGGCGAGTTTGTCATGCAATTAGCATCAAAATTTGCATGCAAGTTACATGTTCCTGTAACCTTAAATTTAGGAGGCAATTTATATAAAATTAGAAGGTTTATCTAATTTGATTTATTCATTTTTAAATCTTAGAAGAAAAATCTATATTTATTTAAATTTTTCTATCGAAAACATTTAATGGAGATTATATGAAGTTTTTAATAATATTTTTTTTAATTTTTAATTCTTTATTTCAAAATTATTCCTATTGTAATGAAGTTTTTCCTTTAAGAAATGAATATAAAAATTTGAAATATATTGGCAAAAAAGATCTTTATTCAAATATTAATAATTTTGTTGTTGTAGATGTAAGATCAAATTTTGAATATGATACTATACATATCAACGATTCAATTAATATTGATTTTTCTAATGCAGGATTTTTACCTTCACTACAAGAATTTAAAAATATTGAAAAGAAAATAATTTTATATTGTAATGGATTTTTATGTAAAAAAAGTTATGAAGCTGCAAAAACAGCTGAAGAAAATGGATTTAAAAATATTTTAGTGTACGATGAGGGAATTTATTCTTGGGCTATATCTTATCCAAATAAAACAACACTTCTTTCTAAAACACCAGCACAGTTAAAATTTTTGCCGAATGAAAATGAAATTGAAAAAAGATCTCTTAGTATTTTAGAGTTTAAAGAAAAAATTAAAAACAGTAAAAATCCTTTAGTAATTGACGTAAGAGAGGCTAAGTTTAGAAATAATAACTTAAACTTAAAAGATATACGTAATATAAAAATAAAGAACCTTATATCTTCTTTAGAAGAAGGAAAATTTGGTGATAATTCAATATTTATATTTGATTCTGTAGGAAAACAAATTGAATGGATATATATTTATATTAAAAAATATTCAAAAGAAAAAGACACTTGGTTTTTAAAAGGAGGAATTGATAGTTTAAAACAAAACGATTTAAAATAAAGTAGGATGTTTTTTTATAAGTTTTTGAGCATTTGAAAGTTCTTTTTTATTTTTCTCTTTATTTTTCAGATTTTCAATAACATCTCTTTCTGTTTCTTGGGGTACCGACTTGCTTCGAGAGAAAAACGGCGGTTTACCAAATACTATCTTTAAATAGTATTTGAAATAAAAAAACCACCAGATAAACCAGCGTTTTACTTGCATTATAAAATCTGGCGTATTTGAGTATAAAATCCACAAGAAAACTCATTAAGATATTCAAAGCAAGTTTGACTATATAATTTATACTTCATGTTAAGTTTATCAATTTTATAAAAGCTTTCTTTCAATTCTTTATTCGCTTTATGAATATAAAAATCTTACAATGTAAAATTTGCATACTGCATAGCTGACGTAAATTTAAACATCAAAAAATATCATTAAACTTATATAAGTAACTTGGATTATACTTTGGATATAGGAGGTGAATATGAACAAAGTAACTATAGAAGCAGATTGGATAACTATATCTGAAGCTGCAAAATTATTTTGTAGGACAAGAGCAGCGATAGAACAGCATATAAAATCTGGTAGAGTTGAATCAAAACGAATTGGAGATAAACAGCTAATACATGTTTACAAACCAAGTTTGATAAGTTTGTTTGCTTCTTTTGCAAAGTCAGTTGGTACACAAGTGCAAACTGATTTGGTAGAAACTACTATGTTAAAAAAAGATCAAACTATGCAAACTGCTTTGTCAAATGAGCTTAGTTCTCTTTATAAGAATTTATTAGAAGAAACTAAAAAAGAAATTCAATCTTTAAAATCTGAATTAGCAAAAGAGCGAGAAGAAAATAAAGATTTGCAAAAACAAATTATTAAGCATGTAAATGAAATGCATAGTTTACTTAAAAAAGATACGGGAATTATGTCTTGGATTCGATCTAAATAAATTAAAACAAGGTAGGATGTTTTTTATTATTTATTAGTTTTTCAGCCTCTGATAGTTCTTTTTTTTCCTCTTTTTTATTATCTTTACTTTTTATTTCTGATTTTATCTTTTTATCAATATGTCTTTCTGTATCATATTCTTCTACTAATTCTAAATGTCTTTTTCTTTCTTCTTTGAGATTTTTTAAGTGTCCTTTATAAGCATAATTTGCATTTAATATATATGTATTAGCTCTAATTACCTTTGGACCTTTTAAAATAATACCTTTCTCTATTAATTTATTTATTGCTCTTGACACATTTGGTTTATGCATTTTCAATTGTTCACATATATCTTTTTGACTAACTGATATATAATTTTTCATATCTAAATATCTAAATAATTTTAGTAAAACTCTTAGATCATCGTACGTCATATCTCTATCTTCTGATATTATATCGAGAGATTTTTGAAACATACAAAAATAATCCTCATCAAAGTAGTTTCTCTTCACAGGAACCACAGCGTATGTGATTTCTTCAGACTCGAGATCCTGAATTTCTCTTTTGCCTCTTAATTTATCAAAATTAGCCATCTCACACTCCATTGTAACGAAAATTTTAATGAGAGTTAGTCATACAACTAACCAAGTTAGTCATACAGCTAACCGTCGATCACGTCAAATATAGAAAACTTTGACTTTTACCCCCCCCCTATTATATTATATTATATATATTATTATTATTAGAGAGGAGACATTATCATTACCAATAGCTATAAATAATTTATTCCATTTTCACCTCTCCTTCTGAAATCAATGACTCAAATATCATTCCCTCAAAAATTTTCTCTCTAATACCCCTTAAAATGATTCTACGAAGCAAAATATAACCGTTTTATGTCTCCTATCTGCCCATGCTTATTCCTCTGTTCCGATCCATTTCTAACTTCCGTTCTTTCTTTTGATTCTCGTGGATTTCCTGTTTTGCTGCCATTTCTGCAATTAATTCTCTATCCCTATGCAATTCGTTTAAATCCGCAAGATCTTTTCCTTGTCCTTCCTTTGGTTTCCAAATTCTAACTTTTTTATCTCCAACAATTTCTTTTAAACGTTCTTGTTGTCTCTCATGGCCTTTATCTACTTTAATTTGGGTTTCATTATTTTTTCTTTTTCAACTGCAATCGTAACTCTGTTAGCATCTTTTAAAAGATTTTGAATTGAATCTCGCTCTAAAAAGCTTTTAACATTTGCTCCGCCACTGATTAAAATGGTTGGAGAATCTTCCTTCTGACGCAAAGCTAAATCTCTTAAAGCAAGGGCATCTATTCCTCCTTCAACAATCCAAATACTTTTATTATTCCCTTGCAATAACTGACAATATTGCTTGTCACTACCTCTATAATCTATCTTTTGTATTGCATTTGATTCTCTAATTGATCTTTGGGTAATGTTTTTTACATTCTGATTTTCATCATATCCAACAAATAAAACTCCTTTATCTGAGTATTTAATCAATCCAACTTTCTCAGCATGATTTATCGTATCAAATGAAATTCCTCTTTTCTCATGTAAGTATTCCCTGCCTAACTTTCTTTCATTTTCTACTTGTCTTGGAATTTTTAGATCAATCTTTTTATCGATCTCTTGAGTTGTATTTTTATTTTCAAATTTATAGTTCAAATCATATGCATGTAATTTATAAACAGCTTCAGCAAATTTTAGATCTGGTCTGATATCTTGTATAAGCGCAATATTGTCTCCAATTCCATTTCCGTACTTATCACACGATACATAATGACCATCTTGTTTCTTTGTAACTCTATAAATTTGATCACCATTTAGTTCAACAGATAGATGATTTTGACCGTCTTTTTTAACTTCAAATCCCATCGATCTCAAACAATCGCTTGGATCTAATTCTCTGGACGTGCGTATATTTGATTTATCAACAACATTTCTTTTTTCGTTGCTTTCCTTACTATCGTATCTAGATCTTGTGATTGTTTTATTATCTGATCCGTTAAGAATTGTTTTCTCACTAGTTGAGAGAAAATCATTGTTAGTAATGTTGATAGTATTGTTGTCCCTACTATGATTCCTAACATTTTCCAAAATTTGTTGTGTTGTTCCTCTTTTATTCTGAATATTTCTTTTATCGTCTGTTGAGATGTATTGTTCAGACTCTCTATGTTTGTTTCTATAGATTTCTTCGTTACTAAATACATCTGATTTTGATCTTCCAAGTGACTCAACGTTTTGGAAAACTTTTCTATATTGGTCTTCAAATTCTTTACTGTTAATTGAAGATCCCCTGTTTTCTGGTTGTACATCTCCGATGATTTTTCGATCATGGATTGCAATAATTCGTTCAGTGTATTTCTCTGATTCTCGTTGATCTTGTTGTAAACTTCCAAAATTTTCTTGACTTCTTCCTTCAAATTCTGAATCGGTAAAATGATTTCTTTCAGTTCCTCGCTCAAGTTCTCTGGAAAGTTTTCCAATTCCGATTGCATGTTCTCTATCTGTTCTTGTAGAGATGTTACATTCTGAAAAATCTTTGGTGAATTGTTTAAGTTTTTCACAATCTCTAGTTTGTTCATATGAAACGCCTCTTTTTTGTAATTCTGACCATTTATATTTTTGTCCTAAATCCTGACCTTTAAATGATATACCATTGTACTCAAAAGAAAATCCATTCATTTTACCAGTACTAGAAAGATTAGCTCTTACATTAATTCCAAAATCTTCTAGCCTCTTTGCAAATTCTGGAGCAGATATATTTTTTTGTTTTAAAATTTCGTTGATTGTATTTTGTAGATGGCCCTCTAAGCCGGTAACTTCGTTTTGACGCCATTTGAAACCAGAAAATGACTTTTTTCCCTTTAAAAAAGGGTATTTAACTTGCAAAAAAGTTGGTTACACTTGTTTTAACTTTTAAGAAAAAAATGTTCGCATTTTTTTAACAGAGTGAGAAATTAAAGGTATTTTTAAAAATAACTGAATCCAAAGTGTGCAATTTTATCTCAAAATCAAGTTAAAAGTTCGTACTCTGCCCGTTGTGCGAAGTATTTTAGTGTTTTTCTCATAACTAAGTTTTTTAAAATTAAATCCTATATAAAATAAGGATAACTTGTAAAAAACAAGGGTTAAATGGCGTCAAAACGCAGCTACCGGCTTAGAGGGCCGATTTGGCAATTAATTATTTCTATAAATTATCTGATTCTGGTGATTGCTTACATGATGTATCTAACTGCCGCTTAGTTATCAATGGAGATAATCATCAAATAGACTAGATGATTTTGATTTTTTATTAAATACTCAGCATAACTTTCTTGTTTGACATCTTTAGAAGTTTCCTTTTGTTGCTCCCATTCTGTCTCAACTATCACTATTAACTTTTAGGCAAGGTGTTTTAATCGGTTTTAAGGGTGGTGAATTCGATTTTAGATAGTTCCCTATAGGGTCACTTTTTAATCCTCTTTAAATCGAATTCCTAAAGCTAATTTGGTAATAAGGATTTGGTTCTTCTTTACACGTCTTGATTGCTTAAAATATTTGCATTTTTCCACGTCTGATCAATTTTTATTTTTCTCTCTTTCGCTCTGATTAAGAGAAATGATTAAATACTGATTAAGAACATGATTAAATACTGATTAGGGATTTTTTTTATGCTTGGTACTAAAGGAAAACATTGATGTTCCGGTGGGTGATAGTTAACTAGTCGGTGGGTGATAGTTAACTAGTCGGTGGGTGATAGTTAACTAGTCGGTGGGTGATAGTTAACTAGTCGGTGGGTGATAGTGAAGAAAAAGTGGGTGATAGTGAAGAAAAAGTGGGTGATAGTTACTAAAAGGTGGGTGATAGTTACTAAAAGGTGGGTGATAGTTAACTAGTACCATTTAGTTGGTAGGTATCGCTTAACTATACTTGGTATATGGTCAAAATTTGAATGGTAGATATAACTCATGTAAAAGTTCCAAATCATTTTTCTCTTCTAAAGAAAGTTTTACTATGAAAGAAAATAAAATTTTGAATATTGAAACATTGAAAAGAACTATTCTTAAATCATTATTTGCTGATGATGACCTAATGAGTGAATTGGTCGTAAAGGGAGGAACAGCGATTCATTTATTACAGGAGTTTTATAGTAGGTCTTCAATGGATATAGATATTTCCATTAAAGACAAATTTTTAGATATTAAAGCTCAAAAAGACAAGATTGAAAATGCTATTAATATGGGTTTGAAAGAATTAAATCTAAAAATTATAGATTATAAATTTGAAGAAACTCCTGAAAATATGAGTGTTGATCTGGCGAGCTTTTGGGGTGGATATATTATAAAATTTAAGATAATTGATATAGATTCTTATAATAATCTTAGTGGGCAAAAACCTAAACAAGAAATAAGTAAGAAAAGTGTTTCATTAGATGAGAAAAGTAGTAAAGTATTTAGCATAGATATTAGCAACTTTGAGTTCACTGATTCCAAAGAAATAGTAAATATTGATGGTTATTCTGTATTTATATACACAGCTGAAGCTATTGTATTTGAAAAAATAAGGGCAATTTGTCAGCAACAAGCTGAATATAGAGAAATAATAAAATCTTCTCATAACTCAAGCAGAGCAAAAGATTTTTATGATATATATTTTCTTTCAAATAAATTCTCTATTGATTTTAAAAATCAAGATAACTTTTTATTACTTGAAAATATATTTGAAGCTAAACAAGTTCCACTGTATTTAATGTCTAAAATTCAAGACAATAAAAAATTTTATGAAATAGGATTTACTTCTGTAAGACAAACAGTAAAAGGAGAAATAAAAGAGTTTGATTTTTATTTCGATTTTGTTGTAGAAAAATGCAAAATATTAGAGTCCTTTTGGAAAGTATAAGCGCCATTTTTTATCATAGTCTAAATTTTCAAAATTTTCACCATATGTTAAAAAGAAATCATTTTTAATTTCTTTATTAGATATTATTTTGATTGTTGATTCATTATAGTTACCTGCTCGCTCTAAATAAAAACCTATACTTTGATGATAAGGATAAATATAATCTATTTTATTTAAATAATCATTTAATTTGTTAATTGAAAATTTACCTCTAGCATTCCTATAAGCTTTTATAATCTCAATTGGACCACCAGAATAATCAGGCCTTACAGCAATATCAATTAAAGTTCTTTCTATGGATGAAATTCTTATCTCCTCATTGTTATAGGTCATATCTATTATTCCTATATTATTTGTAAATTTTCCATTTAATAAAAATATTTCATCTCCATTAAACTCAAAAATATTATTTGTTTTTCTCATTTTTCTTTTAAAAGCATTATTAATATTTTCTTGGTCTAAAAATTTAGTTTTTTCTGAATTATTTTTCTCTCTTTGCTCATTATTACAATATATTTTTTTTGGTATTTGTTCAGTTAAATTATGTAGATACATTGCAGTATAATGAGATAAATAAACTGTTCTAGACAAACTAGTTATAATCTGAAAAATAGATGGATTATCTACTATATATCTTATGTAATTATAGGATTTGAAATTCAAATTTATTTCTTTTATTATCCCTTCTTTTTCAAATAAGTCTAGTATTTTAGGATTACTTACACTTTCAGGTAATTGGAAGAAAGAATCTATTTCATCTAAAAAATATTTCATTTGTTTTATAGAAAAAACTTTTTTATTAGAAGTTAAATTATAAAACTTTTTAATTACTTGTTCTTTCAATTTTTGAAGTTTAGAAACTCTACTCATCATACTATTCCTTATATAGGTATATATACCTATATAAGGTTAAGTTATTTTTTTTTACTTGTCTATCAAATAGGTATATATACCTATTTGATACAAGTTATAAAACAATACACTTATATAACAGATTGAATCTCTTTATAAATATAAGTGTATTGTTTTATTCTATTTTCTCTTCTCTCTATCTGAGGGCTAAAAAATCAACAAGGAGGTCACAAAGGTATATATACCTTTGTGACCATGCTTTATAAGTAATCATGATAGAAGACAGCAGTTTGAGCGGGAACTTATTTCTAAAGTTATTCTATTTTAGAGGTTTTTTTCTAAGAAGGGGGGGGGGCGCTTAGAACCCCAAAAGAAAGAAGAGATCCTGTGTTACACTGTCCAGCTAATGGTCTAGTTTATATGACTCGTTGTAGATACATCACTTTTAGAAGCTTTTGATTCCTTAATCTTGTGGATTGGAGAGGCTACTTCTGAAGTGTCTTTTTTATCTATTGATAACTCATTTTTTTTAATATCAAAATGAAATTTCAAACCATATTTTGTATAAATATTTTTTAATGATTTTAGTGAATTTTTTATCATTCTATTAAATTCTTTCTGAGAAGTACCACTTCCAGAAAGTTCTTTTAAATATTCTAATGTAAACGATATAGGTTCTAAATGTGATTCGTAAAAATGAAACAACCATATGGCAAGTTGATTCTGCCCCAATTCATCTCTTACTTTTGAGTTTATATATGTATAGTCTTTATTGTTAGAAAATATATTTATTAAATTCTTATTCATTTTTACTGAATAAGAATTTTTATTTTCATCATGAAAAAAACCTAATAATAGGTTACCTACATATTTCTTTTTATTAAATTTAATTTCAACATTAGCACAATTTAATCTTTTTATGCGTTCAAATATTTGTTTATAGATATTACCTTGTGGATTATAACCAGCAATATTACATATTTCGTATAATGTTGTAGAAATATTCTCAGTTTCTTTCTCTTTATTTTTATATTTGAATAAGTATACTAAAGAGTCCCAAACAATTAAATCAAGTTGATCAAGTTCTTCTCCTGTATATAAAATTTCATATTGTGAAAAAGAAAAGACAGATTTATTTTTTAAAAATTCTCTTTTACCTTTTTTTACTATTCCAAAAAGAGATGATCTTAAAAACACATTAGGAATAACTCTACTTTCATCATATACTTTAGGAATTAAGGAATTTGCAGAACTATTTTCTAATAATTCATTTTCTTTATATTCAATATTTAATACCTTATCTTCTATTATTTGTTTTTTAAATTGCTTTATTTCTTCTTTTTTTTCTTTAAAAAAGTTTAGGAGAAGCTTAGGTGAAAATTCTACTTTTCCAAAAATATCGTAACTTTTTTCTAAGCAATCATTTTCTATATAATAAAAAGCCTCTAATCCATATCTCTCTAAAGATAAAGTGATAGTTCTACAGACGGACATATATGTATGGTTGCTAAAATTTCCATTTCTTGGATTAAAAAAATCTTCATGAAACATTGCGCAACATATTTTTAAAGCAATTTTAAAATCAGGGTGAGACTCATTAAATTCTTGCTTGACTTCATTTTCAACTTTTTCTATCATAAAAACAACCTCCGTGTTTAATAGAATGTAAGCAACTTTATTTTAACACAGAGGCTCTTTTTTTTCAATAAACTAAATTGACTCAAACATCATTAACTCAAAAAAATTCTCTCTAATGCCCCTTAAAATGATTTCATTTTTACCTTCCCATGCTCATTCCTCTACTAATTTTCATTTTCTTCTCTTGTTCTATCTTGAGCTTTTTTTCTTCCTCAATTTTTAAACGCTTTTCGTTTTCAAGTGCCATTCTCTGTTCTTCTCTTCTTTTGTTCTCTGCAGAAACTTCTTTAATAAGCAATTGAGATAAATCTTTTCCGTTCTCTAATGATGGTTTCCATTGCTTTATTTTCTCTTTATCACCGACTAATTCACCTAAGCGATCAATTTGTCTTTGATGCCATTTATCTGTTTTCAACTGGACATCACTTGATTTTTCAAGATCAAGTGCAACAGTAACTTTATCAGATCCCTTAATTAATTTCTGAATTGATTCACTTTCTAAA
>Ga0114969_10003457_pt1 | contig 12728 bp, 14 predicted proteins | sample M_130807_MF_Meta_FD_87316 | JGI IMG/M metagenome (GOLD analysis project Ga0114969, IMG submission 87316) | Freshwater microbial communities from Lake Montjoie, Canada to study carbon cycling - M_130807_MF_MetaG | ecosystem: Environmental > Aquatic > Freshwater > Lake | place: Lake Montjoie...
GACCCACATCTTCTGGTTTCACCGCCATAATCTATACAATATAGCAACACATTGCCGTTTTCATTTTTACTTATTTGTTATCATCCCAATCAAATCAGATGATAACAATCACTTCACGCCAATTTCGAAACCAAGAACGCAACAACTACATTACTAAATCCGCCTTCTCGTGCACAATAAAATGTATAACAATCATTAATCTTTTGTTTACCTCCATTGCTCTCTAAGATATGTCTAATTTCTTCAATAAACAAATAGTAGTCTGTATTCATAAACACTTTCACGCCTAAACACCACTCAAAATACTTATTTGCGCGGTCTAAATCTTCATTCATCAAAATACGTAATAATATCGCAATCATCATAAATGGGTAAACAATTGGGTAATCCATTGTTTTTTGAATAATTGAATCATATACCGTAATGGCCGTTGCATAGTATCCTAATTGCGTGATTTGGATCGCGGCAATTTTCTCTTGAAAATTTACAGGACTATATCCAAATTTTCCTGATATTTGAACACACTGCTCATAAAACATAATTGACTCTTTAAATTTGCCTGTTTGAAAATAAATCACGGCAACATTTTCATAGCATTTTATGCACATATCTGATCGCCGCAAAATATTGTAAATGTCGACCGCATGTAAATATGCCTCTATTTTTTTATTATATTCAGAAGAGTCAAACATTTTTGCTGCTAAAATATAGCATTGGGCGGATTTGTCGGATATGTCGGCTAACATAAAATTATATGCTGCGGCAAAATAACATTCGGCGGCAGAACCAACAGAGTCGCATGCTGTATATTCAGCAGCCGCCTTTTCAAATAATTTTGCTGCTTGTTTATGTCGAGTTTTCCTAAAATACGAGAAATAGTCAATTACGCCTGGTGAATTTATTATTTCGGTTGCCTCTTTTTTATAACTTTCGGCAAGTGTGTTCATAGTTTGTTATAATTATATGCGTTGTTTGTAAATTCATTGTATTAAATAAATTTACAATTATCTATTTGAACTGAGGGCGCTGACCTTTTTCAACAATAAGCGGATTCGGCAATAGCACGTCTTCGCTCTTAAATAGGTTAAGTGACTTCAATGTGCGAATATCTGGAGTGGGTGCGCTCTGATGACTTACCATATTACAACTGCCGATTCCACGCAACATGCTCTCAATATCACATGCGTTGTTTGCGAGCCCGACGCTTGCTACGCGACCCGAAAGCAGTCCATTCCCGGCAAAATAGGTCGCAGCTGGTGTGCTATAATCGCGACTTTCCAAATAGTCCAAAAACTGTGTATTCCCCTGTTGTTCCAATTCATAATCGCCTCTTTGTGATTTTTTTCTAGTATCAGTCATATCTACTATATAAATGGTGTATAATAAATTTTACACCTCTATAATAAATTATGAATATAGTATCGAATACAACACCTTATAATCAGCGTCTTTTATATCCACAGTGGCGTGTTTCACAAGAACCGGGTAAAACGGTTTCAAATAGTCATACGACATCAAAATACATAATCCCACCTCGGGGTCTTCCGAAATCATAAATGATGCAGCCTTTATAAACAGATCATAAAACAGTAGATTGTCTTTCAACAACTCATATATTTGTGTATAACCTAGTCGTGTAGCTTCCTCGTCAAAATTCATCTCATCGCGTGTAACATCATCTAAATCTGGATCATCCTCTATGACTACATCTTTCATAATGAATAATTTGCGGAGACACGCTCGGTATTCAAATCCGTTATTGTAATCCATAGTGGGTGATGAAAAATTGTAATTAATGTATGTCATTGCTAAATAGTAAGGTCGCGTTTCTTTATATTTATTGTGCTTATTTACACATTTTCGCATTCAAGAAAAGGGTGTTCAAATGAAACGTTGCCGATAAACCTCTAATATATGATTATACGCCGATAAAGATTTAAATTTGACTGTGGTCGGCACTCAAAGAGGCATCTCAAAACAACCACCTTCGGTGGTTATACGGTCAACAAGTTTACTAATTCATTTATCGGCAGTGTTTCATTTTAATGATATAAATATCATTAAAATGTGTAAAACATGATTTTAATTTATAAACATAATTCGCTTATTCGTCATTCTTGGGAAGATGTGATGGTTCACTCTTGCGAGAATTGGAACCGCCGCGAGTCCAGCCATCAAGAGCAGCCTCTTGAACCAAATACTTGGGGTTGGTAATTGTGTCCTTGATACTATCAATTAGCGGATACATCTGGTTATTCATATAAGACTGCTCAGAAACGGTGGAAACACTCTTCTTATTCGTAACAATATCGCCCTGTTTCAGCTGCGACTCAAGCACGGGGTCACACGACCCGCGTCCCAAATACGGCACAGACGCAAATGCCCTCTGCTTGAGCGACAGCTTCTCTAAAGCGCGACCATTCTCACGCTTAAGTGTGAAATACGAATCAACATCCACCGTGTTTGCTGTCACGCCTGCGCTGGCGCCTCCAGGCGCTCCCGAAAACATAATCGCAGGCTGACTAGTGGCGAAATTTACGTGGTCATCACTTCGAGATTCGCTAAAATAAGTAGAAAGCATATAATTATTGTATTTTGTATTCATTAAATTTGTCTGTGTCTTGTCTGTATTATCGCTTCCAATTCGCGCTCCATTATTAAATGTGTAAGGGTACATAGAAGCCATCTTCTTTTATATAATATATACAGTAGTTTATATTTCTTTAATAATTGTTATATCGCCACGTGTTTTTGGCGCAAGCAAAGGCATTGCCCTCTTTACACGACGTCATTCCTCCATAACAAAAATCCATAAACGATTCTTGGTCGTTCGGTATAGTTGTGCTTGGGGTAGAGGTGAATTGTCGAAGCGATTGTTCAAATACATATTCATCGCCTAAATCCTGGAACAACTTCTCGGTGATATCAGGTTGGTCGGGATTATTGCGCCGCACACACTCCTTCGCCTTCTCTACAATATCCTTCGCAACATTGGCGTTGTATGCTGGCGGTGCGGGTTTTCGCTTGGGATTGTAGAGGTAGTCCGAAACAAGCACATTTCCAAATGGATTGCCTGCCTCAGGTGCCTTAAATACGTTCATCATTTCCGTCGTCGAATATACTGTACTGGCGGGGTCGTCAAATCCCTCTTGTTGTTTTTTCTTGGTATTAACCGCGTCTTTCTTGCTCGTATTATGTAGATAAAGAGCATACACAAAAAACAGACTTATGCCGCCAATAATTAGGATGCGCACGCTTTGAGTATAAAGGTAGCTTATCAACGTCATAATAATGATTGTTCTGGAAACTGCATTCAATTTTTGCGAAAAACTCATATCGTCAGTGGGAAAGAACTCAAACATCTGATCGTTATTAAAAATGATATTGGGGTTTTCCGTCCAAAAAGGGATGATGGTCTCTATTTGTTCCTTTAGATTTTTACATGAACCCCCTAAATCCTGGTCTGTAATATCAAACTCGGACATTGGTTCCTTTTTTCGTATGGGTTTCTCTATTGTTTCTGTTGGTAATTCACCAGGCATAGTATATTATAATAGGTTAATATATTATGCTTACGTGTTTGCGGTGGTGATTATATAAATATGGAAACGTTTTTATAATATGATTATATATGGCGTTGTCCCTTGTGTTCTATTATACACGATTCATTGTTTGGTAATCGTTCAAAACTTGTAGTTTCAGCGATAATATTTTCCGGCACGCGTGAAAGAATCTACAATAAAAATAGTAAAAACGCCTAAAAATGTGTAGAGGATGAGTTCTTCTGTCACATTGCTGGTTTTCTCCATTTGAATATCCTCTAAGATGTGCGTCATATAATTAAGTTTTTGAAACAAGGCACCATTATCTTCACCGCCGCCATTACTCTTGGTGATGCCCATTGAACTATAATACGGTTTGCCTAGGATTCCCCCTGACTCGTAACTCTTGGTATAACTACTTAGTCCGTCTGTTTTGAAATCACTCGGCACAGGTATGGAGGCAGATGGTGTTGCTGCTTTTTTCAACATTGGCGATTCAAAGCCCTCGTGTTGAGATCCGTTATTTGCTAAATTCTCAGCCAATGGTTTAAAATCCTCGAGTCCATTTCCGGCATTTGTGCTAGAAGCCGTTATTTTATTCAATAATTTGGTAACGGTGCTTTCGCGTTCGGCATTCATATTCATAGTGTCTTCAAAATGCGGAGAAATTTCAGTGTCTTCTTCTGCTTCCTCTACGACAGGTGCCTTTCGCGTCTTTCCTTTTCCAATACTTGGAATTCTTTTTCTTGTTCCTCCATCTGTATTCCAAGGGCTCGCAGTGTTTAATAAAGACATTCTACTATAAAATGATTAGTTATAATATAAATAGATTTAACGCTGAATAATGGACCCTCAAACATTGCGTTTTATAAAAAAAGCTGTTATTGATTTTGGTAGTGAGTTTGAAGACAATCGAGTTATTATGCAGTTTATACCAATAATATTGGTGCTGTTATTATCACTTTATACACGACGATTTATAGAGGTTGGTCACAGTGTTTTAGGAAAACTGTTTGCAGTGGTTATAATAATATTTTATACCAAGCTAAATATGTTGTATGGTGTTTTTGCTTGTGTTGTTGTTATTCTGTTTTATCAGTTGTCTGAGGGCACAATCGTAGAGGGTATGAAACAATCAAAAAAGTCACAAGCACAAGCTAAGCAAACACCAGCACCAGCACCAGCACCAGCAGCACCAAAGCCACCGCCACCCAAGCAAGCACCAAAGCCTTTGGCCGCTGCCGCTGGAACCGCAACCGTCACTGCACCATCAGGTCAGTCTGCACCAGAAGAAGAAGACGACAAAGATGTAGAGGACGGAACTAATTTACCCGATGATAGCAATGATGATAGCAATGATGTTGATACTGAAGGTTTCGAACCATATCAATCCCTCTATCCAGTAATCAACACAGAGGATTTCAACGCCGCTAAAGAAGAATTCATAAAAGAAAAGTGTAAAAACGGCATCATCATGTATAAGGATATGCCCGTCAAACCCGAGATGGTCGACCACATCTTCTCTGAAGTAAATTTCACAACAAAAACCAAATGTAATCCATGCGACCGCACATGCGCCTACAGCATTGTAGAGAGCAAAATGGCGACCGAAGAAGAACTTAGCCGACCCAAGAATTCCAACGACGTATTTGAGTGGCTCAAACAATTGATGTAGAGTATTCATAAGAAAATATTAGCATATCATATAAATGCCGACCAAGCCAAAACAATCGTGGTCGCTCGTGCATGAGCATATAATGAATATCAACAACAGCAAGTTGTTTGCGGGATTGATGATTATCACCCTCAACATTGCGTCGAAATTCGTCACATTCAAATTGGGGAAAACCGCCGAGACGTATTTGAAATACACATTTAGTCGTCAAATCCTAGTTTTTGCGATGGCGTGGATGGGAACCCGCGATATTTATATAGCGGCAGGTTTAACAATAGTTTTCATCATATTTTTTGACTTTTTATTTAACGAGAATAGTGTATTCTGTGTGCTGCCGAACGATTTCAAAGAATACTATGAGAACGTCGCACAAGAGCATGCTGAAATTAGTCACGAAGACTATGTGAAAGCTCAGGCGACAGTGGAAAAATATACGGAGCAAAAAGAAAAGGATAAGGAAAAATAGAGGTTTTTGATATAATGTCTTAATATAACTTATAGAGGTAAGACATTATAATATGACTACCGTATTTGATATTAAGACTATCCAGGTGATGATATATACAAATGACCCGCAAAATCGTAAAATTGAAATGAAGGGGTCTATATTTGGTTTTGATAAGGTGAATGCTTTTTTTTCCGATTCGGTTTTGTATTCAAGCGAAGCGCTTAATGAACTAACTGAATATGACCCAGTTGAAAAACGCCGTATATTTTTTGACCCAGATTTGTTTTATAGTTTTTTGGAATTGTCTCGTAGTAAAAATCCAACCCCCGACCAAACAATTAATATAAGAGGGTGTAATTTTAAAACTATGATCGATGCCTTATTTGTCGTGTCATTTCCAGTTCCGAAAAAAGTTGAGTTAGATTACAATGAATATAATTGTATTGATTCAACACCCGATTTTCTAGTTAAAAATATCCGTAGTTTTTTCCAAAAAAACGCATACACTCACATTTCATCAAAAGATAAAAAATATACAGTGTTGCGCGCGAAATGGCCAAACAGGATTCAGACAAATCCCGATTATGCAGCAAGTTTAGTTCAAGCTCTCAATATATACAAAAAAGGAAAAGAAGGTTTTAAAAAATTAAAAACAGACACTGTTAGTAAGTTAATTAGTGAATTAAAATCAAAGATTGGTGATTTTAAAATAGATGTTACTAAGGATTTTCATGTTTTCAAAACTTACACAATTACAGGGAATGGAAAAATAAAAGAAATGGTTGAAAAACTTAACAACAATTTAATAATTTTGCAAAAAGATTTTTATTTTTATGTTTACTTGTGGATTTTGTATCTTTCGTCAAAACACATTTTTCCCAAAAACGATTATTTCTATTCAAACGCAGTCTCTTCGGTATCAGACGTAAACATTGGGGCATTTTACAATAGTACTTTGTTCAATTTAGCTAAATTTACGAGCTGGGTCGCAAATGTTTCAGAAGACCTATTCGGGTCAATTACTGTTGCTGAAAACCCTTCATCTAGTATTTCGTTTTCAACTCCTTTTCCTTTAACAAGTATCACACCTAATAAACTAGCCCAAACATACTCCATAGATAATTCTATAAGATCTGATATTATGAAAGATTTTAATAATCCTTCAAACATTCCTGATTTAATTTCACAAAATCTGTTTGTCCAAACTAATGTTACAAATGATAAAAGTTACATGAATGGAAAAAGCAATTTTCAGGGTTTCCAAAGATTTTTGATTAAATTCTTAAAGACATCAGGTTTTCAAATCCCCAATGGTTTGAACGCAACTATTGGCGACGGACCTACAAAAACCACTTTTGTAAAAGCAGTTGATAGTATTAAATCTATAAAAGACCTTGGAATAGCTATATGTGAGTATGGGTTTAATGAAAAAACAGGACTTTATCATAAAATCAGAGATTTGATTGAAACTATTGACTTTTTTAAAGATGAATTTAATAAAACGGTTGACTTGAATACATCAATAGAGGTAGTCAAAGAAATAATTGAAGAATTCAAAGTAAAAATAGTTAGAGTAAACGAGTTCCTAGAAAAGAAAGACCAAATAAAAACACCAGAAATCGAAAAACTATTTGAAGAATTAATAAAAGAAAGAAAAGGCATCGAATCATCAGACATTGTAGAAACCTCAAGGTTCCAAAATACAAAGAAATATAGAGATCCTGTATGGGAGAAGCTATACAAAGAAGGTTGGTATAAAAACTTCGCAAACAGTATGCTCGAAATAACTCAATTGCGCAGGTCATCAAATAACAAAATCAATGTTGCGCTAGGCGAAAGTGGTAAATATATAGTGTCTGATTTAGAGATACTTGTTAATGATAATGAAGAAGCTGGTATTGATGAAATTAACATCGGTGGAAATAGGAGCGAAAATTTACCGTCATTTGGGGCAAACATTTTTTGTGTATTAGTTGGCGGCGAGATAACCGATGAAAACCGCGGAGCAATTCGCTGTCCATATTCAAGTAATAAAATTGGTTCTTTGCTGTCTCGTCTGTGGTTGAAACTACCATCAAATGAGGATTTAAGACGAACTGATTTTATGGATCTAACGTCCGCCATAAAAAAAGCGGAACAAGCTTTGAAAAATAAAACTAAAAAAAATCAGAATTTAAAAAAAGAAGACGGAATACGCGATTTAGTTAAAGCGCGCGGATTAGACCAATATGACGATGAACGTTTGAAACAGGTTTTGAGAAAAGGAGGATACGAACAAGGTCAAGGTTTTTTTGATAATTTATTTGGACAAGGAGATAAACCTATGGCTGAAGCAAAAGTTCAAGCAAAAGTTCAAGCAAAAGTGGAGTTGAGTGGAGACACTAGAACATTTATTCAAGAAAATATAAATGTCATTAAAAATTTCGATTCAACTAAATCGAAAGAAAGTTTATTTTCAGCCGATGATATTATAGATACAGATGAGCAATTTATACAATATTTAACTTCAAAAGAATCACACGTAATACCAATATTGAATGAAGCAAATAAAATCTCAAAAGAAGCTGTACCTGATGAAAAACAAAAGTTAAAAATCACTGAAGACATAAATACCAAGATTTCCAAATATGATTTAATTATAAAAAACTCAACTAATAATACGAAAACAAAAGAATATCAAGATGATGAAACTAAAAAACAAAAAAATTATTTAGATTTGTATCGCGCGACAATAATGAAAAATCTTCTTGAAGCTGTATTAGGAGAATTAGACAAATATAGTAGCTCACCACGTGAAATGACTGGATCTAATATAGTTAATTTATCGAGAGGAAATCCTAAACATGGTGGCAGCAGAAAACGTATATTTAAAAAGTCTTCCCGCAAAACTCTAAGAAAAACATATCGGAAATAATTTTATTTTTTTGAATTTGAAACACATAATTTCAAATTCAAAACCAGTTATTCAAGCGGAATTTTCAAAAAAAACAATCCGCTCACAATAAGTCCTAATCCAATATATTGATTTGGATCGGTAAACCGTTCACCAAGCACGACATATGCTGCAATTGACTCAATCAACGCCAAAATGAAGCATTTACCATCATAACATTTTATCCCTTCAACAACATTATCAGAAAGAAAACACTCCCACACATCCCAAATGTTTTATACCTCCATCATTCGCGAACTTCTTGAGGGCAAAATCGCCAAATATTTCCGAAATCGCCAATAATCGAATTGTGTAAAGTCCCATCCTATACATTAAGGTGCGCTAAGGCTTTCCAGCAAATCCTTGTAATTTGGATTGGCCGACAAGATTTCTAAAACTTGTTCCTCTGTATGATATGACTTGTTCCAACCGTGATGTCCGGCAGCATCAATATTATATTCTGCCTCAACCGCAAATTCTGATTGAATATGATGTTCTAGTGTATTTTTACATGCAAACGAAAAAAAGACATCTTCGTTTTTTTTACCCAGATTATGGGGATTTGTTATATTCATTTTTTGTTCGCTAATAACCTGGTATAACTCTTTATACAGTTGTATAAAAGAAAAACGCTTTAAAGATTCCAACATTGCCGTTTTCTTACGTAAGGAAAACCCGCCATTACTAATAACATGTTGATTATTATTTTCACTAACAAACAAAACAGAAAGCGCACCCACAAAATCACATTCTAAAAATTTATTATCAAACATTTTATACATAAAACAGTCAGTCTGAAACACAAAAATGTTTTCGGCTGGAAGTGCTAACCAGAAATGGGGGCTCAAAAAAATGCGATTATACCCACCAATCGTTATATTTGGCTTACCGTTCTTATAATAAACCAGCGATTCATCAATTTCCGCAAAAATACAATTTGGAAAATCGGCTCGAATCTGGTCTTTATGAAAATTGTGCGAAACTACCATCAAGTTCCATCCACATGGATTTAAGAAAAACATGTGCTGACGAATCACGGCTTCCATTAAGGCATCATACCGCGGGTCCACTATGACAGCGACCTTGTCTGAGCCTTCGTAAAATTTGATTTCCTGGGTTGGCTTGATTTTTTCAGAAAACCGATATAAAACGCTCTTGTAAATTTCAGACATATAGGCTGTTTTAAAAAATTGTTCTTATATTATTTTCTCCTTTTATAGTTGAATAATACGAAATGAAAGCCCCATATTTCCCGTAGTGTTTTCCCACACGCCAGATACTTTAATGTAGGCGGATGCCGTCTCTGAATTATTCGCCGTATTCACAATTTCAAAACGGTTTTGTAAATATTCGCCAAATTTTATGGCAACATTGACTTTTTCGGGGTCAAGTTTTCGGAATTTAATATAATCTGCTAAAATATTGATTTCTATATCACATAGTAGGCGAAAGACACTGACGGTGAGTTTGTTTTTATTCGTGTTTATCTCAAATGGAATATTCACATACAGACCATACATAGTTAGGAATGCATCGCTATAATTTATTTTGGTGAAAAGCCCACTAATAAGCGTATTTGGCTTGGTGTCTAAAAAACTGAGATTGTCTTTTGAAAAATCGTGTGTCTTTATTAGTGCGTTCATTAGTATAGATGTCGCTACTTTTTTATTTCATTTTGTTTAGTAATAATAACAAACATTATGGTTTTGTTATTATCAATTAGATAAATCAATAGAATTATACAACTCTTAGACCACCAGCCAATCCAGTGCCGATGGCGAGGCCAGCACCCTGTCTGGAAGACACTCCCATAGAGGGGATAAATGTATCCAATACGGCAAGCGTGGCGGCAGCGGTAAGGGCAATAACGGTGACCTCCTCAACCTTCAAGGATTGCTTGGGGATGACAAATGCGGCTAAAGCAACGATGATACCTTCAACGATGTATTTGATGGCTCTCTTGAGTAATTCTTCGAATCTCATGTTTTATATACTATTCAAACAAAAAAAATTAGATAAAACTCATTTGAGCAGCATTTATTATTTATTGTTAAATCACTTAAAAACTTTTTGACTGTCTTTTATATAAATGTCTGGATTCCAAAAAAAAACATTAGATAATGGCCAAAAAAACCCTAAATATGTTGACTTGTGCGATGAAGACCCAACAATAGCTTCTCAAAAATTTGTGTGTCTTTCTTTCGTATCACCTGAAAAAATCCTAAAGCAACGCGAACAATACATTTTTGAGAAATTCGTTCAGCAATGGGAGTTCAGCAAGTCAATTGAGAAGTTTGGCGATTTCCTAAACTTTCTTTCATTTAAATACAAGATCAAGATGGACGACATCATGAACGATATGAAGGAATACGTCACTGAGGAAAAAAGTCACCTAAAGTCTTTTTCCATTGAAAATGATTTCAAGAATTTCATGGACAAGAATGAGGACAGAATAACCGAAGATTTCAATAAGAAGCACGAGTTCAACACCTCAGTTCGCGGCGTAAAGGTGCGTGGTTCGTATTCGAGTCAGGCTGAGGCTGAGCTCAGATGCAAGAAGTTGCGCGAGAACGACCCTCATCACGACATTTTTGTTGGTCCTGTTGGTGTATGGATGCCTTGGGACCCCGATGCCTACAAGACTGGGCGTGTCGAGTTCATGGAGGATGAGCTAAACCAGCTCCACCAGGAGAAAATCAAGAATGAGGAAAAGGCCAAGCAGGAGTTTGACCAGCGTGTTCGCGATGCGAAGCGCAAGGCTATTGAGGAAAATGTGAAGAAGGCGCGCGAATCAGGCAATAAGCTTACTCAGACCTTGAATGAGGATGGTGATTTGGTCGGAGTTAATAAGACAATCAATTTCGACGAGCGTGAGGTCGCCAATATCAATCCTTCCGATAATTTTGGACGTTCTGCTTTAGAGGACAATAGTAATTCTGCTAAAAACGATATGGACCAGGTTGATTAAAGCCGTTCCATAAAATTGAATAAATATTTTTGATTGAAAATATAATATATTACATAAATAATATATTATCAATAATTCTTTACAAAATGGCCAAATTTGTTACTGTTGAATTTGATTTGATTCCCGAAATGTTCCACGCTTTGCGCGTGTTTCAGTCGCGAGGCCAAATGATAAACAGCGAACAAATAGTACTACAACAAAATGTTTGTAATTTTGATTTGAAAATGAATAATTATATTGAGCTTTGTCGTGCGCTAGATACATTGCGATATTGGAATTTTGAAAAAACTCCAGAATGCTTTTACACTAGTGTTTTAGCTAAAAAACACACTATTCGCGAAATTGTTCTTAGCAACGACTACGATTTATTGATGCGGTTCCAAACTTTTCGTACATTTGCCGAGCTGTGTGTTCTTGTGATTTCAAACGAGTCTGAAAAACAGCGCGTCGCAGCGTATCTTGAGCTAAGTCATTTGGTTGATTTCTTGGCTAGAAACGGTTGAATCACATTATTCCTTCTTTTGTGTTTTTCGGCGGCATTTCTTTTTGCCGTCGGCTTTGTCTACAAATGAAACATATCCAACTGGGCATTTTTTAGCATTTTCGGGCATATCAATTACAGACCCTTTATCAACAGCTTTCTTTTGTGTTTTTTGTTTACAAACCTTCTTTCCATAATCAGGGTCAGATTTATCAGTGACTAGTTGTGACCTATATCCTTTGGGGCATTTTTTTGTTTTTTCTAATAACGACATAGATGATGATTTACTTTCTTTTTCTTCATCAGACCAAACCACTTGTTCTATATCTTCTTTTGATGCCTTGGCTACAGGTGCCTTATCAGGTGCCTTGGTACTTGATGAAGATGACGTGGGAGGCGAATCTAATGGAGACCCTGGGTGAGACCACGACAATGAATCTGGTGGTGACTCAATCGGCGACCTTGGTTTGGGTGGTAGAGGCGACACTTTCCACAATATATTTTCAATTGAAGTTTTAATATAGTCAGTTTTAAGCACTTTTTTTGCGAAATCGTATCCGTTTTTCGCAATTTGACTTGATTTGGTGTCGTGGCGCATACACCACTGAATCTTTTCCACCAAATCCGACAAATCTGGCCGAACCATAATGTAATGTTTATTTGGTTTTATCAACTGGTCTAC
>Ga0114969_10003458_pt1 | contig 12722 bp, 12 predicted proteins | sample M_130807_MF_Meta_FD_87316 | JGI IMG/M metagenome (GOLD analysis project Ga0114969, IMG submission 87316) | Freshwater microbial communities from Lake Montjoie, Canada to study carbon cycling - M_130807_MF_MetaG | ecosystem: Environmental > Aquatic > Freshwater > Lake | place: Lake Montjoie...
GATCGCCGGTACGCCGACGACCGCTGGCACGTCCTCGTTCGCGGTGCAGGTCACTGACGCGAACGGGCAGCTTGCTGCTGGTGCGCTCTCGATCAACATCACGAGCGTCTCGAGTCTCGTGATCACCTCTGCTTCGCTGCCGGCCGGCACTGTTGGTAGCGCGTACGCGCAGACGCTGGCCGCAAGCGGTGGCGTGGCGCCGTACACCTGGTCGGTCGTTGGTGGCGGCCTCCCGGCTGGTCTGACGCTGGGCACCGCTGGTGTGCTGAGTGGCACGCCGACCGCGGCTGGCACCTCGACGTTCACGGTGAGCGTGGCGGATAGCGCGAGCCACACGGCGAGCGTGTCCCTTTCGCTGCTCGTGAACACCACGACCATCCCGGTCGGCAACCTCGACGCTGACGTCCTGGCTGCGTGTGCTCGTGGCAGCCTGACCGCCTCGATCGCACGTCTGTGCGAGGTCTACACGGGTGGGCAGTTGCCGCCGTGGGCCGCGGTGGTGGTTGGCCGCATCATCGTGAAGTACACGGATGAGCAGCCGATCACCTTCAATGACAAGGTCACGCTGGCCTGCCAGCAGTCCGGCATCTCGAGCTCGATCGCGTCGCTCTGCGCCGTGTACGTGGCTGGTGACCTGCCGGCGTGGGCCAAGACCAACATCGGTGGAGTCATCCTCGGCGTGACCGGCAATGCGCAGGTCTCGTTCAAGGACGACGACAAGAACAAGGGCAAGTCGCACTTCGTGGTGGACTGCGACAATGTCCCCCAGGCGAAGTTCAAGGCGGACGCGAAGCCGACGGTGATTGTGATTCCTGCTCCCACGGTTGTGGTGCAGGTGAACACCAACGCTAACCGCGACGACTCGGGCAACGTCTCCTTCCAGAACAAGGATGACCACCGCGACGACAAGAAGGACAACGACAAGAACAAGTCGAACAGCAGCTGGAGCGCGAAGGTCACCACCACTGTTGTGAACACCTTCAAGAAGCACTAGCCCGAGGCCGGCCGGGAACGCATCCCCGACCAGTCACGACGAGCGAAGGGGACCCGCAAGGGTCCCCTTCGTCAGCTTCGACACGGTGAGGGCCGCTCCCGCCCGGTGATCTGCGCTGGTACCCTAGGCACGTCCTCCCCTCGAAGCCCACGGAGTGCCGCCGATGCCGGTCGACGACAAGACCCTTGCCGAGATCGCGCTGTCGCGCGCCGAGTACGACCGCCTGGTGACGATGCTGGAGCGCGAGCCGACCGAGGTCGAGCTCGGGATCACCTCCGCGCTGTGGTCGGAGCACTGCGGGTACAAGCATTCGAGGCCGCTGTTCCGCCACTTCCCGACGACCGGCCCGCGCGTGCTGACCGAGGCTGGGGCGGAGAACGCCGGCGCGATCGACCTCGGCGATGGCTGGTGCGCCGTCTTCAAGATGGAGTCGCACAACCACCCCTCGGCGATCGAGCCGTATGAGGGCGCGGCGACCGGAGTGGGCGGGATCCTGCGCGACATCTTCGCGATGGGGATGCGCCCGGTCGCGCTCCTCGATTCGCTGCGGTTTGGGCCGCTCAGTGACGCGCACAATCGCCACCTCTTCGCAGGCGTGGTCGCGGGCATCGGTGGCTATGGCAACTGCATCGGCGTCCCGACCGTGGGTGGCGAGGTCCAGTTTGCCCCCGAGTACAGCGGCAATCCGTTAGTGAACGCGATGGCTGTCGGCGTCGGGCGTATCGAGCACCTGCTGTCGGCCGCCGCGCGTGGCGTCGGCAATCCGCTGGTGCTGGTTGGCGCGGACACCGGGCGTGACGGCATCCACGGTGCGACGTTCGCCTCGGTGGATCTGTCGGCGGATGCCGCGGAGCGGCGGCCGGCCGTGCAGGTGGGCAACCCGTTCCTCGAGAAGCTGCTGATGGAGGCCTGCGTCGAGCTGGCCGAGCAGCACGGCGACTGGATCGAGGGTTTGCAGGACCTCGGCGCGGCAGGGCTGACCTCGAGCGCGGTCGAGTCCGCGCACCGCGCGGGCACCGGCATCGACCTCGACACCGCGCGCGTGCCGCGCCGCGAGCAGGGCATGACGCCGTACGAGGTGATGCTGTCGGAGTCGCAGGAGCGAATGCTCGTGATTCCGAAGGCGGAGCATCTCGAGGATGTGCTCGCGCTGTTCCGGCGCTGGGAGTTGCACGCCGACGTGATCGGCGTCGTCACTGGCGATGGCATGGCGACGATCCGTGATGGTGACGAGGTCGTTGCGCGCATCTCGATCGACATCCTGAGCGACGCACCGCAGTACGAGCTCGAGACGGTGCGACCGGCACGGCTCGACGCGCTGCAGGCGTTCGACTTCACGTCGCTGCCCGACCTCGGAGCATCGCACGCGTCGGCGACACTGCTGCAGCTGATGGGCTCGGAGAACCTCGTGAGTCGGCGCTGGATCTTCCGGCAGTACGACCACCAGGTGCAGAACAACACGATCGTGCCGCCGGGTGGCGACGCCGCGGTGATCTGGCTCAAGGGCACGCCGCGTGGGCTGGCGGTGGCGACGGACTGCAACGGGCGCCTGGTCGGCCTCGACCCGCGGGTGGGCGCGCAGATCGCGGTGGCTGAGGCCGCACGCAACGTGGTCGCGGTCGGCGCGGTGCCGACGGCGGTGACGGACTGCCTGAACTTTGGCAACCCCGAGCGGCCCGAGGTCGGCTACGAGCTGACCGAGGCGATCATCGGCCTGTCGGAGGCCTGTCGTGTGCTCGGCACGCCGGTGGTGTCGGGGAACGCCTCGCTCTACAACGAGACGCCGAATGGTGCGGTGCTGCCGACGCCGGCGATTGGCATGCTGGGCGTGATCGATGAAGTTGCGCGTGCACTGACCTGCGCGCCGTCCGAGGGCGACACGCTGGTGCTGATCGGCGCCGAGGTGGCGCAGGACGCGAGCACTCTCGCGGGTGCCGAGTACGTCTCGATCGTCCACAACACGGTGGCGGGTGCGCCGCGTATCGACCTCGACTTCGAGGCACAGGTGCAGCGGTTGGTGCTCGATGCGCACTCGAAGCAGTTGCTGACTGCGGCGCACGACTGCGCCGACGGCGGGCTCGCGGTCGCGCTGGCTGAGTGCTGCATCGCGGGCCGCGTCGGTCTTGTCGGCTCAGCCGACGTGACGGGCCGCCTCGACGCCGCGCTGTTCGGCGAGGCGCAGTCGCGCTTCATCGTGGCGACTGAGGATGCGTCAGCGCTGCTCGCGTTGGCTGCTGCGGCGAACGTGCCCGCGGTCGTGCTCGGTGTCGCCGAGGGCGATCGACTGCGCCTCGGGCCACTCGACGCGTCAGTGGCCGAGCTGGCCGATGCGTACGAGGGTGGACTCGGGCGGATTCTCGCGGGGTAGCCGCTTCGCGCCGTCCGTACGATGCCTCCATGCGGACGCGAGCGGTACTGGGTGTCTGGGCGTTACTCGCGTTCCTAATGAGCGCGAACGGTATCTTTCGTGAGCTGGTACTCGTCACCGCCGTTCGAAGAGGAGCGGCAGAGTTGCTCAGCGCGTTGCTGGGCATCGGCATCATCCTCGGGACAACCGGGGTCCTCTTTCGTGCATTCCCCGGTTGGCAGCGCGCCAACCCGCTTCGCCTGGCCTCGATCTGGCTCGTCCTGACGCTCGCATTCGAGTTCCTATTCGGACACTACGTGGACGGTAAGAGCTGGCGAGAGCTTGTCGAGAACTACGCGATCTGGGACGGGAAGCTCTGGCCGATCGTGCTGCTGAGCTTGGTTGCCGCGCCATTCCTCTGGACTCGGAGTTCGCACCAGCACTGACTTCGTTGAGCGCCGCCGGTCACCGAACGCCGCACACGCTGGTCACGACAGATCACATGGCCGGCTTCGCCTACGCTCGCTCCATGGACATGAACCGCACCGAGGACGACACCGACGCTGGCGCGGACTGGGTGCTCTCCTGGACACCCGCGAGCCTCGAGGTGCCCGTAGGGATCAACCATGGGGCGTCGGCGCTGTGCCGCGTCGCCTCGGGGGACCTGGTGGTGATCTCGGAGAACGGTGGCGCGAGCTGGGATCTGCCCGGCGGGCGGCCTCGAGGTGATGAGTCGCTGCGGCAGACGCTCGACCGCGGGCTGTGGGACGAGGCTCGGGCGCGGGCGTCGCAGGCGACGCTGCTCGGCTACGCGCGCAGTGCTTGCCTCGCAGGCCCGCACCAAGGGTTAGTGCTGGTGCGCTCGCTCTGGCTGGCAGATGTCGCGCTGGAGGCGTGGGAGGTCGGGCTCGAGGAGGCGAATCGCCTCGTTGTTCTGCCGGTGGAGGCGCTCGCGCTGATGCCGGAGGGGATGCGCGACTTCTACAGCGAAATCTTCGAGGCCGCTGGGCTTGTCTGACTCGTTATTCAGAACTAATGTTTGACAATATGAGAACGCAAGTTCTATCCTCTTGGCTCGCATCCCTGAGGTGGGAGGTGGCCTCCTCGTTCCAACCGATTGCACGCCGACGAGCCAGACGGGTACCCTGTGGCTCCTTCTTCGCCTGTTGGGTGGAGTTGGCACAGGAAATCCACGCCGCAGTCCCAGCCAGATCACTAACTCTCGGCTTTTTGGGACAAGCACGTTGGTAAGTAACAGTTGGAACGGGTGTCGCCTCCCATAGTAGGGGGTGTCCCGGCTCCGACACGCCGAGAGGGTTATCCGTCGTGAAGGTGTTGTTTCTGGAGACCGTTGAAGGTTCGGGTTCCCGCGGCGAGGTGAAAACCGTAGCCAATGGATACGCTCGAAACTTCCTCTTGCCACGTGGCTTTGCCGCGCCGGCAACGCCCTCGATTCTGAAGCGAGCGGAAACGCTCGTTGCGGAAGAAGAGATCAGGCAGCGGTCGCTGGACGAGCGCGCTCAGGAGCTTGTCGGCAAGCTCATGGGCAATCCGCTCGTATTCGCCGTTCGCGTCGGAGAGCAGGGACGTCTGTACGGTTCTGTCACAAATGCTGACGTCGCCGAGAAGGCTGGGGAGATTCTTGGCGAAGAACTGGACAGGCGTCGCGTACTGCTGCCCGAGGTGATCCGTTCGGTCGGGGTGTACACCGTGCCCCTTCGTCTGTCGCGTTCCGTGACAGGTGAAGCGCAGGTGGTGGTCGTGGACGTCGATGCGCCGCAAGGCGTAGAGGCGGCCGTTGCGGAACTGCTGGCACCGCCAGTGGTTGCGGAAGACCCCATCCAGGTTGTCGCCTCTACCGCCGACGCGGGCACCGATAGCGAGTCGGAGTCGGGCCAATCTGCTTCTGACGAGGACGCGTCCGAGGAGTAACTCCTCCCGCGCACCTCGTGTATGGCGAGGTGGCCGCATGTCTGCACAGACAGTCACGACTGCAGGCGGGCCACCTTGTAGTTCGCTTTCATGGTGATGACCGGCCGGCCGGCTCCGCTTCGTCCGGAGCCGCGACCGGTAACCGGCCTTCCGCCCCACGACATCTCCGCCGAAGAGGCTGTGATCGCGGCGCTGCTCCTCGATGAGGATGCGTTCGCGCATGTCATAGCGATCCTCGATCCCGAAGACTTCTTCCGCGAGCAGCATCAGTGGTGTTACGAGGCGTGCGCTGCGCTGACCGAGCGCAACGAGCCGATCACCATTCCCACCCTCGCGCACGAGCTTGACCGCGCGGGCCACCTCGACGCGCTCGGTGGTGAGCCGGCGCTCGTCGAGATCGCCGGTCGCCACTTCACGGCACAGGGTGTCGAGGCGCACGCGCGCATCGTCGCGCGCGACTCGATGTACCGCCGCCTGATCCAGGCGGCCGGGCAGATGACGGCGCTCGCGTATCAAGGCGGGCCGGACGCGTCGCGCGTGCTCTCGGCCGCGGAAGAGCTGCTGCTTGGCATTCGTTCCGCCGAGGCTGCGGGCGACTTCAAGAAGCTGCGTGACCTGCTCGATCAATTCATGGAGGAGCCCGGCGAGGATCCCGAAGCGGGGCTCTCGTTCGTGCGCTCGGGGTTCATGGACCTCGACCAGCAGCTGAACGGCGGCTTTCCTCGAGGCGCGCTGTGCGTGCTCGCTGCACGTACTGGTGTCGGCAAGTCGTCCTTGCTGCTCAACTTCGCGCGGAACGCCTCGATTGGCCATCACGGCACTGTCGCCTTCTTTGCACTGGAAATGTCTGCCGATTCGCTCGCGCGACGCCTCTTGTCTGCGGAAGCGGACGTCGAGGGGGCTCGACTCGTGCTCGGGACGCACTCGGACTCCGAGGAAGCTCGGATCATGAATGCGATCGGCACGCTCGCTGAAGCGAACATCTACATCGACGACTCCGCGACGTTGTCCGTGGCGGAGATCCGAGCGAAGTGTCGGCGCTTGCGCGCGGAGGCTGGTCTCGACCTCGTGATCGTGGACTACCTGCAGCTCTTGCACGGCGGTGCGCGCGCGGACACGCGAGCCAACGAGGTCGCTGCGATCTCTCGTGCGCTGAAGGAACTCGCGCGCGAGTTCGACGTGCCGGTGATTGCTGCAGCTCAGCTGTCGCGTGCAGTCGAGACACGCAACCCGCACATCCCGATGCTGTCTGACCTGCGCGAGTCCGGTTCGATCGAGCAGGACGCCGACATCGTGATGTTCATCTACCGCGAGGACATGTACGCGTCGCCCGACGAATGGCAGCAGGATCATCCGGATCTGCCGGGCGGCCAGCATCCCGCCGGTCTCGCGCAGATCATCATTGCTAAGCACCGCAATGGCCCGACGGGCGCGATCACGGTGCGCTTCCGCAACAGCACTGCCTCGTTCCAGGACCTCGTGCTGCGCGAGCCTGAGTACTTCTAGCGCCATGACCACGCCATCCTTCGAGGGGTTCGTTGCCGGTGGTGCCGCGGTCACGTTGCCCGCGCAACTGCTGACTGAGTTGCTGCCAGTGATCGAGGACGACGCGGAACTGCGCGTCACGCTGTACGCCTGCTACGCCATCGGTCGCGTGCGTGGTGCATTGCGCGCCGTGCGTGCCTCGGCGCTGGCGAACGAGGGGCCGCTGCTGCGCACGCTCGAGCGCGACGCGCGTGGTGCGCGTAGTGCGTTCAAGGCTGGTCTCGAAGCAGCGGTCGCGCGTGGGACATTGCTTGGGTGTGTGCTCGACGACGGGGACACGCTCGTCCTCGTGAACAACGAGGCGGGACGGCGTTCACTGCCGCGCATTGAGTCCGGTGCACTAGCGGTACCCGGTGGCGCAGTGCCGGCGCGCACGGCAAACTTCGAACGCCCCGCGCGACCGGCGCAGGTGTACGAGCAGGAGATTGGTGTGCTGTCGCCCTCGGTGGCCGACGCCCTGGCTCGCGCGTCCGAGCGCTGGCCTGAGGAATGGATCATCGACGCGCTGCGGCTTGCGGCGGTGCGCAATGCGCGCTCGTGGCGGTATGCCGAGGCGGTGTTGGAGCGGTGGGAGACGGAAGGGAAAGACGATGGAGCGACTGGAGGCGGTACTGCGCGCCCAGCTGAACGCGACCACGGCCCCTATGACCGGTTCATCCTCCGCTCGTAACGCGGTGCGTGAGTCGGAGCCGGTGTGCCCGCTGTGCCAGGGGGCGCGGTTTGTGCGCGTCACGGCGGATCCGGCGAGCGAGCAATTCGGGCGCCCCGTGCCCTGCGAGTGCGTGCGCGCCGAGGACGACCGCACGCGCATGGAGCGGCTGTTGCGCTACTCGCAGCTGGGCGCGATGCAGCGGTTCACGTTCGATACGCTGCTGCCGCGCGGCCGCTCCACCAACACGGCGGCGCAGGAGCGCTACGCGCACGTCGTCGAGGCGGCTCGGAAGTTTGCAGCGGAGCCTCGAGGTTGGTTCGTGCTGACGGGTGTGCCGGGAACCGGCAAGACGCACGTCGCGGCGGCGATCGCGAACGCGGCGATCGACCGTGGCGTGCCTGCACTGTTCCTCACCGTCGCGGACCTACTCGACCAGCTGCGTGCGTCGTATGCCGATGACGCCGAGGTGCCTTACGAGCGACTGCTCGATCAGATTCGCAGCGCGCCGCTTGTCATCCTCGATGACCTCGACGCGTACTCGAACACCGCATGGGCGCGCGAGAAGTTCTATCAGGTGGTGTCGCACCGTTTCAACGCCGCGTTGCCGACGGTGTTCACGTGCGACCGATCGCCCGAGGAGATCGACGACCGCCTGGGCGCAAGACTGACTGACCCGGCGCTGTCGCAGGTGTTCGTGCTCGCGGAGCGCGAGCGACCTCGATACGTACACATCGGCGGGATGACGCGCGAGCGACTCGCGGCCTTCACGTTCGATGTGTTCCGCCCCGGGGGGAAGTCCGTGCGCGGGCATGACGCATCGCTCGAGGGTGCGTACCGCGAGGCGCGGAAGTGGGCGGAGGAGCCAAAGGGCTGGCTCGTGTTCTTCGGTGGCAGCGGGCGCGGCAAGACGCACCTCGCGGGGGCGATTGCGAACTCCCGGCTCGATGCTGGCGATGGTGTGTGCTTCGCGAACGTGCCGGACCTGCTCGACGAATTGCGCGCCTCGTTCGCTCCGGATTCACCGACGCGCTACGACGACCTGTTCGCGCGCTTGCGCGAGGCGCCGATCCTGGTGCTCGATGACTTCGGTGCGCATCAGACGACGCCGTGGGCGCAGGAGAAGCTCTACCAGATCCTGAACTTCCGCTATGAAGGCGGGATGCCGACGGTGATCACGACGAACACCGAGATGAGCAAGCTGGATACGCGCATTTCGTCGCGCATCGGCGACCTGCGGAACTCCGTGCTCTATGAGATCGACGCGCCTGACTACCGCATGGGGTAGTGCTCGGCGTTACTGCTCGTTATAGCGGTAGCCGAACGACTCGACCCACTGGCGGTGCGCGACCTGCTCGGCTGCGGCGAGCCGCACGATCTCCTCGAGGTCTGCAGCGCTCGGGCGCTGCGCGGGGATCTCGTAGCGCGCGCCGTGCGAATAGCTTGAGGCTGGGAAGAAGCGCTCGAGTAGCTGGCGGTGCTGCTTGCGTGCTTCGTCGTATGCGTAGAGCAGCTGTACATGCGCGTCGCCGGAGACCATCGCTGACCTACCCGTTCGTGGCGGCGTCGCGCCGCAGCAGTGCGCCGGACAGTGTGAAGAGCGCGCCGGCGATCACGACGGGCATGAAGAGCACAAGCTCGACGATCGCGACTGACAGCAGCGTGACGCCATTGGGATGCAGGAACAGCACCCAGGCCACGGCGAGCAGCGCCCCACCGATCATCAGCAGCTGACCGACCGTAAATGGCCAGCGCCAGGCGGCCCAACCGACGGCAGCGAGCACGGCGATCTCAGGGAGGTGTCGGACAGCACCGAGGTTGCCGTCGATGAGCTCGATCGCCATGACCACAAGCAGCGCGACCGCCGGCAGCGCGAGGCTGACAGTGCCAAGTGTGCGAAAGCGCTCTGACTTCACGCGGCTAGTCGGGCTGCGAGGTGGGGACGGGCGCGATGCCCTCCTGCCAGGTCGCGCCGTTCGGGCCGTACTCCTTCTTCCAGACGGGTACGGTCTCCTTGATGCGGTCGACCGCACGCAGCGCGGCGTCGAAGGCGTCCTTGCGATGCGCGGCAGCGACGGCGACGAGCAGTGAGACATCGCCGATGCCCATCGGTCCGGTGCGGTGGTGCGCCGCGATGTCGTAGACCTCGCGGTTGGCGTAGTCGCGGAGCACCTCGGCGGCGACGGCAGCGAGCTGCTTCTCGGCCATCGGTCCGTACGCCTCGTACTCGAGACGGAGCACCTCGTGTCCCTCGTGGTGATTGCGGACGATGCCTTCGAAGAGCACGACGGCGCCTGCGGCGTCGGTACGCACAAGCTCGCGCAGGGCGTCGCGGTCGAGCACCTGGTCGGTGCAGAGGAAATGCGTAGCGGCTGCGTTTTCGCCTGCGGCGGGCTGGTCCGCGCCGCCCGCGATCGGCGGGATCAGGGCAACGACATCGCCATCACGGATCGGTGCGTCACCGCGGCGGGTGTACTCCTCGTTCACGGCAATCGCGACGGATTCGATTTGCGGCTTCAGGGCGGGGACGCGCTCGGCGAAGCGCTCGCGGAACTCGGCGACCGTGACGCTGTCGCCCTCGAACTCCTCGTCGAGGTCGCTCGAGCCGGCGAGCTCGCGGAGCGAGGCAAAGAGCTTCACGGTGACGTGCACGAGTGGCCTCCGGTTCGTGCTTCCAGTATAGGCATCGAGCTCGGCTGCTCCGAGCGGCCCGCCCGCCGCCTATGCTCCGCTCATGGACCTGCGGCTCGCGGCCACCGAGCTCCTCGACGCGCTGCTCCCGCAGCGCTGCGTGGCCTGCGAGCGCTTTGGCTCGGCGCTGCACCCTGCGTGCCTCGAGGCCGAGCCCGCCGCCTCCGACGAGGCGCGCTGTGACCGGTGCTGGCGGCCCGGGGTGGCCTCGCCGTGCAGGCGATGCGCGGCCGAGCCGCCGGCGTTCGAGGCACTCCGCACGCCGTACCGATTCGAGGGAGCCGTCCGCCGGGCACTGCTCGAAGCAAAGTTCCGAGGCGTCACCCAGGTGCTGACGCTGCTCGGTGAGCGTGCCTCCTCGGTCGTGCCGGGGGCGTGGCAGGTCACGATGGTCCTGCCGGTGCCACTGCATCGGTCGCGTGAGCGGGAGCGTGGCTACAACCAGGCGGCGCTGATCGGCGGAGTGGTGGCGAGCAGGCTCGGAGTGTCGTGCGAGTCGTCCGTCCTCTCGCGGGCTCGTGCCACCGCGCCGCAGGCGACGCTCAGCGCGGTAACGCGCGCGCAAAACCTCACGAACGCGTTCGAGTGTGCACTGCTTCCCGCGGGCGCTCGTGTGCTGCTCGTTGATGACGTGACGACGACCGGCGCGACGTTGGAGGCGTGTACCCGTGCGCTCCATGCGGCCGGCGCCGGTGCTGTGTTTGCGCTCGCGGTAGCGCGTGAGGACTAGCGCAGACCGCGCCAGCCGCCGGAATCCCGGTAACCCTCAGAATCCGCCCAGCGCGAGACTGCACGCTGCGTTACCGTATTTGTCTCTCCACCTCGAAAGTCTCGCTGCTGGGCGTCCAGGACCCTGCGGTGCGGAAGGCGGGCCCGATGACCACGACCACCACTCACATGAGCGCGCTCAACGCTGCTGACCCGGCGATCGCTGCGGCGATCGGTCGCGAGGAAGCGCGCGAGCGGAACACGCTCGAGATGATCGCGTCGGAGAACTTCACCTCGTCAGCGGTGCTCGAGGCGGTGGGCAGCGTGCTCACCAACAAGTACGCCGAGGGCTACATCGGCAACCGCTACTACGGCGGTTGCGAGGTGATCGATGAGATCGAGGGGATCGCGATCCAGCGCGCGACCTCGCTGTTCGGCATGGAGCACGCCAATGTGCAGCCACACTCCGGCGCGCAGGCGAACATGGGTGTGTACATGGGCGTGATCAAGCCTGGTGACACGGTCATGGGCTTGAAGCTCGACCAGGGCGGACACCTCACGCACGGCTCGAACGTGAATTTCTCGGGCAAGCTCTACAACTTCGTCTCGTACGGCGTGGAGCGTGAGACCGAGACGATGGACTACGAGCAGATGGCCGAGGTCGCGCGTGAAGCGCGTCCGAAGATCATCGTGGTCGGCGCGACGGCGTACCCGCGCATCATCGACTTCGCACGCGCACGCGCGATCGCGGATGAGGTCGGCGCGCTGCTGATGGCCGACATGGCGCACATCTCTGGCCTCGTCGCCGGGGGCGTGCACCCGAGTCCCGCAGGCCTCGCGCAGATCGTCACGTCGAGCACGCACAAGACGCTGCGCGGCCCGCGCGGCGGCATGATCCTCTGCGACGCGTCACTGGCACGACAGATCGACCGTGGCGTCTTCCCGGCCTCGCAGGGCGGCCCGCTGATGCACGTGGTCGCCGGCAAGGCGGTTGCATTCCTCGAAGCATCGACCGATGAGTTCAAGAGCTACGCGCGCCAGATCGTCGACAACGCGCAGGTACTCGCTGAGGTGCTCGTCGATGCCGGCCTGCGCGTGATCAGCGGCGGCACCGACAACCACCTGCTGCTGGTGGACGTCACGACCAAGGGGCTCAACGGCAAGTCTGCCGAGGACGCGCTCTCGCGGTGCGGGATCATCGTGAACAAGAACGCGATCCCGTACGACACGCTTCCGCCCAACGTCGCGTCCGGCATCCGCATCGGCACGCCGGCGCTGACCTCGCGTGGCCTCGGTCCCGTCGAGATGCGGCACGTTGGCGAGCTGATCGTGCGTGTGCTCGAGGCGCCCGAGGATGCACAGGTCATCAAGGAAGTCTCGGTCGCTGTGCGTGAGCTGTGCGATTCGCACCCCGCGCCGGGCGTCCCCGCCGCGTAGACTCCCGTCCATGCAGACACCCGGGGAGCTCTATTACTTCTCGGAGCAATTGGGGCTCGAACACATCGAGCCCCAACTGCTACCCGCGTGATGACGAACGAGTTGCGCCGACCTCGAGCGCTGCTGCTCGACCTCGATGGCACGCTTGTCGACGGTCGTGACATGCGCTCGGCGGTTGAGGCGACGTGTGCGGACCTCGTGGCGCTCGGGCATGTGCCGGATGCGGCGCTCCTGGCGAAGGCGAACTTCGAGGTGTGGGCCGCACGGTGGTCGACTGCTGAAGCGGATTGGATGTCTGGCCGACTCTCAGGCCAGCAACTCCGCTACGAGGTCTGGGCTCAGGCGCTCCGCGCGTGCGGATGTGCAGATGGTGCCGTCGCGGAGCTCGCGGCCATGGCACATCTCGAGTACTCGCGGGC
>Ga0114969_10003459_pt1 | contig 12722 bp, 11 predicted proteins | sample M_130807_MF_Meta_FD_87316 | JGI IMG/M metagenome (GOLD analysis project Ga0114969, IMG submission 87316) | Freshwater microbial communities from Lake Montjoie, Canada to study carbon cycling - M_130807_MF_MetaG | ecosystem: Environmental > Aquatic > Freshwater > Lake | place: Lake Montjoie...
CTGCGCTGCTCAAGAAGCATTCTTACTGCGCGTTCGCGTAACTCAGGTGGGTAGCGATTTGATGACATAAGGATCTCCTTTTAACTCATAGTGTAGTCTCCAGGATTACCGGGGCGGTTCAAATATTGAGCTGCTGGTTATGGCCTTTAGCCGACAGCAGGCAGATTGGCTAGAGCAGTTGCAGTTTATCCGAGCATGGCGTCAGACCAGACCCAACATGCAAATTGTCGTAATAGTGGATGTCTATATTCCCTACTTCCTGCGGTGCTTATCTGAACTGAATGTGAGCGGGATCTTAAGTCAGCATGATTCTTTGATGGAAATTGAGCAGGCTTTTGCGCAAATAGAGCGTGAAACCTTTTACTGCAGTGTCAGGATAAAAAATGTATTGTCGGATAACTTGAGCAAAGTTTCAGATGAGGTAACATTGCGTCTGATGGAACTGAGAGTATTACAGCACTTGCTGGAGGGTGACTCGGTAAAGCGCACCGCAAAATTGTTGCTTCGCAGCGAAAAAACGGTAATGGCGATCAAGGGTAAAGCCATGCACAAGCTGGGTATCACTCACTGCGCCGATCTGGTAGCAATGAAAGAGATGCTGGAATATTTGTATCTGGAGTTAACCCTGGATGACGACTCAGAACACTCGGTTGACAGTCTCTCGAGCCGTATTCGCGGCAATAGCAGAGAAATAAAAACATTACCGACATGGTTACCCCCGGTGGAGGTGCTCCATTCCAGGGTGGTGATGGCAGGTCATTATCCGGCAAGAAAGGAATAGAATTTGGAACAACTTCAGAAAACCAACGGATGCAGCAGGCGGCTGTTGGTTGGATTTATCGTCAGTAGCGGTTTGTTATTGGTCGGTTGCGCAAGTAAAAGCACTCCCCCTCCATCCAAAGTGCAACCATTCGTCGCTTCTCCCGCCGCAGTCGAACCGCCGCCTCAACCGGTGATTGAAAAGGCAGAAGTGAAACAGAACCGTCTCGGGCTATGTCAGAGTGAACTTGCTTCCCTGAAAATGGTAAACCCAAAAGCCTATGCTGCCAGAAAAGCCTATTTCGATAGTCTGGTAAGAAATGCTTCGGTTTATAGTGCCGTTCGCGGTGATATCAACACGTCGACCAAAGATACGTTGGATGCCTTGTATAAATATAAAACCAATCAGGTGTGTGCTGAAATTGAGCGCGATGTGCTGAATGCACTGATTCGTAAAGGGGAGAGCCTGAAGTTAAAGTATGGCTTTTTTTTTACGCTGACACTGCCTTTGAGCTGTGCTTTTGGTGCAACAGATAGACTGCAAGATGATATGAGCACCACGCTCGAGTCATTGAATGCGATCACCAGTAAAGTGGATGACGCTCCGGCGCTGCTGTTGCTGACCCCATCTCAACTAGAAGCAATTACTCCTCCCCCTCGTGAAAAGAGAAGCAGCACTAAACCTGCCAAGAGTGTACAGAGCAAACGGCCAAGTGAATCCCAGTCAGCCCCAGTAGCAGAATTAAAAACGCTGCAAGCCAAAATCAATCAGTTGAATGCGACTGTGAGCCAGCAGGATCAGGAGTTGAAGCAGTTGCGTCAATCCGCTCAACAGGATGCGGATGCGCGTGCTGAAATTGCCCAGTTGAAACAAAATCTCCAAGAGAACCTGCGGACAACAGAGCAGATGCAGCAGGATTTAGCGGCAGCCACGGCGGCGAAGTCTGAGAATAAGCAGGATACCAGCCGTCTACAGCAAGCTTTGGATAAAAGTCAGCAGCAAAGTTCGTTATTGCAGAAACAGTTGGATGCATTGGCACTATCGCAGAATGATAAAAACAAAGAGAACCAGGCGCTTCAGACACAGCTGAACGAAAGTCGTAAGCAAAATGAAGAGGTACAAAAAACGTTGGCCGTATTAACGGCAAAAGCCAGTGAAAAAGAACAGAAGGCGTCAGCACTGCAAAAACAACTGGATGCGATGACCGTGGCACAAACGGGTAAGAGCAGCGAGCAGGATGCCCTGAAAGCGCAATTGACACAGAGTAAGAAACAGAGTGAGGCGGCACAGCAGCAGTTAGCGATGTTGACGAGTAAAGCCGCTGACGGCGCGCAGCAAATGGCGGCTCTGAAAAAACAGCTAGAGACATTGGCGGCGTCAGAAGGTGAAAAAGCCAAAAGCAATCAGACATTGCAGGCAGCTTTAGATGAGAGCCGCAAGCAGAGTGAAGATTTGCAGAGCCAGCTTATCGCATTGCGGGACAGCGCGAGCGAGAAAATGCGGGAAAGCAGCGCATTGGAACAGCAACTGACTGAACTACAGAAAGCTCAGAGCAACGCCGTTGTGGAGCCGAAAACCGAGAGCGAAATTCGCGATTATGCGATCGGCAGCTCGTTGGCCGATGACATGCTGGCATTGCTGAAAGAGAGAACGGCACAGCGGATCAAGATCGATAATCGCCTGGCGTTGGCAGGCGTGCAGGACGCGTTTGCTGGCAAGGTAAAACTGCCGCAGGAGCAGATAGATAAAGCGCTACAGGCCACTGAGGCTGCGCTGAGTGCCAATGAAAAACAGCGTACGCGGGAAACCGAAGCGGCGGGCTCGCGCTACATCGCGCAGTTCAAAAAGCAAAAGCAGGTGAAGAAAGACGCCTCTGGCTATTTCTACCGTATTGACAATGCGGGTAAAGGCAAGATTGACGATACCAGCATTGTGTCTGTGGTGGTGAAAGAAAGCCTGACGAATGGCAAAGTGATCAAGGACATGGAGGCGGCGGGTACGTCGATCCGGCAGCCATTGAGCAGCTATCCGCCTATGTTCAGATCCGCGCTGTCGCAGTTGCAGAATCACGGCAGTATGACGATGGTAGTACCGCCAGCCTTGGCTTACGGCGATAAAGGCCTACCACCTGACATCCCGCCGGGTTCTACGATGGTCTATAATGTAAAGATATTAGACGTAGTGGCTCCTGCCGATACTGTTACTCCTGTAAGATAGTAGGTGGTTTTTAAGACGTTGAGCGCTGGGGTAATTAAGAATAGCTCGAATGTTTGGGTTAAATATTTATTGTCCTGAAGCGCTCAACGTTACTTGCAGTATAAATAACAGTGTTTTGAATATTTTTATGCCCTAAATAATCTTGAATTAGCCGTGTATCAACACCTTTATCGGCGAGTGCATAACCACAGGAATGACGTAACATGTGGGGATGCACCTGTACGCTGATACCGGCTAATTCGCCATACGCTTTTATTAAACGATAAAGTTGCTGTCGTGAAATTTGCCCGCCATGGCGTGACAGGAATAACCACTGGCTGTCGGACTCCAGATAGCGTGGGCGTTGTGCCAGCCATTTGTTCAGCGCCAAACGCTCGCGAATTTGAATCGGATGTTGAACAGAAAAACCATTTTTTAAACGAGAAACGTGTAAACGGTTAGTGGTTAGATCAATATCCTCCAAGCGTAACCCTCTGAGTTCGCTGACGCGTAATCCATGAATAAAGCACATTAACAGCATGCAGCGATCTCGCCAACCATTGGATCCATCCGGTATGGCAGAGATCATTCTCTCAATTTCAATGTGACTGAGATATTTGCGTTTTTTAATTTTCTTCTTCCTGCGTTACAAAAAGCAAATATTACTGTGGCGTGGTTATTTAAACATCGAATACCCATTTTCAGCAATTAAAATAACAATGGCTGCATCTAAGAACTTTCCGTTAAAATTTGCTGAGGAGTAGGGTTGAAGAGGCATTACGCATTGTTAATGTGAAAAAAATAGCGTATCTGTTCATAAAATAATCATTTATTTATGGGTGATATCACATCATAGGGGATGAATGCATTCTTTTTTAAGGAGGGTAAGCTTTTTCTTAGTGCTACGTAATGTGTACATTTATCACGATGATTGAAATATTTAATTTTAATCGAAGTATTTATTTCAAGGTGACGATTACTTATGACAGGCAATGTAATTTTCTATAATCCATTTTTTACCTGCTTCTGATTCAGTTTCAGCCGTGGTGACTTTGTGTAAACGTATCCGCAACCGCTGCTTATTTTCGACGATGTTTCGCTCTAAAAGCCTGTCCTTTGCGCGGTCAGATTTGAACCACTCGCTTCTTATGCTTTGATGGCGTGTAAGCAAAATGATAATTATTATTGATATCATGCTGTCGCTGATTACAATGCCAGCCATTGCACGGTGTCGATATAGCGTTTCTCATAGAGTTGTTACGGGGATCTTTCAGCCGTATCGTTGGCCATTTCTGGCATTAATGACGCATTATCGCCTTTATTAATGTGCAATTGATGGGCCGCAGGGAGGCGCTCTGTATGCCGAACGGGTGAAAACCTGGCTCTACCGACTGAAGATGAAAAGTAAACTGGAATTTGATGGCGATCGGGTGATGAACCCATAGCTTTCACAGGGCAGTGTAAGCGTCTCTGCTGGATGAAAGGGCTGCGGATCCGACTCCCCAATTCCGGCGTACATTCTACCGTGAGTAACTTCCTCATTTGCGCGATATGGGTAAAACCGTTTTTGCGATCGGTCATGACGACCATTATTTTGAACAGGCCGACCGCCTGCTGCAAATGCGCAATGGGCATCTGAGCGAACTGACGGGGGAGGGGCGCCAGCAAGTCAGTATGAATTCCGTGGCTCAGATTGGTTGATGATTCACCAGGCACGCGATCGCTGAAGCTTGTATGGTGATGTTTTAATCACTTGCGATGGGTATTCATTATCTCTTCGTGAGTGACTCCCAGACTATCCTGTCTCTGGCATAAGGTTTCATATATTAATGATCTCAGTTAATGCACTTATTTCATCACGTTATCGCCAGGTGCTCTGCATATAATGTTTTAAGAATGGTTCGAATAATTAATTTGTTAGGATTTTTTCATAGGAATAAACTAGATAACTGATTTTTGAATCGATAACAAAGAAATTTACAATTGACTTAACTTATATGTTGGTGGTTGCCGTTATCACTATGAATGAGCAGAGAACGGCTTGGTCTGTGCGAAACAAGGCACATTTGGGCTGAAATGATGGCAATAACGTATTGGATACAGGGTAGTCAGGAGCGAACCTATGGATAATAAATCACTTACTCTTCGCGGGGATGCTCAGGTACAACTCAAAGCAGTATTTCCACCCGCTTGGCAATTGAACGATTTGCAGCGCACTTTTATTGAAGACCTTTGGCAACCAGAGTTTTATGAGGGGGAACCGCCTAATTTAGCCGATAATCTGTAGACGCCCGCTGGCTTGAGCCAACTCATTAAACAAGCCCAATAATCGCTATGCTGTGTCATCTCCGCAAGTCCGGGGATTGGGGCAGCGTAAGTTCCAAATAACTTCCTGCCCCGCGAACACCCCCTCCAGCCCGACAACGAAGTGAACTGAACGGCATAAATCCTGGTTGTGGCAAGACGGTGAGGAAATGCCTTGTCTACCTGGCTGCCACTCCAAGGACTTTGGGTATAAACTCATTGTTGATTTATATAAAATTAAGAGGAATTACCATGCCCAATTATAGCCCCCGTCGTATTGCCCTTTATACCGTTGCCGTTATTCTCATTTTAGTGGTTGTTGGCTTGGTGACTTACGTCGGCGTTGGTTTGCTTAACTGAGTGATTTGCTCTGCCCTGTATGCCCCTATCTCAACTTATGAACGACGGATCGCTCATTGAGATAGGGGAAATGATGTCTTAGCCCACCGTGGGTAACGGACTCAGCACCATATGTGCCAGCCCTTTCTCGTTACGGCTGAAGCGCCAGCAGGTCTGGTGATACTTCGCCACGCTGTTGCGGTGCGCCACGCTCACTAGCGTGACGTTCGGCAGTTCGTCCACCAACAGGCAATACATCAGTTGCTCGGTTTCATCATCCAGCGCACTGGTGGCTTCATCCAGGAACAGGATATCTGGGCGAGTGAGGATCGCGCGGGCAAATGCCAACCGCTGCTGCTCACCCGGCGATAACCGATGGCTCGAGTTGGCGCTGGTATCCAGCCAGCGTTGCAGGTGTTTCAGGCGGCAATTCTCCAGCACTTTTAGCAGTTGTTCATCGCTATAGTCTTTATCCTGATGTGGGTAGCTCAGGGCTTCACGCAGCGTACCGATCGGAATATAACTGCGCTGTGGCAGGAACAAGGTGCTCAACGATTTATCCAGACCGATCTCACCGGCACCGTAAGGCCAGATCCCGGCAATGGCGCGCAGTAAGGTCGATTTACCACAGCCTGAAGGGCCAACGATCAGCACGCGTTCACCACGCTTCAGCGCGATAGTGGCGGCACTCAGCAGCGGCTGCCCATCGGGCAGGTCCATGCTAACAGCGCGCAGTACCAGCGGCTGTGCACTTTCTGGTTGCAGTTGAATACCGCGGGGTTGGTTATGCACCTCGTCTATCGCCGCGTTAAAACCGGCCAAACGGTTAACGCAGGCTTTCCAGGTGGCCAGATTGGAGAACGCATCAATAAACCACGATAGTGCCCCTTGCACCTGGCCGAACGCGGAGGCGATCTGCATCAACCCACCCATCTGGATCGCGCCGGAGAAATAGCGTGGGGCGGCCACCAGCAGAGGGAAAATAATGGCAAACTGGCTGTAGAAGTTAGTAGCGATATTCAGGCGACGTGTAATGCGCATGATTGACCACCAGTTACTACGAATCTCTTCAAAGCGATTGCTCAACTGCTGCTTTTCACGAGGTTCACCGTGATACAGCGCAATGGCGTCGTTATTTTCACGGATGCGGATCAGTCCGAAACGGAAGTTGGCTTCATAGCGTTCCTGATTAAAGCCCAGTATGACCAGCGGTTTACCGACCCACCAGATCACCAGTGAACCCAATACTGCATACAGCAGGGCAAACCACACCATATAGCCAGGCAGAGTGAAAGAGTGCTGGGCGATCATAAAGGTCATTGGCCCGCTGATGTGCCAAAGAATGCTCACGAACGAACCGAGTGTTACCAGGCTGGAAAGCAGGCCGAGTGACAGTGACAGCGTATATTGTGTCAGAACGTTGAGATCGTCAGAAATACGTTGGTCTGGGTTATCAATAATCTGCTGCTGTTCGGTATGGTAATAGGCTCGATGTGCCAGCCATTTCCCCATGAATTTTTCCGTCATCCAGCGCCGCCAGCGCATCTGTAAACCCTGCGTCAGGTAGATCTTGTAGACCGCCAACACGATGAAGGTCAACGCCAGATAGGTAAAGCGCCACAGTTGTTCCTTGAACACCGGATAGTTTTTATTTTGCAGTGCGTCGTAGAACACCTGATTCCACTGGTTAATCAGCACGCTGATATAGACCAATCCCAGGGACAGGGCCACGATGGCGATCAACATCGCCCAGGCACGCCATTTCTCTTCCGAAACCCAAAAGGGCTTAATCAATTGCCAGACGGCATGTTTCTGCGAAGTCGTATTGTTCATGATGTTCCAGAATGTATTGTTTCTTATCAGCATGGGCGCAGGAAGGGTAACAAACAAATTGTGACATGTAAGCAGTTTTGACACGGCTAACTATTTGAAATAGGGCGAATGCGGTCTGAGGGGTGAAGAGCATGCCTTCGGCGGTTATACTGGCGGCCGTTTATGGTAATGAAGGACTAGTCATGAAGGCGTTGATCTCCCTGTTGCTGGCTTATGGCACTGCCGCCAGTTTTCAGGCGTTGGCACATATCGATGAGCCCGATATGGACGCTGACTGCCAGAAGATCGCGAGCTATGCCGCGTTGGGAAATACGGCCTATCAGCAGGGTAACTATACGAAAGCGGGGGATATCTTTCGCGATCAGGCGGCCTGGAGTGAATTTTGTGGGCTTAGCGATCAGGCGATCGCCACGGCCTATAACAATGTGGCACTGTCGTTGATTCATGCGGGTGAATTGCTGAAAGCACGCGCCTATCTGGCACTGGTGCCCTATGACAGCAAATCGCAGCATAATGTGAAATTGTTACAGCAACGTTTAGCTCAGAAGCCCGTTGTTGCCGGGCCTGCGGGGGTTTACTGGCAATATGCCGGCCACGGGGTATGGAGTGAACTTAAGGTTAAACCCCAGGGCCAACGCTGGCAGATCGATTTTTCCGGTTATTACATGCCGCTGATGGGGCTCTATTATGGCCCGAATAGGGGTGACTTGGCCGGTGAATTAACCATTGCGCAGGGGAAAGGGGTTTTCCATCAGCGTGAGGCATCGCTGAACTGCGATGTCACGCTGGATTTCACCGCTGATGCGGTAGATATGCACACGGAGGGTGACTGCGGGTTTGGTTTTAACGTGCGTGCCGAAGGGCGGTTTGTGCGAGTGGAATAACCCACAAAGGATTGCCCTCTCTTATGCAGAAAGGGCAGGCCGGCGCTCAGTGGGCGGTGTTAGCCAGCAATTCTTTCCAGCCTGCGACGTCCGCCAGATAATGACCAACCGGGATCTGGCGCAGATGCCCATCGCTACGCTGTAAGGCAAACGTCGGGAAGCCCTGACCTTGTACCTGAGCCAGCAACGCCCGGCTTTGCGCAATATGTTGTGCGGTAGGTGCCCCGCTCTTGAAGCGCATCTCGGCAATAAAGGCGGCAGATGGCAGGCCCAGCTCTTTAGCCAACGCGGTTAACACCGGGGTATCGGCAATGCGCCGCCCTTCTTGGTAATGGGCTGCCTGCATGCGGTGCAGCATATCGATACCCCGCCCGGCGATCTGTTCGGCAGCCAGAATGGCGGTAATCGGTGGTGTGGAGTCCATCACCGCCGTGGTATCACGCAGTAGCCCGTTGAAGTATTTTTCACCGAATGTCTGCCCGGTCAACTCGGCAATCCGTTTGTCGTGCGGCATCACGTAGTTGCGCCATTCGTCGCTGATCCGGCGGCGGTTGCTGCCGGTCATCATGCCACCGGCGTGCAGGACGATGCTTAGCCCTGGTATGCTCTGGGCGGCTTTCACCAGCGGTGCTGCGCCATAGCACCAGCCACACAGCGGATCGAAAATATAATGCAGCGTTGCTGTACTCATGGTTATACCTCGGTTGTCGGGCTTACTGTGGCCACTTCATGTCACCTTTCAGCACTTTGGCACTCAGATCCAGGCTGGAGCCATCTTTCAGGTCTGGATAATGCTTTTTCATGGCGGCGATCAGTTCGCTAGAGTTTTTGGCCTTCGGCAATTCGGTTTCCAGCGTCGTCAGGTAGTTTTGGGTAAAGGTCACCGACTCCAGCGATTGCGCTGCGCCCGGCAGGAAATGCCCCGGTACGACCACCTGTGGTTTCAGCGCTTTGATGCTTTCCAGCGTTTGCTGCCAATGAGCACGGGATTCTACGCTCTGGTTGTCCGCCAGCCACGGGTGAATGTTGTTACCGGCAACCGCCACACCGCCGACTACCGCCTGCAACGTCGGGATCCACACGTAGGTACGATCCGGCGTCGGGCCGCTCAGGCCTTTTATTTCTACTTTCTGACCGTCGATGGTAAAGCTATCGCCCTGTAACGGTTGCGGAACAATGATCGTTTTCGGCGCATTTTCCTTCAGGATTGGGCCCCAGTAAGCCATTTTACCGTCTTTGCTAGCGTTGATCGCGGCGATGGTCCCTGGTGAAGCGATGATTTTTGCCTGTGGGAATGCTGCCTTGATCACATCCAACCCAAAGTAGAAATCGGGATCCGAATGGCTGATATACACGGTGGTCAGTTTCTTGCCGGTGGCTTTGATTTTTTTCACCAACGCTTCAGCATCGTTACGCTGGAATTGGGCGTCAATCAGTGCCACTTCGTGTTTACCGCTGATGATTTCAGAAGACACCGGGAATACGCTGTTTTCGCCTGGGTTATACACTTCCAGGGTCAGCGTGTTGGCGGCGGTGGCATAAGTGCTGAAGGCGGCGATGCTGGTTAACGTCAGGGTCAGTAATGATTTCTTAAACATTTGGCATGTCCTTTAGGTATTTGTTAGGGTTGCCAAGATGGTATGTTGCATAAAGCGAGAGAAAAACCGGATAATAAGCAATTATTCATTGCGTAGATCGAGCAAATCATGGATCGCATTACCGCCGCTGAGGTTTTTGTCACCATTGTCGAGCGTGGCAGTATGATCGCGGCGGCAGACCGGCTTGAGATGTCACGCGCCATGGTGACGCGCTATCTGGCGCAGATGGAGCAATGGGCCGGGGCGCGTTTGTTGCACCGCACCACGCGTAAACTGAGCCTGACCGATGCCGGCGAACGCACGCTGGAGCGCTGCCGCCAGATGCTGGCGTTGGCTGGGGAGATCGATCTGGCGGATAACCAGCAGAGTGACGATTTGCGCGGTCTGCTGCGCATTACCTGTTCGCAATCGCTTGGGCAAACGGCGCTGGTGGGGGCAGTGGCACAGTATCTGAAACGCCATCCGCAGGTGGCGGTGGATCTGCAAATGAACAATCGGGCGGTCAATCTGGTGGAGGAGCGCATCGATCTGGCGCTGCGTATCACCAATGAGCTGGACCCGAATTTGATCGCCCGGCCGCTTTCCACCTGTGCTTCGGTGGTTTGTGCTTCACCGGCCTATCTTGCCGATAACGGCACGCCGCGTCATCCGCAGGATCTGGCGACGCATAACTGCCTGACGTATTCTTATTTCGGTAAAAGCCTGTGGCATTTTGACAGCCAGGGCGTGAAATCGGCGGTGGCGGTCAGTGGCAATCTGAGTGCCAACGAATCGGTGGTACTGCTGGCGGGCAGGGTGCAAGGGGCGGGCATTTCATTGCAGCCTTACTATTCTGCGGCTCCGTTGCTGGCAAAGGGTGATCTGATCGAATTACTGCCTGACTACATGCCGCAAGCGATGGGGATCTACGGGATTTACACCTCGCGCCGCCAAATGCCGGCAACGCTGCGCACCATGCTGGATTTTTTAGTGGGGTGGTTTGCCACTGATTCAGGCTGGCGTGCCACGCTGCGCTGACGATTAGCGCTTAATCACCGATGCCAGACGAGCAGGGAGCTTTTCCGCCTGCTGCTGCAAATGCTGCATAAACGCCGTCACCAGAGCGGAAGAAGGGCGATGCAGCGGCCGGATCAGGCTGACGGTGAACGGCACTTCCACGCTGAATGGCCGCACATGCACGCCGTGATTGGCGTAATCCAGGGCGGTCAGCGGGTTGACGATCGACACACCAACCCCTGCTTTTACCATTGCACACACCGAAGCGGCGCTATGGGTTTCCAGCACCATGCGGCGATCGATCCCTTGTTCATGAAACAGAGAGTCCAGCAACTGCCGATAGCTGTCGGTGCTCGACAGGCTGATAAAGTTCTCTCCGCTAAAGTCCTGCGGCGTTAGCACCGCTTTCGCCAGCAAGGGGTGCCCGGCGGGCAATACGCAGACTTCGTTCATGGTCATCAGGGTCACACGTTCGGTACCGGCGGGAGTGAGGGTGTTTTCCGTCAGCCCCAGATCGTGACGCTGTGCCGACAGCCACTCTTCCAGCAGCGGTGATTCCTGTGGGATCACGCTAAAGCTCACTTCTGGGTAACGATCGATAAACGGTTTGCAGACGGCGGGCAGCAGCGATTGGGAAAACACCGGTAGGCAGGCGATAGAAAGCTGTGCCTGCTGAAACTGACGGATACCGGCAGCGGCATTCTTGATGCGATCCAGGCCATAGTAAGAGCGCTGCACCTCTTCGAACAACCGCAGGCCCTGCACCGTCGGGTACAAGCGGCCGCGCACGCGATCGAACAACTGCAACTGGATCAGCTTCTCGAAGCGCGCCAGCTCGCGGCTGACGGTGGGCTGCGAGGTTTGCAGCAAAGCAGCGGCCTCGGTCAGGTTACCGGTGGTCATCACCGCATGAAAGATCTCAATCTGGCGCAGGGTAATGGTAGGCATCGCGGTGCTCCACAGGTAAATAAAGCCATATCATAAGTGAATAGACTATAGCGAAATAGATATTTTTCAAATCGACATCGGTTCGGCATGATGATGGAAAATTTCATCTTGAGAACACACTGATGCCACGCGCTTTGAACGACTCCTCTACTGCACTGAACGCCACCAATCTGCTGGCATTGCCGCAACGCTTCGGCTGCCCGGTTTGGGTCTATGATGCTGATATCATTTGCCAACGGATCAACCAGCTACGCCACTTTGATGTGATCCGCTTTGCGCAGAAAGCCTGTTCGAATATTCATATTCTGCGCCTGATGCGCGAGCAGGGCGTGAGAGTGGATTCGGTATCACTGGGGGAGATCGAACGTGCTTTGCAGGCCGGTTTTGTGCCGGGCGGGGAAGAGATTGTCTTTACCGCCGACGTTTTCGATCACGCCACGCTGGCCCGCGTCAGTGAGCTGAAAATCCCGGTGAACGCTGGTTCTATCGATATGCTGGAGCAGCTTGGTCAGGTTTCGGCCGGTCATCCGGTGTGGTTGCGCGTCAACCCCGGTTTTGGTCATGGTCACAGCCAGAAAACTAATACCGGTGGCGAAAACAGCAAGCACGGCATCTGGTATGCCGATCTGCCGCAGGCGGTAGCGAAAATTCAGCAATACGGCCTGAAACTGGTTGGTGTGCATATGCATATTGGTTCAGGTGTTGATTATCAGCATTTAGAGAGCGTGTGTGACGCCATGGTGCAGCAGGTGATTGATCTGGGCCAGGATATCAGTGCGAACTCTGCCGGTGGTGGTCTTTCTATCCCTTATCAATATGGGGAAGAGGCTATTGATACCGAACACTATTACGGCTTGTGGAACC
>Ga0114969_10003463_pt1 | contig 12709 bp, 13 predicted proteins | sample M_130807_MF_Meta_FD_87316 | JGI IMG/M metagenome (GOLD analysis project Ga0114969, IMG submission 87316) | Freshwater microbial communities from Lake Montjoie, Canada to study carbon cycling - M_130807_MF_MetaG | ecosystem: Environmental > Aquatic > Freshwater > Lake | place: Lake Montjoie...
AAATATTTAGAATTATTAAAAAATGTTAAATTAAATGGTTTTAAGAAAGAAACTAGAAATGGTATAACATATTCTAGTTTTGGATATTTATTGAAATTTGATATTTCCAATAATCAATATCCTTTATTAACAACGAAAAAAATGTTTTTTAAAGGTATTGTTGAAGAATTATTATGGTTCTTGAGAGGTTCTGTTAATTCTAAAGAATTAGAAGCTAAAGGTGTTAATATTTGGAAAGAAAATTCATCAAGAAAATATTTAGATGATAATGGATTTAGCCATTATGAAGAAGGATATTTAGGACCTATCTATGGTTTTCAATGGAGATCATTTAATGGTGATATAGACCAATTAAAATATGTCTTAGAAGAATTAAATAAAGAAAATAGTAGAAGGATTATTATAAATGCATGGAATCCATGTCAATTATCACAACAAGCTTTACCTCCGTGTCATATCCTTTATAATTTCTTTAAAAATAATGATGAAATTAGTTGCATGATGTATATGAGGTCAAGTGATTTATTTTTAGGATTACCTTTTAATATTGCTTCAACAGCATTATTAACTTATATCATTGCAAAAGTTATGGGATTCAAAGTTAAAGAAATAGCAATAAGTATTTGCGATGCTCATATATATGAAGAACATTTATCAGCAGTTGACAGTCAATTAGAAAGAAAACCATATGACTTTCCTGAGATAAATATTAAAATAGAAATTGATAAAAAATTATCAATTAATGAAAAAATAAAATGGATTGAAAATTTAACATTTGAGGATTTTGAATTAATTAATTATAATCATCATCCAATAATTAAAGCTATTATGAAATAATACCAACTTCTGTTAAAACTTTTGAATTGTCTTTTAATTTTAATGTGAAAAGTTGACCATTATATTTATCAGATTTTGTTATTTTTTTAATCTTAGACCAAATATAATTATCATATATAAAATAATTATTTTCAGATACATCTGTTTTTTGCGGTATTTTAATAACATAGTTATTATTCATATAACTTGCAGTTAATAATATACCTATTTTAATATAAATATTTTTCATTAAATAGAAGATCGATTTATCATTAGTATTTATTGTAGTATTAATTTCACTAAAACCATCAATTAATATTTTAATATTATTATTAGATAATAAATTAATTTCAGTTATTGTTAATAACTTAATATCATTAATATTAAATTTAATAGTGGTTGTTATATTATTATTAAATATTTCAAATGGAATATTATTATTATGTAAATATTTATTTAAAAATCCAATTGTATTCTTATTCAAATTATTATTTAAATTAAATACTGTTTGTTGTAATAATACTAATCCCTGAAATCTATATTTTTCTTCATCTTCACTTGAAATATCATCTGGACTATCATTAACATTTGAATATGGGTAGCCAATATAATCAAATTCAGTTATATTATTCACTCCTACAAATGAAGGAGAACAAATGCGAGTATTATTTTCAATGAAATTAACACATTCCCTAATTTTTAGGTCAAATGGTATATTTTGAATACAATAAATTTGATTTGTTCCTCCTAGATAATAATTATCAATATTATGAATCGTTTTTATCTTATATAAATAATAATTTCTTATCGTATTTCTATTTAATTGTTCTATTTCAGATGGAACATTATTTTGATTATAAACTAAATCATCTTTCTTATTTAATTTATCTAATCTTTTAACTCCATTATTTGTATATATTAATAAATCACCCCTAATATAATTACTCATTATTTTTATCATTAATTATATTTGTTTATATATATTTATTTAATTACTACATCTTAAATCACTCCAAGGAATGCCGCATATTTTAGAATAAGCACATCTTATATCATTATTATTATCATTTTTAATATCATAATTTTCTAATTTAGAAAATAATTTAGGATAAATTGTATCACATAATAAAGGTGCTTGACCTTCAGTTAATTGTGCTTTAGTGTAATTATCTGGTCTAAAAGTTTCTTTATCATATGCTTGAAGTATTGGTCCTGCTTTACCTATAAATGTATCATATGTAGAAACTATAGAATTTGTACCATCAGCAGCACCTGTATAAGTATTTTTTATTGTCTCTTTTTCATAAGTTGATTTATATAATCTTGTTTTAATAATAATATTATTCCTACTATCTTTATTATTCACATGAATACTTCCACCACTATTACCTGTAGGAAATATTGCTAGTAATAATCCATTTGCGCGATATTCTTCAAAATATATTTTTTTATCTGTAGCTGATTTATATTTTATTGTTCCTAGACAATAATAAGTAGTTCCTCCTGCTGGAGCAGTACTAAAATCTGTAATATCAGCAGAATCTGAAACAACTTTTATAGAAGTAATTTTGGGTTCATCAAGAATAGTTGATAAATATTTATAATCTAAATCATTCCAATTTATAACTATTAATCTATTATTTGTATCTGTAGCATTTAAATCATTATAGCTTGAAGCATTAATTGCGTCATTATTTTTTCTCCATATTCCAAAATTAACTTTAGGATTTAATATATTAGAAGTATTTAATAAATTATTAGCATTTCCTTCTTTATCTATAGAATAATTATTTTCTAATACTGCTATTTTTTGTAAATTACTAAAAATATTATCAACTCTTGCACTATCATTATATATATTTAAATTTTTAGCAAAATTTTTTTTGGCTTCTGTATAATTATCAGTTGAAGTAGATTTAAATTTATTAACATCTACATATAAGTTATAGTATTTTTCTTTATTTGTATAATCATCATTAAATGAATCTTCTAATTCTGGTTTATATTTACCAACATCATTTAGAGAATAATTAGTTCTACCAATATTATTAGTCATTCTATAATTCTTTAAATTGTGATATTTAAACATTTGTTCTTTATCAAATATATCTTTATCAATTACACATTTATATTTAAAATCATTTATATAATTTTTATCAAAAGAATCGCCAATATATTTTTCATCAATTATTTCAACATTCCAATAATCAGGACATGAAATTTCATCAATATCATTTTTTCTATCTATTTTAATAGGTTCAAATGTGAATATATAATATAACATAACTGATATTATTAGTATAGAACCAATAATATATACAATAGTAAAAGGAAGAAATTTATTAAATAATAAATCTCTTACAGATTCAGATAAATATGAAAAAAGAACTAATATAAAACCAAATATTGCATATACTATACAAATAACGATAGTTCCTTTAAACATATTTTCTTGCTTAATAGTATTCATAGTAATATCATATTCTGTTAAATTTTTATTTTGTTCTTTCACATCATCTACTTTTGAAGAAAACCAACTTGAAAAATCAGACTTACCCATTTATTAAAAATATCTTCTAATTATATAAATGATTTTATTTCAAGAGTTTTTAATCCTTTTTGTGATGGTAATTGCGAACGCTCCATTGGAATAGGAAGTGTACTTGCTGTTTGTTTATAAATAATATATTGGTCTATATTTTTAATAATTTCTTCTACAGACCAATCAATAACCATTTTATTAAGATTATCTACCTGTTGCTGAATATTAGTATCTAAATTTTTACCAAATTGGAGATAATAAGATCTCATAATAATTAAAAGTTCTCTTTCATTTTGCTTAGAAATTGAATATTTTTTATTACTTTTTTCATATACTCCTATAATAATTTTTTTATGTATAACATTAATATTATTCGTTGAGAAGAATTTGCGAGATAATAGACTATGTTCTAAACTATGGGACATAGTATTAATATTATTTTCAGATAAAATTGGTTCCCTTATTATAATATTTGGTTTAATTTTTTTATTATCATCCATAATATTAATTCTTCCATTAAAAAGATTTATAGGAGTTAAATAATCTTCAAAATTAATATCCATATCTTTTTTATCTTCTTAATTTATAGAAAAGATATGAATAATTATTTACCTATAATAAATACGATTATTACTAAATATGAATTAAATATTGAGAGATCCAAAAAAATTGCTATATATAAATTATTATCTAAATATATAGATATATTAATATTTAATGTTGTAACAATATTATCAATAATAACAATGATTAATAATTCAAATACTATTCATAATGAAGCATTAAAATTATTAAAGACATATATAAATGAAACCTGTAATAAGGAAATTAGAGGAGGTACTTCATTACCATCCGAATATTTTGGAGTAAATAGTGGAATATATAGTGAAAATAATGCTAGTGGTAATATTTTAGATATAGATTTTTCATCAGGTATTTTAAGACCTCAAATAGGAGGTGGCGGAGTATATAAATTAAATAAGGATGAAGTTAAAGTAATTTCAGCGAGTATTAAAAATATTATAGAATATTATAAATTAAAAGCTTCTAATGATATTATTACTCAGTTAGTAAATCTTATTAATGATAATATAGAATGTTTATTCCGCCAATTAAAGTATGTTAAATCAGTAAGTCCATCAATAATTAAAAAAATGATAAATTCAAATAAAAAATTAGAGATATTTAAATAATAATGACTATATATACGATAGATGGGAATATTGGCTCAGGAAAATCATCAATATTAAATTATTTACATAAATATAAAAATATTCAAATTGATTTAGAACCGCTTGACAAATGGAAAACATTTTTAGATAATATTTATATCTTAAAAACTGGATATTTCAATTTTCAAATTAAAGTATGGTTAGACAGAGCTTGGATTCAGGAAAAAGATAATAAATCTATTATTTTTATGGAAAGAAGTCCTTATTTTATTAGAAATACTTTTAATAAATATGACTATATTAATAGTAATATTAATGAAGAAGAATTTAATGTAATTAATGAAATGTATAGTAAGACTGATAAAATATGGAATTCTAAATATTATATATATTTGCGTTCAAATCCTATTAAATGTTTGGAAAGAATTAAATTAAGAGGACGGGAAAATGAAGTAAATATAGATGATACTTATATTACAGATATTCACAATTTACACGAAGAAGCGTTAGAAGAATTGGAAAAAAAAAATAAAGTTTTAATTGTAGATATTGAAAATAAAACTATTGAAGAAATAGCGGAAGAAATATTAATGGTTATTAAATTATAATAAAAAATGATATTTATTTTTTAAAGATTTATATTAAATATGAATAAGATAATTGGAATACTTGAATCTAATTATTATCTAACTTCATTTATTACAATGAAAATTATTGAATTAAATGATATAGATATTTCATTAAATTCTATTTTTAAATATCTGGTTTATAATGAATATATAAATAATATTAATGTTATTACAATTATGGGTGCTGATGTTTTAAAGTTTAAATATAGAAAAAGAGATTGTGATATTATGACTTTAAATAATAAAATAATAATAACTATATATCCATTAATAAATTAATTTGTATTATTTTTTTAATATTTTAAATAAAAATGACTATCATTCTTTAATTAAATCAATTGGAGGATAAAATGGAGTATCTGTGCGAATTTGCGATTATGAATGCTGACTATGATATTGATGATATGATCGGAACGCAATGTTTTAGTTATGATGATTTCACTGATTTGAATGAATGTGTTAAAATCATTTGTGAAAAATTAGACATTGAAGAATCAGCTATTGATGTTAAACCTGAGAATATTAATATGCAGAGGGCGACAGTAATATCATTCAAATTTAAAGATAGGCTTTGTGAGTTATACGAACACTTTGACACGCAAAGAGATTATCTCGGGATTAGAATGATGGCTGTTTCCTAAACTTTAGGAACTTCCCAAAAAAGACCAAAATTAATTTTTGGTTTTTTGTTGCTTAAAAAGCAACGACTAAATAATTATATCCAAGATTACAAGAATGAGAACATATTATACCTGTATAATCATTATAAGAAAATAAGATAGAAATCTTATTTTTATATATACCAGCGTCTATAATGTCAATTGCAAAATTTAATTTAAGTTGTTTAATCATATCATTTAATAATTGTTCTTTAGATTTATTTTCATCATATCTAAAAAAATCTATACATTTAGATTTATAATTATTTTTAATATAATTAATCACTTTCTCCATTATAAGTTAAAAAAAATAAAAAAATCATTTTTTTTTAAAAAAGCCAAAAATTAATTTAGCTTTTTTGTTCCTTATATATCTTACTCTAAGAAGTCGCAGTTGGTGAAATCAATACACCAGTAATCATAACCTCTACTATCATATGTAGCTGTGAGTTCTCCCAAACTTCCCTTATAGGAAAACTTGATAGAAACTGACGTTCTGCTGTCATATGTATTAGTTTCAGTAATTTCAATCGCTTCTTTGAAGTGAACCTTTAATTTCTTAACTGTCTCATCTAAGAGAATTTCGGATGTTTCATAATCATCGTCTTCTTGTTGGAAATACTCGCAGCCGTTCAGCTGATATTTTTTCTCAATATACTCAATTACGCTCTCCATTTTAGGACAATTATTTATATTAAAATAAATTATCATTTTTATATAAAATTCTTAAATTTTAATACAATTATATTTTTGAATATAAAAAAGCCAAAAATTAATTTAGCTTTTTCTACAACTTCTATTTATTCATCAGTGAAACTAATAAGCCAGTAATCATAACCTCTACTATCATATGTAGCGTTCAATTCCCCCAAATATTCCTTATAGGAAAACTTGATAGAAACTGATGTTCTACTATCATATGTAGTAGTTTCAGTTATTTCAATATCTTCTTTGAAGCGATCCTTAAGTTTTTCAACTGTCTTTTCAATGAGAATTTCATCTGTATCATAATCATAATCATCTCTATCTTGGAGAATATATTCATAGCCGTTCAACTGATAGTTCTTCTCAATATATTCAATGACTTCTTCCATTTTAGAGCAATTATTTTGATAATGATTGATAATCAGTTTTATATAAAATTATTAAATTTTAATACATATTTAAAAAGCCAAAAATAATTTGGCTTTTATAAAGAAATTAGAGGTTTTTAGGCTTTATAGAGATTAACCAACCAGTAATGAATACCATTGGATTTAACCTCACAAACCGATCCACACCTTTCATTCCTGATATACTTGAAAATTACGATTCCGCATTCTTCATTTATATCAACAACTTTAATAATATCATTAAAGTATGTTAATTTTTTAATGATATGAGTTGTTATTGACACATTGCCACCTACATAATGTTCTTCATCATTATCATCTTGTGAAAAATACCTATATTTTTCCAAGATGGTATAATTATGAGCATGAATGAATTTGCATACTTCGTCCATCGCTTTAAAGATGTAAATAATAATTTAAAAGTAAAGTTTCAGTTTTTAATATAAATACAATAAAATTAATGAATATTTATATAAAAGTAATTATAAAAAATTGATAAAATCATATAAATATTTATCATTATAAAAATACAAATAATGACAACTGAAACAGATAAGAAATATAAAAAACATGAATTAAGAACACATATTTATAGTCGTCCATCAATGTATATTGGAACTATTGATCCAAATACAATTGATACTTATATAGTTGATGATAATGATTTAATATTAAAGAAAAGTATTACATTTATTCCTGGATTATTTAAGATATTTGATGAAGCGGTAGTTAATGCAATAGATCATTCAGTAAGAACAAGGAAAGATGAAAATAATAATAATATTGTTAAGAATATCAAAATTAGTATTAATAAGGAAACAGGAGTAATTGAGATATTTAATGATGGTATGGGAATTGAAATTATTAAACATAGTGAATATGATATATGGATTCCTGAATTAATCTTTGGAGAATTATTAACATCATCTAATTATAATGATGATGAGGTAAGAATTGTAGGAGGAGTAAATGGATTGGGTATTAAATTAACAAACATTTTTTCAAAATCATTTATAATAGAAACAGTTGATAGCACAAGAAAGAAATTATATATTCAAAATTTCTCAGAGAATTTAACGATTAAGGAAGCGCCAGAAATTAAAAGTTGTCAAAGAAAGTCATATACAAAAATTACTTTTAAACCTGATTATGAAAAATTTGGTTTGACAAATATAACTGAAGATATTTATAATTTATTCAAAAGAAGAGTATATGATGTTTCAGCTTGTACTGATGTATCGGTTAATGTTTATTTCAATGATAAAAAGATTAATATTAAGGATTTTGAAAAATATACTGATTTATTTTTAGATACAAAAACTATTCAACCAAGAAGTTATGAGAAAGTTAATGATCGTTGGGAAGTATCTGTAGCTATTAGTAAAACAGGTTCATTCGATCAAATATCATTTGTAAATGGAATTAATACAATTCGGGGAGGGCGACATGTTGAATATTTGGTAAATGCCATAACTAAGAAATTAGTAGATATGACATTAGCTAAAAAGAAGAAGGCAATTAAACCTCAGCATATTAAGGATAATATATTTATATTTGTAAAATCAACAATTGAAAATCCAACATTTGACAGTCAAACAAAAGAGACATTAACAACATTGGTGACGAAGTTTGGGTCTAAATGTGAATTATCAGAAAAATTTTATGAGAAATTATATAAATCTGGAATAATAGAATTAGCATTATCGGCTACAGAAGTAGTAGAACAGAAGAAATTAGTTAAAACAGATGGAAAGAAAGTTAATAAAATCATTGTTCCTAAGTTGGATGATGCTAATTTAGCAGGAACAAAGGATAGTAAAGATTGTACTTTAATCTTAACAGAAGGAGATTCAGCTAAAACGATGGCAATTTCTGGTTTAAGTGTAGTTGGTCGTGATAAATATGGAGTATATCCATTAAAAGGTAAAATTATTAATGTTAAAGATATTACACTTCAAAAAATCACAGATAATAATGAGATTACAAATCTTAAAAAAATTTTAGGATTAGAACAAAATAAAGATTATAGTAAAGGAATTGATTCATTAAGATATGGTAAAATTATGATTATGACGGATCAGGATCATGATGGTAGTCATATTAAGGGCTTATTATTTAATGTATTTCAGACCTTATGGATTTCTCTTTATAAATATGAAGGTTTCTTAACTTCAATGCTTACACCAATTATTAAAGCAACAAATACTTCAACTAAAGAGATTATTTCATTTTATAATATGAGTGATTATGAAAGTTGGATTGATACTATTGAAAGAAAATCGCAATGGAAAATTAAATATTATAAAGGACTTGGAACTTCAACAGACCAAGAAGCAAAAGAATATTTTAAAGAAATGAGACAGATTACCTATCAACATACTGAGGATTCAGATGGTTCTATTGATTTAGCTTTCAATAAAAAGAGAGCAGATGATAGAAAGATATGGCTTTCAACTTATGATAAATATAATGTTTTAGATTATACTGAAAATTCAATTTCTTATGAAACATTTATTAATAAAGATTTAATTCATTTTAGTAATAGAAATTTAGAAAGAAGTATCCCCCATATTTGTGATGGACTTAAGGAAAGTACACGTAAAATCTTATATGCTTGTTTGAAGAGAAATTTATATCATAATGAAATAAAGGTGGCACAATTGGCAGGAAATGTCAGTGAGGTTACTGCATATCATCATGGGGAGAATTCACTACAAGAGGCGATTATTGGGATGGCTCAAATATTTGTGGGAACTAATAATATAAATATTCTAGAACCAAAAGGACAAATGGGTTCTAGAATTAGTGGAGGTCAGGATGCATCATCTCCTAGATATATTTATACATTATTATCAAAATTAACTAAATTAATTTTTAAGGAGGAAGATAATTCAATATTAAATTATTTAAATGAAGATGGTTTATCAATTGAACCGGAATATTATATACCAATTATTCCTATGATTTTAGTTAATGGAGGTATTGGTATTGGCACAGGATATTCAACAAATATTCCGCAATTTAATCCAAATACTATTATAAATATTTATTTAGAAATTATTAATAAAATTGATAATGAGGTAGGTAAGATATTAACGATTGAAGATATTGAGAAGAGTATTACAATTATTAATGATATAGAGGTTAAAGAATTAGTTCCTTATTATTTAGGTTTTAAAGGAGAAATTGATAAAAATGATAAGGGTAGTTATTATAGTAAAGGTATTTATAATTGGGTTAATAATACGACAGTTGAAATTACAGAATTGCCTGTTGGATCTTGGACTGAGAATTATAAGGAATTCTTGGAAGAAATGATATTGAATGTTAATAATAAACATTTAAAATCATTTGAAAATCATTATACAGCAAAGAATGTTAAATTCATTTTAAAATTAAATGATGGGTCTAAGGAAGATTTAGAAGAAAAGATTTTAACAGAATTTAATTTAACATCATCTAAAAATTTAAGTTTAAATAATATGCATCTATTTTCTGAGAAAGGTTGTATTAAGAAATATAATAATACAACTGATATTATTAAAGAATGGGCTATTATTCGTATTAATAAATATTATGAAAGAAAAGATAAACAATTAAGTATTTTAACAGATGACTTTAATATTTTATCGGCGAAGATTAAATTTATTATTGATATTATTAATGGTAATATTATAATTATGAATATTAAGATTAAAGATATTGAGGACCAATTAGAAAATGCTGAATATTATAAATGTAATGATAATTATGATTATTTATTAAAAATGCCTATTTCTCAATTAACATTAGAGAAGAAGGAAAATTTAGAAAAAGAAGTAGAGAAACTAGAAATTAAGATTAAAGAATTAAAAGAAATGTCTATTATTAAAATTTGGGAAAATGAATTACAAGAATTATTAATTGAATGGAATAATCATAAAGAAATGATTGAAGAAGATTATATGAATGATTTAAAAGGTGATGTTGTTAAAACAAAATCAACTAAAAAAGTCGCCCAAAAGAAAAAGTAATAATATCATCAATATTCCATATATTTATTTTATTTCCATAATATTTCCATTTAAAAGGTAATATTAAACTTTGATTTTGTTTTAATTTAATTATTATTATTTTATCTTCAGATGTTGGATTTATTTTTGTTATTTGTGCCTTATATATGATAATTTCAGTATCTTCAATGGCATTTATAAATAAATATTTATGATTATTATGTTTCCAATCATTATCATTACCATTTTCATTACCATTATCATTATCATTATCATTACCATTTTCATTACCATTATCATTACCATTATCATTATCATTATCATTATCATTATCATTATCATTATCATCAAAGTTAATAATATTATATTTGAACCAGCTATTAATAATATCTTCAGGGTTTTGCACATAATCGCTAATAACTATAGGTTGGCGAGATGATAAAATATTAATATCAAATTTATCAATATCTGTTTGATAAATTGAAACTTCTGTTGGAAAAATATAATAGCAGATAGTATAAATAATTATAATAATTATAAATAAAATTAATATTAATAATTTCATTTATTAATATTAAATAGAAAAATATGGGAAGAAAAAAAGCAGGCAGTAAAATAAAAGGAGGAGGAAATTTTAATATTGAAGGACCATTATTAGTAAATAATTTATATGATGCTAATAATACAGGTAAAATAGGTAAGCTTAAATCTATTTATGATGAATATTTAAAAGCAAAGAAAGAAGAATTAATAACAGTAACTCAAAATGTAAAAAATATGAGAGACGCTGAACATGATGAACAAATGCAAAAAATAGAGATTACTAAAGTTAATAATATTAAAAAAATTGCTGATGATAAACAATCATTAGAAATATTTAGAGATATTTTAAAAAATTCTAGTGGATTTTTTAAAAATATTGCTATTTTATTTAGTAGTCTATTTACTAATATTAAATCTTTTTTTCATTCTATACTTTATTTTGCAGGTTTTAGTGGTGAAGGTATTTTATTTAAAATTATTATTTTTGGATGTCTTATAGCTATTGCATTATTTATTATTTTAGGTTTCTCAGGACTATTACCATCAGTGAATTTTACTAATGTTAATGATATTAGTAAGAAGATATTAATGAATGATAATGAATATAACTTAATGAATATTGAGTCATCATCACTTTTATCTAAAATGTCAAAAAGTATGTATGGATTAGTTCCAGATGAATATAAATATAAATTTAATTCATTAAATAATTCATTATCATATATAAGTACTGGAAAAAATCAATTTGATGAATTTTTAGAGCCAAGAAACGAAATAATAATTGGAAGAAATGATAATATATTTCATATCATTACAAACAGCCACACAAATAATACACAATGTTTATTAAAACCAACAGATATAAATATAGAATTTCCAAAAGATTATTATAATAATATTGATTATAATAATATTAATAGCAACTTAGAAGCAGATATAAACTATCCAACTACTTTAAACATACCATTTAAAATAGAACAAAAAAATAATTCAGGAAAATATGTATTAGATACTAGTAGCCAAGTTTATTCAAATTTAGCTAATAATGTAACAGCTAAAATAGATAAAGATAAATATTTATTAATACAAAAAAATAATAAGATATTATTAAATAGTTTTAATAATATTAATTATAATTATAATAATAATGGAGTAATTGCTATTTATGGAGCTATATTAATTAATAAAAATTACAAAGGTCCTATAATGACTATTAAAACAGATAATAAATATTATAATATATA
>Ga0114969_10003464_pt1 | contig 12707 bp, 9 predicted proteins | sample M_130807_MF_Meta_FD_87316 | JGI IMG/M metagenome (GOLD analysis project Ga0114969, IMG submission 87316) | Freshwater microbial communities from Lake Montjoie, Canada to study carbon cycling - M_130807_MF_MetaG | ecosystem: Environmental > Aquatic > Freshwater > Lake | place: Lake Montjoie...
AGAGCAACGGGGACAAACCACATCAATCTTTGCCATCAATCATCCAAAGGGCAAAGAATACAACAACACTAAATCTGCGTCACGACCTGAGGCTGCGCTGGTTTATGCGGACGGAACGCCTGCGACAGGCAAAGCGCGTGTTGAATTGACGCCTTGGAATATCGACAGCAATGATCTGAAAGCCATGCCTGCCAATGGGCGTGCTATTACCGCAGATAATCAGGAAGTTGACTTGATCAGCGCAGGGCTGATGGCCGTCGCGTTTTATGATGAAGCCGGTAAAGCGTTGAATTTAGCCGAAGGTAAAACCGCTACCCTGCAGATGAGCCTGCCATTCTCTAATATTGACGGCCATGATTTATCGGCGGGTGGCGAAATCCCGATGTGGTACTTCAACGAGAGCCTGGGGCTGTGGGAAGAAACGCCTGATGTTAAAGGATCGGCAATCGTAGTGACCCGCGACGGCGAGAAAGTGTTGATGGTAGAAGCTACCGTGCCGCATTTCTCATCATGGAACTGGGATTTTAAATTTGAGTCCCCAGGAAGTACCTTTTTACAATGTCTGGATGTTGAATCTAAACCCATCGCCTGTAGCGTAAATGCTTCTGTAGTTCTCGCTGATGGTTCAAAACTCACAAGAGGCAATAGTATTAATGCCAATGGTGCCACAATCATCAATATGCCAGATCGGGTAAAAGAGATTACTTGGGAAGCCTTTGCAATCTTACCGGATAATGGGCGTTTAATTGGTAAAATTAAAAACCCATTAGATACGACCGGGAGCGGAGCATTGATTCCTACCGCAATATCTATTCCTTTATCTGTCCCCTATCAGTTTACTGCCCAATGCCAGTTACCTGACCTTACTCCAGTAGCCTGTCGAACCAAGATGACGTTCAATGGGAGTGCAGAGGTTCAGGAATATAGCTTACCAGCGGAAGGTGCTGTCATTTATCAGCAAGATGCACTGCAACTGATAAACTGGAATGCATCTCAGTACGTCACTAAAGAGAATGGTGAGGTATGGAGGTATACGGCGGAAGGGAGTAATACATCATTGAGTGGAAATAAATTAGTGATGACATTTGCTATGTCGCCAGAAAAAATTGACCAGCAATATATTTATGTCCGTTGCGATCCTCAAGCACGTAACGTTGAGCCAGTTGAAGAATATTTCGCTATTGCACAATGTGAATTATCATTGAGGCCTCAAATTTGGGATCAGGTACTTCCTATACCACCGACTACTGTTTCTGCGACTATCCCTACAGGAGTCGTTTATCCTCTAGCCGTTCTTCCTGAATGGATTGCTCAGGGATATGAACGTTCTTATCTCAATGCGGTCAGTTCGTTTGGTATGGTGGCTGGTATTAGTGAAGGGTGTCATTTCTTTGCATATCGTGACTTGCTAATAGATGAACTCTTTAACCGTAGTGGCCAGATTTATGATTTGTCCTTAGACGGTTATTGCCGGGATGAATTGCCGCTGCAATAACAATAAAGGTATGATTTATCAGTCTGCATTGTAGCTAAACTTGGGAGCCCTATGTCATGGGCTCCCAGTATTGCAATCCTCCCTAGTCCATTCACTTACCATCTGTAACACTAATGCCTTTAGCATCCCCCATTAGTGGGCGAACCGACTGTGGCTTTTTTGTTAAAAATCACTCAATTGATTAATGGGTTGTTATAGTTGCAACCCTGTTAGCAGTAGCGGGTCTATTTTCTATTATTCCTGATTTTAATCATGATGTTATGCTGGTGTGGGTTCGCTGCGCACTGACCGAGTGTTTCCACAATGTAAAATTATAGCGATTGTAAAGTAACCGCATTGCAATAAAAAAATGTTGAGTTCGGAGTCTGAAAGGGTTACATATAACGCAAAAAATGCGAGCTGAGTCGCAAAATGCTGTGAAATAACATTTTACGGTAGGTTAGAAAGCCGTGTGATATCAGCAAGTACAAAATTAAGTTAATTTTTTGTAAAATTTTTACGTTTAAATAACACTTGCTCACGGCAAAGTCGGTTGATTGCGGCTATAACTAAAGTAGTTCTGTGATGTAAAAAAGTGTTCCACCTTTTAATACTAGGGATTTCATGTGGATACTCTCCAACTTTCGGTAGTGCATCGCTTGCCGCAAAGTTATCGTTGGATATCGGGTTTTACCGGAGTCAAGGTTGAACCGATTCCGCTCAGCGGCATAGACGATGATAACAACCTGATCGGTCTGAAGTTGCTCAGCCATGATGGGAATGATGCTTGGCTTGTGATGCAACAGCTCAATCTTTCTTTGCAAGAAATTCAGGTCAATTGCACCATTGTGGAATGGGAAGGTGAGCCTTGCCTGTTTGTTCATCATCACGATGAAAGCGCCGCTATGTGCCGGTTAAAAAACGTCGGCGCGGCGATTGCTGAACAGCTCAGTGCACAATATCCCTTCTGAATCCCGCTATTGATTAATCCACTAACTGCAATAATTGCTGTGTATAGGCTGCCGAGGGTGCATTGAAAATAGTCTGACAGTGCCCTTGCTCCACCACTTCACCTTGGCGCAACACAATCACCTGATGGCAGAGCGAACGTACCACTTGCAGGTCATGGCTGATAAACAGGTAAGCCAACTGGTGACGTTGCTGTAACGATTTCAGCAACATCAGGATTTGTGCCTGAACCGATTTATCCAGCGATGAGGTGGGCTCGTCCAGAATCAGCAGTTGCGGTTGCAGGATCAACGCCCGGGCGATCGCAATACGCTGGCGTTGCCCACCGGAGAATTCGGTCGGGTAGCGATGGCGCAAAGCCGGATCCAACCCCACTTCCTGCAATGCCTCAATCACCCGCAGTTCCCGTTGTTCCGCAGTTAGCTGCTGATGAACCTCCAAGCCTTCCGCGATGATCTGCTGCACGTTCAGCCGTGGGTTTAACGCGGAATAGGGATCCTGGAAAACAATCTGCATTCGGCTGCGGTAAGGCAGCATCTGCTGGTTATTGAACTGGTGCAGCGGTTGGCCATCAAACCAGATCGCGCCTTGCGAGTTCAGCAAGCGCAGCAGCGCGAGGCCGGTGGTGCTTTTACCGGAGCCCGATTCGCCAACCAAGCCTACGCTCTCCCCGGGTTGCAGCTCGAAACTCAAATTTTTCAGCGCATAATTCTGGTCGACAACGCGCCGCAACAGGCCGCGTTTGATCGGGAAGCTGACCTGCAAATTCTCCACTTTCAGTAGCGGTTTGTTTGGTTGCTGGTTCACCGGTAGCGGCAGCGGTTCACCGACGTCCTCGGCGGCCAGCAACTGGCGGGTATAAGCATGCTGCGGTGCGCTAAACAGGCGTTCGCGGCTGCTGTGTTCTACGCACAACCCTTGGCGCATCACCGCCACGTTGTCTGCCAAGCGGCGCACGATATTCAGGTTATGGGTGATAAACAACAACCCCATGCCCAACTCTTGTTTCAGCTCTTTCAGCAAGATCAGAATCTGGGCTTGAATGGTGACATCCAGCGCGGTGGTCGGTTCGTCAGCAATCAACAGCTTTGGCTGGGTCAGAACCGCCATAGCGATCATCACTCGTTGGCGTTCACCACCGGAAAGCTGGTGCGGATAATCTTTTAAACGCCCTTTAGCGTTACGTATGCCCACCCGATCCAGACACTGAATAATCTCACTGCGCGCGTTATCGCGGCGCATGCCCCGGTGCAGCATCAGTACTTCTGCCAGCTGTTTCTCAATGGTGTGCAGCGGATTCAGTGACACCATGGGTTCCTGGAAGATCATGGAGATCTGGTTGCCGCGCACTTTACGCAGTTCAGCCTCGGGTGCGTGCAATAGCGAATTGCCGTTAAACAGAATGTCGCCACCGGGGTAGACCACCGGTGGTGAAGGCAGCAGACGCAGCACAGAAAGCGCGGTAACGCTTTTACCCGAACCTGATTCACCGACCAGGGCCAGCGTTTCACCCTGTTCAATTTGCAGTGAAACGCCGTTAACCACCTGATTTAACGCTGCCCCTTGGCGGAAAGCGATGCTGAGATCCTGAATGGCAAGCAGAGGAGTCTTCATATCAATGCGCCTTGCTGGGGTCGAAGGCGTCACGAACCGCTTCGCCGATAAAAATTAATAATGAGAGCAGTACCGCCAGCACCAGGAAGGCGGTAATACCCAGCCAAGGCGCTTGCAGATTGTTTTTGCCCTGCAATAACAGCTCGCCCAGCGAAGGTGAACCAATGGGCAGGCCGAAGCCGAGAAAATCGAGTGAGGTGAGGGTAGTAATCGAACCGCACAGGATAAACGGCAGGAAAGTCAGCGTGGCGACCATGGCGTTTGGCAACATATGGCGGTACATAATGACCCGATCCGGCACCCCCATGGCTCTGGCAGCGCGTATATAGTCATAATTGCGGGTACGCAGGAACTCGGCGCGCACCACGCCAACCAGGCTCATCCAGCCAAAAAGAATGGTAATTGCCAGCAGCCACCAGAAGTTGGGCTGAACAATGCTGGAAAGCAAAATGATCAGGAACAGCGTTGGCATACCAGACCACACCTCAATAAAGCGCTGCCCCCAGAGATCGAACCTGCCGCCGTAGTAACCCTGGGTGGCCCCCACGCAAATGCCAATCACGCTGGAAAATAGCGTCAATGCCAGCCCGAACAACATGGAGATGCGGAAACCATAAAGCACCCGAGCCAAAACGTCGCTGCCGTTGCCATCGGTGCCGAGCAGGTTCTGCCTTGATGGTGGCGAAGGGAAGGGAACTTCAGTGGCAAAGTTAATGGTGCTGTAACTGAAGCGAATCGGGGCCCAGATCGCCCAACCGTGCTGCTCGATCTGTTTCAGCACGAAAGGATCCTGAAAGTCGGTAGTGGTATGCAGTTCTCCACCGAAGGTGGTTTCGCTGTAGTTGACCATAAACGGCACGTACAGACGGCCCTCATAGCGCACCAGCAAGGGTTTGTCGTTGGCGATCAGATTGGCGGCCAGGCTGAGGATAAATACCACCAAAAACAGCCATAGTGACCAGTAACCGCGGCGGTTAGTGCGAAAACGTGCCCAGCGGGCCTGATTGATAGGGTTTAAGCGGCTCATTGACGTTCCTCGAAATCAATGCGCGGATCGACCAGGGTATAGGTGATATCGCTGACGATGTTCAGCAGCAGGCCGATCAGGGTAAATATGAACAATGTACCGAACATCACCGGATAGTCGCGTTGTAGCGTGGCGTCGTAACCCAGCAGCCCGAGGCCGTTGAGTGAGAACATGACTTCGATCAGTAGCGAGCCGGTGAAAAACATGCTGATAAAGGTGGCTGGGAAACCGGCGATCACCAGCAGCATGGCGTTGCGGAACACGTGGCGGTAGAGGATTTTTTTCTCGTCTAGCCCTTTAGCGCGGGCGGTGACCACATATTGTTTGCGGATCTCATCCAGGAACGAGTTCTTGGTCAGCATGGTCAGGGCCGCGAAGCCACCGATCACCGTCGCCAGCACCGGCAGGGTGATATGCCATAGGTAGTCGATAATTTTGCCGTACCAGGGGAGGGTATCGAAATTACTGGACACCAACCCGCGTAGCGGGAACCAGTCAAGGTAGCTACCACCAGCGAACAGCACGATCATCAGGATGGCGAATAGGAAGGCAGGAATGGCGTAGCCGATGATGATAAGCGTGCTGCTCCAGGTGTCAAAGGCGCTGCCGTTATGAATGGCTTTGCGGATCCCGAGCGGTATTGAAACCAGATAGATGATCAGCGTGCTCCATAGCCCCAGAGTAATGGAAACTGGCAAGCTTTGGCCGATCAACTGCATTACCGAGGCTCCACGGAACAGGCTATCGCCAAAATCGAGACGCATATAGTTCCACAGCATGGCGAAGTAGCGTTCATGCAGCGGCTTATCGAAACCATAGCGCTTGGTGATTTCCGTGATAATTTCAGGATCCAGCCCGCGTGAACCACGGTATTGGCTGTCACCTACGTTGCCGACGCCAGCTTTACTGTGTCCAAGGCCATCACCGCCGCCTCCGCCGCTAAAACCGCTGGTTTGACCGAGCTCTATGGCGGCAATCGCCTGATCGACCGGCCCACCGGGCGCGATTTGCACAATAAAAAAGTTGATGGTGATGATGGCCCACAGGGTGGGGATCACCAGCAATAATCTGCGTATCAGATAAGCGGCCACACAGACTCCTTATTGTTGTTGCGCGGGCAGGCGTGCCGCCTTGTTGACGTCAAACCACCAGTTATCAAACCCAATGGAATAGGCCGGGCGTAACGTCGGCGAGGAGAATTTATCCCAGTAGGCGTAGCGGTCGTGATTGGAATACCACATGGGCAGCATATACATGTTCCAGGTCAGCACCCGATCCAGCGCCCGCCCAAGGGACAGTAATGCTTTCTCATCCCCCTGGTGTTTCATGATTTGCCGTACTAGGCTATCGACAGCGGGATCGCTGACGCCAGGTGTGTTCCAGCTGGAGTCAATGTATTGCGAGTCCCAGACAATCTGCAGATCGGCACTGGGGAATGGCATGGCGGGATATACCGTTGGCATCATATCAAAATCACGCTTACGCATACGCCGCGTGAATTGGCTGGCGTCAATTTCACGGATCTGCATATCAATGCCCAGCCGTTTCAGATTGTGTTGGAATGGCAGCACATACTGGAAATTGCTGCCGCTCAGCAGCATCAGTTCAAATGTAAACGGCTTACCGGTTTTGCTGTTGACCAACTGCTGATTTTTCACTTCCCAACCGGCCTGTTGTAGCAGTTCAGTGGCTTTCAACAAATTTTCCCGGTTGTTACCGCTGCCGTCGGAGGCGGGTGGCTGGTAAAGCGAGGTAAAGACCTCGGCTGGCACCTTGCCTTTGAGCGGTGCCAACCAGGCCAGCTCGGCAGCATCTGGATAGCCGCTGGCGGCGTAAACTGTGTTCTGGAAATAGCTGTTGGTGCGTTGATAGGCGTCGTAATACAGCGCTTTGTTCATCCAGTCGAAATCAAACGCCAGCGTAATGGCTTCCCGCACCCGACGATCGGCAAATATCGGGCGTTGAATATTAAAGGCTAACCAGCGTGCATTTTGCGCTGCCTGATTGGTTTCATCCTGCTTGATGATGAAATTACGTGCGAAGTTGCCGCCCTGATATTGCGTTGACCAGCTTTTTGGCGATCCTTCCAGCCGGAAATCGTAAGCCCCGGCTTTAAAGGCTTCGAGGGACACTTTATCGTCCAGGTAGTAATCATAACGCAGCGTGTCGAAGTTATAGCGCCCGCGGTTCACCGGCAGATTGGCGGCCCAATAGTCGCGCACCCGCTCATAGGTAATGTACTGGCCCAATCGGTAGCTACCAATTTTATAGGGGCCGCTACCGAGCGGTGGGGTATTCAGGGGCTCATTAAGTTTGTGATCCTTCCAGAAGCTTTTTGGCAGCACTCTCATGCTCAACAGGCCAAGGAGTTTTTCTTTATCGGGCTCTGGCAGTTCGATACGTACCGTTAAGCGGGAGAGCGCTTTTACCGTCACTCCTTTGTAATAGGAACGGTATTGTGGCACTCCTTCGGTCATAAATTTATTAAAAGTAAAGGCAACATCGGCAGCGGTAATTGGGCTGCCGTCGTGAAAACGGGCGCGGGGATTGATATCCAGCTCCATCCAGCGCATATCGGCTGGGAAACGCGCCGATTCGGCGATCAGCGGATAATAGCTTGAGGGTTCGTCGTCAGAGGTAGTAAACAGCGTGTCGTAAAGTTCCAACGTCCTTTCGCCGGGAACGCCGCGCGAAGCGAAACGGTTGAAATTGTCATAGGTGCCTATGGCTGCCAGCCGTACGTCTCCCCCTTTTGGGGCTGCCGGGTTTACGTAGTCAAAATGGCTGAAGTCGGTGGAGTATTTCGGTTCACCGAGCGTGGCGAAAGCGTAGCTTTCATTGAGGGTTTCGGCCTGTAGACCGAAACTGAGTGCCGAAAGCACCAGGGCAGCAAAAATGCGCACAGACATCTTTACGGTAAGCTCCTGCTGTGTAGTCAATTAAACCGGCCGCTAGCATAGCATTTCAGGCCAGTTTGCTGAGTAAAGAAGTTTAAATATCAGATATTAAATGAAGTTTGACGATCGGCAACCGGATTCTCCCGGCAAAACGCTAACAGCGCCTCAATGCTGAGCGGCTTACTGAAATAGTAGCCCTGCATAAAGTTAACGTCGCGTGCTTGCAGGAAGTTAACTTGCTCTGCGGTTTCAACCCCTTCGGCAACGGTGAGCATTTTCAGCTTTTTAGCCAGTGCAATGACGGCGTCCAATACGGGGGCGGTGGCGGTATCCTGGCCGATAGAGTTGACAAAACCCCGGTCGATCTTGAGGTAGTCCAACGGAAAGCGTTGCAGATAGATCAAGGCGCTGTGGCCGGTGCCGAAGTCATCTACCGCAATCTCAATGTTTTGGCGGTGCAACCAGTTAAACTCGGTCTGTGCATTCTCCTCCTCCACCATCCCGCGTTCGGTGATTTCAAACACTAGCGTGAAATAGTCATCCGGCAGTTTCGCCAGCAGCTTAGATACATCGTCATGAAATGACGGAACGCTGAGGTGGGAAGGTGAAAGGTTCAGACCGAGTTTGGCATTGCGCGGCAATGCCTGCATCAGTTGCGGGAGGTCAGCGACGACCAGGCTAAACAGATGGCGGGTAATCGGAACGATCACCCCTTCACTTTCTGCATAGGGGATAAACAGGTCGGGTGAAATACGCCCTTCCGTTGGATGTTGCCAGCGGAGCAGGGCTTCCACTCCAGCCAATGACCTAGTTGCGGTATGAAATACCGGCTGGTACTCAACAAAAAACTCTCCGCGCCTGATACCACGCATCATTGCCCGCTCCGGGCTCTGGCGCAGCATCAGCGCGTAGTAACACAGCACGCCGATCATCAGTGAAAGCACCAGGCTGCCGAGCACGGTCAAACGTACATCATTGGCGGTCAGTTGCTGGCTATAAAAGATAATGGTTAAGGGATATCGCGGAATTTCCAAACGGTGGGCATGGTTTTTTGGCAATTGACTCATCGGAATCAGGCGAGAACTGAAGGTGGTGACCGCCTGCTTGCCAATCACGATGGCTAAACCAGGAGCGTCACTATTCTGCGATGTCATCAGCAGATAGGGCGTCAGGCTGAGGTCTAATGTCGCCAGAACGCCGTTATCTGTCGCATTGCTCTGGCCCGGTTGCCGCAACCACAGGGCAATAACCGGTTGATCCGGTACCAGCGGTGTACCCTGTTGCAGTTGCATATCAAGAGGCTTTTTCCAATCGATTTCTGGGTAGAGATGATTGGTCGCCAGCACCATGTCGCCGGTCGCGGAAGAACAATAAGCAACGCCATCTTTCACCAGTAAAAAGGTACGTACGCCATTGGTGAAAGCTGCCCGGTAAGTGAGATTCGAAAGGTTGGTAATACAGGGCTGGCCGGTAAGTGGCATGATCTCGTGCATGATGGTTTTCAGACGATCGAGATAATTTAGCGTGAGTTTTTGTGTGCGGGTTTCGAACTGATGCTGATATTGCAAACGTTGGTGATTAATCAGGAATAATGTGGCTGAAGTGAAAACAATAAAAAATACCAGAGCGGCAATGCTGCTTGTGATCAGGCTGCGCCGTTTCTGTGAAACATGGCGGGTGAATGCCCTCTTTAAGCCCATAACTTGCCCCCTGAGCACGGCGTAACGTTTTTTCGCTGTTATGATGGTGACGATTAATATATCTCATTGATACTATTTGAGTCATTATTCATCAGGCCTGATATGCGGCACTTCTCAAGTACAGCGTAAATAACGCATCATCCTATCGTTTGCCCTGTGACGATAATAGGCTAGTTTTCCCCGACCGTGCAGTTTCCTTTAGATAAACGAGTAAAATTGTGTGGGTTGAGTAACGCGGTGAGCGATCGGTGCAGTGATAAAAAACGCCGCCCTAGGGCAGCGTCTTGTCTCGTTTGTTTGGCTTTCAGGACTGATTCAGATACTGCGTGCTTAGCTCCTGCCAAGCACTCGGCGAGCTTCGCGATAACGCTTGTCCCAATAGGCTTCTGTCATACTGGAAATAGTGACACCGCTGCTGGTAGAGGCGTGAACGAACTTGTCGTTACCCAAATAGATACCCACATGGCGGCCAGTAGAACCGGCGCGGAACAACACTAAATCGCCAGGACGCAGCTTGGTACGCTGAATTTTCTTGCCCATGTCTTCTTGCTCATAAGTTGAGCGAGGCAAATCCATACCGAACTGTTCGCGGAAAGTACGCTGAACAAAACCTGAGCAATCAATGCCACGCTTGGTATCACCACCTAAACGGTAGCGAACACCTTTCCAGTCGGCATACTGGTCCATAATCTTTGACTTGATGTCAACGTTACGCACCATGGCTTCGAATTCATCCTGAGAGGCTTGCAGTAAAAGACTGTTTTTGTCATTAACTGCATGCATCTCAGTTTGTGAGTTATCTAATTTCGAAGTATTCATCGAGCTACAGGCGGAAAGCACAACCGCTGCTGCAATTGCAGGGAGCACCCGCAAAAAATATCTCATAAAAGGTTGAGATTTGACCATTGTAATTGTTTTCCCTTGAAGTCCTTAACGACAAAAGTCGCTATCTGAAAAATGCCAAACGAAATGAGACTAATCGGCGCAAGCTGACAGGACAATCAGTTACCGCTGAAAATGTGCATGAACGCACACATTTAAGATGTTTGGTACTGAATCCATGTAAACCAAGCACAAACGCAGCCGAGATTACCGGAATAAGCGGGGAATTGCGAGTTTTTTCCGACATTCCTTATATGAAAGTGTGATGAAACTTAATGCTTTATTATAAAACACCCGACTAAGAAACCAAGGGTGGAAAAGATGAAAATTTATTTATTTACAATAGGATAGGTTGTTTGCATCAAAAGAGCGATGACGAGTTTTACAGGTGAACCCTTTATTTTGAAAACTTCCTGTTACAAAATGCGGCTGAGGTTAATTTTGTTAATCAATAATTTCGAATGTGTAATCTATTCAGGTAAGTTCGCATAAAAAGGTTACTAAATGGATAAAAACGTGGCTTTGAGTACGTTTTCCAATCATGCGGGGTGCGGCGGCATGAAAGCGAGTTATGTGCAGAGGTGTCAATAAAAAGCGGCCGCTACTCGGTTAGGCCGCTTTGTTGGGATAGGTGCCGGGCTTATAACCAGCCGGAACGTTTGAGTTTCCTATACAGAAGAGCGCAGCCGACGATGGTCACGCCCAGCGTAGTATGATAGGCCCAAGGGAACTTCAGTTCTGGCATATCGGCAAAGTTCATACCATACAGGCTGAAAATCACCGTTGGGATGGCCAGAATTGCCCCCCAACCCGCTAGCCGTTTGACCACTTCGTTTTGCTGTACGGTCACCAGCGCCAAGTTAACGTGCATGGCGTTGGTCAGCATTTCGCGCATGTCGTCCAGGGTGCTGGCGACCTGCCGGGCGTGATCCTGTACGTCCCGCACATAGGCGCGCAGCTCTTTGGGGATCACATCATCATGCAGATGAATCAACTGATTGCAGATCTCATCCATTGGTAGCGCCGCGTTGCGCAGGCCGAGCAGATGGCGGCGCAGGCTGTAGACGTTTTCAATCGCGGTTTCATCAAACTCCGACTTCAACATATTGGATTCGATGCCTTCGATCATCTCTTCAAATTTGCCGACGATATGGCGGTAATTGTCAACGATAAAATCCAGCACTGAATAGAGTGCAAACCCTGGCCCATGGCACAGCTGCTTGGGGTTCTCTTCCGTTTTGGCCCGGATTGGGGCATAGCTGGAAGAGGCACCGTGACGCACCGTGATCAGGAAGTTTTTACCGACGAAGAAATGGGTTTCACCATACTCCACCTCGTTATTCTCCCATTGTACGGTTTTCACCACGATGAACAGTGAGTCACCATAGGTTTCAATTTTTGGCCGCTGGTGGGCACACAGCGCATCTTCGATCGCCAGATCGTGCAGGCCGAACTCTTCCTGGATCTTGCGCATGAAAGCATCTTCGGGTTGCCATAGTCCCAGCCAGACGAAGGTGTCCGGCTCTTTAACCACCTCACTGATATCATCAATAGTGATGTCGCCCAGCCGCTTACCCGCTTTGTACGCGACGCTGTTTACCACCATGGTTTGGGTTTCCATCCGGTTACCTGTCAGTCCGTGAGAGATTTGGTGAAAAAGTAGCGCTCATGCTCCACTGGAGCATTGTGCAATATCATCTGTAACTGGTAGCCCAGCTTTTCGTAGAAAGGCCGAGCCTGGAAACTGAAGGTATCTACCCGCGCGAACTTGCAACCATCAGCCATGGCCTGTTGCTCTGCCGCTTTGATGAGCTTACTGCCAACGCCTTCGCCGCGTAGTGCCTCGGAAACCCATAACAGATCGATGTTCAACCAATGACCTACGGTGCTGCCGGTCAACCCGGCCATTTTGTTGCCGTGATCATCCAAGACAAAAACCCCGATGTTCTTGTTCAGGATGTCGCCAACGAATGTGCGGTTGTAATCTTTTAAATGATTGCGGATTTCTTCGGTATCTTCTGCACGCAGGGCATCTGTTACGGTGATATTCATGTTTCCTCCTTGGGGGTTACTTCAGCTTAGCGGCGAATTTTTTAAATTCAATGGGTTAAACGCCGTGGTGCATAGCATTATGTGAGAGGGAT
>Ga0114969_10003465_pt1 | contig 12704 bp, 19 predicted proteins | sample M_130807_MF_Meta_FD_87316 | JGI IMG/M metagenome (GOLD analysis project Ga0114969, IMG submission 87316) | Freshwater microbial communities from Lake Montjoie, Canada to study carbon cycling - M_130807_MF_MetaG | ecosystem: Environmental > Aquatic > Freshwater > Lake | place: Lake Montjoie...
ACCTACTAAACGAATTTATTTCATAGTCTAACACACGTTGAAATTTTCTGTTTTCGTTAATTAACTTAACAATTTCATCGGCAAGGTTTTGCATAGGCATAACTACTTGCTCTCTGTGGTCTTCTACATAAAAATTTGTTATATTGGTTTCGTCTAATATAAACACTCTCAAATTACTTTCAAATTCTAACGTACTTTCTTTACCAAATGACTTGTATTTAATCAATTCAAGTAGCCATACTAAAGGCGTTTTATCTAACAAGTTGTTATCGGCTATGGTCCATTCTCTATTGGCTGAAGTTTTAGTTCCTGTGATCCAATAAGGCACAGGCAAATAAATAATTCCGTCAAGTGGAGGGTACGTGCTATCTGTCGGCACACCCACGACATAAGTGTCGTTGACTAAGTCGGTAATTAAGTATTCTTGCCCAACCGAATTTGATACAGTTTTACCAATTCTTGCCCATTTAGTTTCACATACATAAGTTCTCATTAATACTGAGTTATACACACCATCAATAGTGTTATCTAACTGACTGACTAACGTCTTAAATACTTTTGAAACTTCACTTTTCATAACCAATAAGCAAATTGCATTATTCTACCTCTAATTGTATTCCAAATTCCTTTACCTGCATACGTTACGGTATACAAGTTAAAAGTAGGGTTTCCTGCATTGTATTGCGGCGGTAATAGTCCATTAGGGTTTGGTATTCCAATTACAGTTCCAACTATAAAATTAAGACCTTCATTTGCGATATTAATTTGCTTTATTTGACCTTGATAAAAACTTGTTACAATAATCGTTAAAGCACCGTCTCCAATACCTGCTACTCCCTGAATTACACTACCTACATTATACCCACTTCCATTGTCAATAAATTTGTACGTTAAAACAGCACCAACGCTACTTACAGTTAAGACTTGAATAGTACCACTATTACCGGGAGAACCTGCAATAACAATTGTTGGTACAATGTCTCCAACTGCATACGTTGTTCCTGCAGTTACGATATTCGATTGGTTTATTGCACCTATAGGCCACGTTTGTTGAGTTGTTAAACAACCTGTTCCACCACCAATAGGGTACACTTCATTAATCGTAATAACCGCAGCAGTAATATACGTTGTTCCTGTTATCTGAACATTATCAAGTGCAGTATAACCTGTACCTCTATTAACAATCTCTATAGTTGCAATGTTAATTGCTCCACTACCTCCACCTGTAACTGCAAATGAAACAGTCATACCACTTCCTGAACCACCTGTTACGGCAACATTTGTACTTGCGAAATAACCTGTTCCTGTCGACATAAGAGTAAATCTTTTTACACCTTTATTAAAAACAATAGGTGCAACTGTCCATAACTGATTACTTGAATACAAATTATTACCTGTCAACAAGTTAGTCATGCTAATTAATTGACCTATTGGCTGAGTAAAGTTTTCAGTAATATACCTTTGAATTGCTCTCAACGTAGTAACTGACTCATTATATCTTGTGTAATACATTGAATATAAAGGCGTTGCAACTGTTGAGTTTTCGCTTTTTTGGAGTACATTACCAAACGGTGTCATTTGATTAACTAAGTCCTTAGCATACTCAAAATAAATAAAACCTTTTAGCATATCCAATATCCCTTCAGAAATCAATGTTACGTTATACCCTGTTTGAAACTGAAAGGGGTTGAACACATACTGAAAATTAGGACTTTGTGGAGCATTTGTAACACTACTAATATCTGAAATAAATTCCAAGTATAAGGTGTGACCAAATAACATCGTTAAATACTTCTGTTCGTACCTAACAATATAATCGGTCAATTTACTTTGGTCATACATTCCGGTATGCAATGCAAACTTTCCGACAAAATCTGAATATACTAATAAAGGCATCTTATTTTTTCTTTTTAATTATACCAAGTTTTCTTTTGAGGAAGATTTTTAACAACTCTCCTGTAACTGTCCAAACACTACCTTTAGGCAGATTTGAGTCTGTGCCGTTACTTTCAAAGTCGTAAGTATCTCCGTCAAGTATTTCAAGTTTTTTTTCTCCTAAAACATTCTTAGTGTAATGAGCGTCTACTAACTTAGTGTCAATCTTTACATCAACTTCGCCTAAATCGGTTCTGTCGTAATTAACATCAACAATAGGATGGCCTATATTTACGTTCAATTTCTTCTTTTTAGCCATCTTAGATTAGATTAATTAGTTACTATTAAGGTTTTGTTAATGCTGTAATTGCTGTTGAAATAGTACCTTTTACAAACGCATTTAAGTCGTTAGTTTTAACAAAAGATACTGCTCTTAATTCAGCAATGATACTTACCATGTTTTTTTGGAAGTCATCATTTACAAACCCAACTTGAACATTCATGTTGTTACGCATTCTTACGTGTGCTTTTGTAAAGTCACCAACTAAAAATGTTCCTTCAGTCATGTATACTGAAGCAACAATTGGCAATCCTCCAATTAACTGAGTTCCACTTACAACATTTTGAACAAAAGAACCATAAGTGTACTCTCCAATATTAGTCTTAGTTAAACTTAATCTTGCAACATCACGAGGGTGTAAAACAACGCAATTAGCACTAAAGTAATTACTTTCAATTTGTGCTACTGCAGTCAATACAACGTCAGCAATATTTGGTACAGGTACAGTCAATGCAAATGAACCTGCAGACCATGCTGTTGCAGTTGTGTAAACACCTGACAAGTTATTACCTGTTCCTGAACCTGTCAACAATGCTTGCTCTAATTGGTCATCTACTGAAGCCATTAAGTCAACATTGATTTCATTACGTACAAATAACAAGTCTTCAAGCATTTCTTTTGATACTTTAATGTAACCTGCAATTTTCTTAACTTGTACTGAGATTTCAGCAAACGATATGTCTCCTTCAAGTTTCAATCCTGCTTCTGCAACTGCTGCTGCTGAAGTCTTTACAGTTTGGCTAATATAAGTTACAAATTTAGACGAGGTTGCACCAACGTTCATAACGTCTCTTAAACGTATACGAGGACGAGCCATACGTGATACGCCTGCTTCTAATGTCTGCAAAGCATATCCAAAACCTAAGATAGGTGTACCACCTGTTCCGTTCTGTTGGTAGTCTGTATTGATTGTAACGTCTTTTACTTCTAACTCTAATGACTCGCCTTTTTTAAGCGTGTTTAAGTTCGGCATATAAGCGTCTGTAATTTGCTCTCCAACATTCTTAGTAATTTGAGGTGCAAAACCTTTTTCTACCATTGCTTCTAACTTGCCTTCAAACTTAGCAATAGACATGTTGATATCTGCTGTTTTTTCGCTCAATCCTTTCAGAGAGTCTACATCAGATTTTAATGCGTCAACGTCTTCCTTTGTAGGTAGCGTTAACATTTTTTCGTTGAACGAGTTGGAAATTTTTTCTACAACTTGTTCAGGGGTTAAATTTTCTTCCATTTTCTTTTTAATTAGTTAAATTTTAAATTGTTAATTACTGTATTCCAATCGTACTTGTTAACGACTAATGGCTCACTTTTAACTGAATGTTTGACATCAAACGGCTCATGTTGAATAAGTATTAATAACTCGTTATGTAGGTACTTTAGTTTCATTTCTAATTCGTACAGGCGTTCATCTGTTCCTTGCCCATTACAAATTGCTTTGGTAATCGTGTCTATCTGCTTCATAATTTTTACAGACCTATCTACTTTTTCTTCTTGTTTAATTACTGCTAATGTTGGCGTCATTGAGTTAGAACCAAATGTAACTGCAGAACCTTCGTAAAGTTTGACTTCTTTGACTTCAAAAAACCCTTCTTTTTCCATGCTTTTGTCTTCTATCCAATTTACTTTGTCTTCTACGTATTGAAAGCCGATTGAATGTTCCCTGATTATGCCGTCATTGTAGTCATTCCATGCGTCCTGACCTTTCGTACTATTGCCTAATTTAGCAACTGCAAACAAACCTTTTTCATCTTCGTAAAGTTGCGTAAATTTACCTATAGGGTGTTCCCAATCGTGATACCTGAGGAACGCTATCTTTCTATTGGTTTCAGTTTCTATTCCTCTTTCTTTGATTGACTTAGTAAACGCTCCCTTTTTAATGACGTCATTATCTGAGTCAACGTTATTGAAGGCAGCCAAATATATTGCAACGCTTCTATTGGTTTCATCTAAGTCCTTGATTTCCAATGCGTTCTTTGTGCTATAATTATTTATTATTTTTTTCATTTCTAAATACTTTTGCTATTAAATTTCAAAACTACAAAAAATCTTAATACTCTTCGTTATGAAGATGAATAATGTTCTTTATTTCATCTGCCGTATATGTAACTCCCAACAATGCAAGTTTAGCAAGTATATCAACTTTCGTGTTTTCTATGTTCGATATAATCTGTTGGTCTTCTTGTAACGTCTTAATGTGATTAAAGGTAGGTTTTAGGTATAGACCTTCATTAGATAGTCCCATTTGATTACTTATATTGCGATATAACTGCTCCGTTTCAGGTATAATTGTATCGTTATACACCATACGTATTGAGTCTCTTACATTGGTAAACGTACTTCCTGTCTCAGATGAGAACAGATTAGCGTTCATACCAAATGCGTCAATGATTGCTAACTTATCAGCAGTAAGTTCTTCAAACAATAACAAATCTCTTGTCGGAAAGGACATTGGTTTCCAATCTACATTTGCTTCAGTTATTATCAACTCATCTTTGCTTCGTCTATACCAATCTTGTTGTATTCCTCGCTTCTCCTGAGGGTCCATAGGTATTGCACCTGCCATATCACTTTTCTGTGCTGACAAAATTCCTATTGCTCCAATGTTTTCAAGCAACACGTTACGCTTGTTGTAACTTGCTTTAATGTTTGACAAAGGGTACTTTAATGAAACTATTTTAGACGTTGGGTTTATCACATTAATTCCGTCTGTAGTGGTAAAATAAAGTATCTCTTCGTTCTCAAAGTGTTCTAATTTATTCGTGTCATATTCAAAAACATATCCGTCAATTAAGCCGTCCATATCCATCTGCCTGAGGGTTTTACCTGACAGTTTAATTTGCATTTTATGCGAGGGTATTGGCACTAATAAGTTTCTTATATTTGCAGTCCTTGGCGGACAAAAAGCAAAAGCATTTGAGTACAAAGCGTCATTTACGGACAAGCAATAAATAACGTCTGACCAAGACTGCATAGGGTTGGGGTTGTTAATCAATTCATAGATCCAATGTTTCTCAACCTTTTCTCCGTTCATATCATACAAACATGGTATTCCTGTTGACATCATTGAAGCACGCTTGTCGACAACTGCCCTTAATTCAGGTATTGTCAAGTAGTGTTCATACGCATTATTTGTATCTATCCATATTGCTTGCTTCACACCCCATATTTGATTTTCAACAGGGTACTGTTGTGTAAAGGCATCAATATAACGACCATTAGTTTGGAAGACATTACCTCCAAAAAAACTTTCTAAAAAATTCCAATTATTTGAGTTATTTGCCATTTTATTAAATATATTTATTACAAAACTACATTAAATTCTAAACATAGATTGAACAAATATAGACAAACCTGCTAAACAATCCGGAGCGTCATCATTTTTATTTCCACCCTCCTTGCTGTAAGTCAATAAATTCTGTACAAATTGGTTGAATTCTTTTGAACCATTATCTACAAAAGTCATACTTTGTTGTATAAAAACTGACTGCATTAAAATTCTTGTGCCTTTGTTGGAGGTGTTCGCTATCTGCAAAATCTTAGTGTTCTCATTCAATCTTTGGAGTTGACGAGCAAACATTGCTCCCATATTGTTTGACTCTACTCTTACATAGTTGACACTCCATTTGTTTATTAAATCACTACATAACGGTAGTGTAACGTCAGTATTTGCTTGACTAAATACGTAGTCTACAACGTATATTTTCTCCTGAATTATGACTGCAATAGCAAATGCAGTATAGTCTTTGCCTTGGTCTGCAACGTCAATGTACCCTAATGCACCTGAGTAACCTTTTGGTATTGCGTCTGTTATGTTCGCTTTTAAGACGTTGTTAAACTCAAATTGAGTAACTGTATTAAGGTTATTAAATAATCTACCTTTAACATCAACAGGTTGTTGCATATATTCAGCAAGCCAAATACTTTCTTCCGTTCTATGTTTTTTATCCAAATACTCTTCAGTAGTTAATACTGCTTCGCAAAATGATTTGTTGTCTTCTGTCATTGCAGGTACTATTATGCTGAGGTCGTATCTTTCGTTACGAATACTTGTACCTATCAAATCGTTTATACTCCACCTTGTACCTATGTCTATTCTACAACAACCTGACTCAAATCTACTATCATGTGTTGCTTCTTTCCACAACAAGATTTTATCATTTGAAGTATCTGATAGTGCTGCTTCTAAACCTGTGTATAAGTCGTCAGTTATGGCTAATTTAGACGCACCAAAACCAATGATAGTACCACCAACACCTGCACCAAAGTAACCTACTTGCTTTGAGTAGTTTGTATTCCAACCCATTAAGTTACCCTTGTCATCTGATATTGTAACTTTCGGAAAGATTTGATTAAACTTCTCACTACGAACTAAGGCTCTTACGTCATAACTGAACTTTGCATACAAGGTAGCCGTACAAGCATTTCTCATAACACTTTCCGCAGGGTACTTACCTAATATCCAAGCACAAAACATTGACGTTATGTAGGACTTACCGGCTCTTGGTGGCATTGATATTGACAAAGATTTTATACTTCCTTCATCTATCTTTTGAAACGCATTTGCAACGTCTTTTAAGAACGGTCTGAGCGTAAAGAACTCTTCGTCCATGTGCATACAAAAAGACCAAAATTCTCTTTGTGATAGCGTCTTATTGAGCAATCTAATTATTGCTGTCCTTTTGGCGTTCATCTTCTAAGATTTTGATTATTTCTGCGGTCTCTAATCCTGATAAGTCAGGTTCATCATGCGTCATGTGATACTGTTGCTTTTCTATGTAACCTCTTGCTTGACCTTTCGTCTTTAGGAAGAAAATTAGTTCTGAGGTCTTTCCTTCTTTGATTGCTTTGTACAACATTGTTTCTGCAAAGTCCAATAAACTTTCTTCCAACTCTCTAACTTGTTCTGCAAATTCAAAGTCTTCTTTCTTCCATTCGTAATATGTATTTCGGCTTATGCCTACTTTCTTACATGCTATTGAAACATTACATGCAGCACTGTCGAATATCTCTAAAAAGTTATTCTTTATTTCTTCCCTTTTTATAGGTGTCATCTTTGTAAGTTTTTGATATGCTTTATTTAGCCGTTTTAACGTTGTTTAATCAACAAATGTAATACTATTGTGGTACAATGTAGTAACATCAAATTAAATTATTAAAATAACGTGTTTTGATTGGTACTTTTCCATTCATTCATATCCTTGATATTCTTATGAACTACATTGTCTTTATCATAACCTACAATAGTAACTTTTTTGTCTGCATAGTCATTTAGATATTTGTGGTAAAATTCATCAATATGTTGTGGTGTGGTCGTATTAGGACATTCAGGTAAAACCTTTTGACCTTCAGATAAAAAGTGTTTGTGATTTCTACCCATTGATTTACCACGCCTTGTATGAACGTCTAATGCAAAGTCAGGAATTTCAGGTTTGAAGTCTGATTTGAACGCCCAAATTTTGTAGTGGTCAACTATTCGTGATTTTGTGGCTGAACACAAATGTAGAACTGCATGAATAAAGGGAATTGCCGCCTCTTCTATACATTTTTCTGCAATGATTTTGTGGTTTTGATAAAGCGTTTGAGTCATGATAGCAGAGTTGTTATCTGCAGTACCAATATCCTCACTTGCAATTACCATTAATCTTTTCCAAACGTAACCTGAGTAACCTGAGCAATACAACTCCATTCCAAAGAAGATAGCCAAATCAGGTTCATTACGCCTAATTGATTTTTGAAACGCAGACGAGCATTCAAAGAAATCATAATTTTTTCTTGTTTTAAGTTCAAATGACATATGTTTTGTTTTAATTGTTTTGTATGGTAAATATACAATTTTATTTTGTATTAATAGTACAAATTAAAAAAAGTTTTCCACAACAATATGTTATTTGATATTTAGACTTTTCAAATCAATATCTACTCTATCGGTGTTGTCCTTGTAGTGTCCTTCTTTTACATCAGGAAATATTGTCTGCATGACCTTGATTGTTTTCTTGCTGAGTTCGTTCCTGTTTACAGATTGAAGTCCACCTGCATTTGTGTAACATACGGCATTTTCATAAGCACCTGTATAAGTCAACGTTTTTTTGCCTTGTTTTAATATAGTCAAAGTGGTAAATACATCATCAAATACTTCAATTCCTTCAGGCAAAAAGTAAACTTTTGGTCTCAAAAATAAATTACCATACATTGACTTATTAGGTCTTGCCCAAACCAAATCTTTAGTTCTCATGTGAAACATTGGCTTACTTACTGATATTCCATACAAATCTTCGTCTTCCTGAAACTTTTGTATTATCTTATGGTATGTTTCGGTATAGACTTCCGCACAATGTTCTTTCTTAGATTTGCCTAATTTTTTGAAGGACATATCATCATCAATTCTGTGCATTAAGTCGTAATTGTTTTGTCTTGCATACTCTCCTAATTCGTTCATTGTTTCTCTATATGAAGTTGCTTTAATTGCTACAAGATTTTCAATAGGTATGTTCTGCAGATAGTAAATAAATTGCTCTTCACGAACAAATACTTTCCAATCAATACCGACTAATTGTTTCAACCAAAATGAAGTTGTTTTTTCAATGTCGTAAGGTCGGTTATATGACGGTATTGCAACTAAAACTTTCATTAGAAAGGCATGTTTAAGGTTCTTTCTCCCTCTCTTACATTTTGCTTCAGTTGACTAACACCTTTAAGCGCAATTGCTTCTCCAAATGCTTCTCTTAGCATTAACGTAGTTTCTTGCATGCCCTGAGTAGTTCTATAATCTGAACAACCACCATTTTTACCAAAGTTTGCTTCAGTTACAAAGCCGTATCTATTGTCAATCAACATAAATCTATTTACAAATATGTTATACAGACTAATGAAGTGGTCTTCTCCTTCTAAATAACGTAAGTCGTATTTCAGATTATGGTCTTTCAGAAAGCCACAATGTGAGGCGTTTAAGTAACCTGTCAATCTGAAGGGGTTTTGAGGGTGGTATGCTAACGGCTGTCTTTGACACGTGAAGCCATACATTTTTGCTCCCATTTCTTCAGCCATCATTGCTACCTGAATTATTATATCTTTTACTGCTTGTTTGCCTTCAACTTTTGCAACTTCATCTGCCGTATTGAAAAATCTTGTTACAAACTTTACATCATCATCTATCATGAAGACATTTTCAAAATTATCTAATACAAATTGCCTTGCTTTTACGATATTGTCAACTTCTTTGGGTTGAGCAATAATTTCTATTTTAGGATTGTACTCTTTGTATTTTTCAACTTCGTTTAGAGGGCATACAATGTAATCAATATCAACTACTTGCTTTGTGCTTATGCAAGCGTGCCGTCCTTTACTTAAACATACTATTTTGATATCCATTGCTTGTGTAGATTTTGAAACTTCTTAATTAAAATTACTCTGCCTTCTCCTGTAAAAGTTGACTTATATCCTATTTCTCTTTCTACTTCTAATACGTTTTTTAACCAATGAAAGTCCATTTCAGTTGGACACATAATCATTACATAATCGTATTTCTCATTAAACTTTGGTGCAAGCGGATATACAGGATCTGTAGTGTCAATTTCATTAAACTTTTCTTCAAATAATGACAATACTTTTTGCAAATCTTTTGAGGCAAAACCTATCTCTATTAATTTTTCTCTATCAGATACAGTAATCAACTTTTCCATGTCGAATTGACCGGTGTTTTTATTTAACCTGATGTTTAACTCTTTTTCCTCTTCTATGTCTAACGTTTCATACGTTACAGGTATTAAGGTTATGCCTAATTCTTTTGCAATTTTAAGACGCTGATGTCCTGAAATTAATATGTTTTCTCTCCCTTTGAAGTTATTTAACGTTAAGGGCAAACACAATCCATATTTTACCAATGAGTCATATAACTCTTTTTTTTCTTTCGGCGTAATTTTTCTTGGATTGTATTCTGTTGGCTTGATTTCGTTTATATCTACATAAACGATTTGTAATTCTTCTTTTTTTTCGGACATCTGTAAAGTTTGCTTTTAAGTGCTGTTAATTTTTTAATTGGTATTAGAGTAAGGTAAACAAGAGATAAATCGTTAGAACGCATATAAACTTGATAATTCCTGATTGAATTCCTCTTATTGTAGACCATTTAGACAATGGTACGTGTTCTTTCCAAAAAATTATGCAATGCAAAATTCTGTCTAAGCAAAATAACATGTACACAATTGGTAATGCTATTAAACCTAATGACACCCATAAGATATTTTTGATTTTTTTCATTTTCTGTTCTTTCATTTTTTTTTCTTTTTTAGTTTTTTCAAAGGCACTTTTCAGAGAACTTACTTGGTGCCTGAGAAAAACAAATTACACAAAACAAACAATAATGTAAAACTACTATTTATTTCTGACATTCTACAAATTAAATCAATTCTTTTTTTGGAAAGACCCCTGCCTCCAAATATGCTAAGGTCCAATCGTCATCCAAGTTTTGATTTTTATAGAATTCCTCTACAAAATCACAATCAACTTTTGCATTGAAGTGATTTTCAATTTGGTTCAACCAATCTTTTTTCGTAATAGGACATAAACTATTTATTACTCCTACTTCCTCGTCTTCGTCATAATCATCATTTTCAAAAACTTTGATAAGTCGTGTAAACGTAACGTCTGATATGTCATCAACTACCCATGATAAATCATATCCTGTTGCAACAACATAACCACCCTCACAATATTCAGAGTATTCGCTGTCTACTGATGCTTGTACTCTGCCTGAGTAATACGTAATTTCATGTTCGTTTTTGTCTATTACGAAGTCTACAATCCAACCACCTTGATTTTTAACATCAATATAGGTTGCATTAATTTCTGTTAGTTTTGCTTTCATTTTTTTTCTTTTACAATGATTACTGTTCCACCATACGCCATTTCGTATTCTCCCTTTAAGTACAGTGCTTCTTTTAATGTTTCTGCAGAGTCAATAACTTCGCTCCACCAATATAGTTTATACATACTTAGTTATTTTTGTTATCAATTCTATAATTATTTGCAAGCACCCAATCTGCGAACATTCCAAACATAAATCTGTCAAACATCATTTGGTCTATTATGCCGAGTTCAAGATTGTCTCTATACATTTTCCAATGAGGTTGTGCTAACCAATTTTTAACACTCTCAAAATCACAAGTAAGTCCAATGCAAGGATATTGCTTTTGAAACTGTTGAAGGAACTCAGTCACACGACTGAATTCCATTGTCTGATTAATTGTTTTCATCTTAGTTATTAGGTTTAAGTTTGTTCTCAATGATTAATAAGGCACGTTCATTTGAGTTGTATGGCTTAATATCAAACTCTATTAATAAGTCTGATAAATCTGCCCATCTTTGTGTACATGTATTCTTCCAAGATTGACAAGTCCATTTTACACCTGTTAAATAACAATCTTGTTCAAGTTTGCATTGATTGTTTAATGTAATCCATGCTTGTGCTTCTTTTAATTTAAGCATTGTAATAAATTCTGATTTTTTCATGTTGTTTAAGTTTTAATTTGTTTCTGCAAATCTACAAAGTTAATTTGTATAAAAAATGCGTATTGTAAATTTTAACAAATATTTAACATTTCTGTATTTCTTTTTTTTCTAAGGAACCTATTTGGATATTACTTAAATCTGCAAACCTTGTTGAGCAGTACCCTTTCCAAGCAAACCCATATTTTGTCTTACCTTCATTATTTATTCCTTCAACAATATAGACAATTTGGTCAAAAACATTAGGGTACTGATGTAGGATAACATACTCTTTACCATTGACAACATTTGCACCTGGCGGTAAATTTTTATCGTTTATGCACGTTAATACTTTCATCTTAGGTAAAGTGTTTAACGCAATCCTGATGTATCATGAGAGGTATCTTTTTGTACTTTTTATACCATTGATTACAAATATAGAAAATCTGCTCTTCTATTTTGAATACTTCAACTACGTCATAGTGTCTATCGTCAAATGTTACAACCTGACCTATTACTATCATGTTTTCTACGTCTGTCATCGGTTCTTGTTTTTTTCGTTATTGTCAAAATCTTCAATCAAATTGAGTATATCGTTGTATGCTAACGATACTTCATGCGTTTCTGAGCCTCCTTCGTCTACTTCTGAGTATGCAAGTTCAACAATGTCTTGCATTTCGTCTGCTAAGTAGGGATGCAGTTTTGCTTGTTCCCAATAGTACCTTTTTAAGTCTGATAGCGTTGTCATAATTTTACTGATTAATAAGTTCATAAATTTTCTCTACACTTTCTAATACATAGTTAGTTGAAATCATGGCTCCTCTACTTTCAATTTTAGTTTGTAGCGTTTCTCTAAGTCCACTTTCTAAACTTGCTGAGGAGTCAATTACTTTTGTTGCTTTTGCGCTAATAATGGACTCAACTCCGATTAAGATATGTTCTCCATTAATTCTTGTTAATTTGATTACTAATTTCATGGTTTTTTTTTTAGTCGTTTTGGCTATAG
>Ga0114969_10003467_pt1 | contig 12699 bp, 10 predicted proteins | sample M_130807_MF_Meta_FD_87316 | JGI IMG/M metagenome (GOLD analysis project Ga0114969, IMG submission 87316) | Freshwater microbial communities from Lake Montjoie, Canada to study carbon cycling - M_130807_MF_MetaG | ecosystem: Environmental > Aquatic > Freshwater > Lake | place: Lake Montjoie...
AAGTCTAATAAGTCTAATAAGTCTAATAAGTCTAATAAGTCTAATAAGTCTAATAAGTCTAATAAGTCTAATAAGTCTAATAAGTCTAATAAGTCTAATAAGTCTAATAAATCTAGTTCATCTAATAAAAGAGAACATTTTGAATTATATTATCCGGATTTAGATGATCCAGAATTTACATCTAAAATATCTAATAATAAAGAATTTTTAATACATAAAATTCCAGATTTTCCTATAATAAATAGTGTTAAAGATTTTGATGAAGTTTCTAATAAGTTATGTGGGAAGTTTGATAAGATGTTGTATCAATATTTTATAGGTCAATATATATCATATAGAACACCATATAAAAGTGTCCTTCTATATCATGGTGTTGGTGTAGGTAAGACATGCTCAGCTATTACTATATCCGAAGCATTATTAAGTTCACAGACAACTTCTGAACCTATGATTTGGGTTATTATGCCACAATCATTAAAAAATAGCTTTAAATCGCAAGTATTTAATATTGATGATTTTGATACATTTGAAAAATTATCAAATCAATGTACAGACCAAAATTATATTAAATTATTAAACATTTATAAATCTAAATTCAATAAGGATAACAAAGATAAGGATAAGGAAAAACTTAACGAACTGAAAAGCGAACTAAAGGCTATATTAAAAAGTCGCTATGATATTTTCACATATGACCGTTTTGCCAAATACATAAAAGAAAATTATACTAATAAAATTGTAGAAAATAAGGTTATTATAATAGATGAGGCGCATAACATTAGAAGTACAAATAAAAAAGTTAAGGAAACATATTTGGCATTAACAAAATGTCTTAAAGCAGGTGTCAATAATAGATTAATATTATTATCTGCTACACCTATGTATAATGAACCAAGAGATATATTAGAACTTTTAAAATTACTAATTATTAATGATAAGCGAAATAATATTTTAAATGATAATAAAAAAATATTCAATAATAACAAGGCATTTAATATAGATGACCCTAATGTCATAAGTCTTATTAAAAAGCTGTCTAATACATATATTTCTTACTTAAAAGGTAAAAACCCTTTTACATTTGCTTTGAAATTAAATCCTAGTGATAGTGGGATAAAAGTATTAGAAAAAGCACCTATTAAAGACCCTAGTAATAAATTAATTAGCAAAGAAAATCTTGAATGGTTTGAAAATATAGATGAAGATATTGTAATATCAAAATTGGGACAAGCTCAAAAGATACTTGTAGATAAACTTGAAAACATAGATATAAATGATGATATTGATGTAGAAGATGATGATGACAATGATGATAAACAAAATAATAATATGAAATTATTGCAGCCTATGAATATTGTATATGATACTGATATAGGTATTAAAGGGTTCTATAATTTTTTTAGTAAAACAAAAGAAACAGACCCAATAGAATTAAAATATTTTGAAAAACATAAAGATGCGCTAATACCTGATGAAGAACATTTAGGTAAATATTCCGGAAAGTTTTTAAATGTTTGTAATTTTATTCGTAAATCAAATGGAATTGTTGTAATATACTCGCGCTTTTTACTATCTGGTATTATTCCTATTGCTATATGCTTAGAACACTTAGGATATACACGAGAAGGAACTAATAATATTTTAAAAGATGCTAATATTGTCAAAGACCCTCCAAAGTATAATGACATTAGTAATCCAAAATATTGTATTCTTACAAGTGACAAAAAAGAATATATGGGGAATACTAAAATTGATGATTTAATAAAAATAATTAATAGTGACAGTAATTATAACGGTTCCAAAATAAAAGTAATCCTTATAACACCAGTAGCAAGCGAAGGTTTAAGTTTTTATAATACTCGCGAAATTCATTTAATAGAGCCATGGTATCACTTCAATCGGTCAGACCAAATTGTTGGACGCGGTATTCGTAATTGTAGACATAACAGACTAAATATTGAAAATCGCAATGTTTCTGTATTTATGCATGCTAGTGTTAATGACGATGAAAATAGAGAAAGTATAGATATAAATGCTTTTAGAATTTCTACAAGAAAATATATTGAAAGCAAAAAGGTTGATAAGATTATTATGGATAATGCGATAGATTGCTATTTAATGAAAAATATAAATTATTTTCCAAAATCTATTTTTAAATTAGATAATGTTGATATTAAAACATCACAAGGTGCTCTTATTAAATATAATTATGGTGAAGAAGAATTAAATGAGCCAAAATGTAATGCTGATAATATGGATGTTGAAATAGATGCTACTGGGTTTCGTAGTGAAATTTATAAACATCTTTTAGCAAGTATTAAAAATAATATTAGAAATATCATTAATAATATAATTAAAAATAATATTGAAGATGCAACTAATATTTATATTGATTTTGAAATGTTAAAAAATAATATTGGATTTAAAATTGAAAATGATATATTAATGTATACTGTTAAAAATATAATATATCCTAATACATTTATACCTAATAAATATATTATTCGGTATAAGAATGGGTTATTAATAAATCCTATTGAAAATAATAGAGAACACAAAATTATTAGGTATAATAATGATATGTTAATAAAAACAATAGAAGATGTTGATAGTAAAAAATCAAATAAAGATATTAGCGATAAAAGCGATGGATTAAAGATAGATGAAAACAAAAAAGAAATTCAGAAAGTAATTAATAAATTAGATATTGATTATAATGATGCTAATAAAACTACAATATCATTATATTTAAAAATTAATGCTAGCGAATTTAAAATATTAATAGGTTATATATTAAAGTCATATCCTTCTACAATTATTGATGATTTTGATAAGAAAATTCAATTTATATGCGAATGCTTATACGATCAAGGTATTTTAATAAAAGGGCAAGATATCCCTTCTTATGCTGATAATAATAATGAATATATTGGATATATTAACATGTTTAATGATAATAGTGAAGATGACAACACATATATTCAATATAATGAAAAAGACAAAAAAATTAGTAAAAAATATAAAAATAATACAGAATATTTAAAACATATTGATAATAAACAAATAATATCAATAAAAAAAAATATTAAACTATTCAATATGAAAACAAATAATGAGCAAAATGTAGGTCCTTCATCAATATATATTAAAGAGTATTTTTCAAATCGTATTAATGATAATAATTATATTCCAAGTGATATGACTAATGAAAAAACAGTATGGGGTATCATAGTTCGCTCTAAAAATAAATATATATTGAAAATATTTACAATAGGAGAAGGGAAAAAAACTGGTAGAGTTTGTGAAACTTTCACCTACGAAGACCATACTTTATTTATAAATCAACTTACTGCTACTAAGCCAACTGGTGCTGCTAAGACAATTAAGATGAAAAATAATAAATTATTATGTAATTATATTGCTAATTCATTAATTAATAAAAATAAACTAATTTTATTTCCTTTATATAAACCTAAAATATAAACTTAAATTATATTTTTTGCGATAGTAATCCTTCCTATATTTTTTTCTTTATTATATAATACTACCTTTTCATTATAATAAAGTTCTTTATCTAGAAGAAAAGATATAAATAATGCGGTTGATTTGTTCCATCTATTATTGACTATACCTGACATTATTTCAGCACATTTTGTCAGTCCAAATATCTTTGTAAACTCTTCTTTAGATATCAAGGTTATTAAAACCTCTTTTATATATTTTGTTGAATTATTAAATGATGTGGTTTCATTAATAATAACATCAAGCGGTTTAATAGTTTCGTCCTTTTTATTTTTAGATATAACAGGTGAGTTTTTATCTAATACTTTTTCTTTTTTAATAGCGACTTCGGATACTTCGCATATATCTATTGTTGGTTCATTTTTTAACTCTTTTAAAATATCATTTTTTTTTTTACCAGTTTTATGTGTGTATTGAACATGTTTATTAAAAATGATAGGATCAACATCTTTCCATTCACTCATAGACAGATCATTAGAAGCCTTTAATTTATTATAAATAACATCTAACATTTTTGTATATTTCTTAGTAATATATATATATCATTTTTTTATGTAATTAAATAATCCTCATATGTTAAATCATTTTCTAGGCAAACATTATAATTATTATTTTGCTTCATAAATTTTTTTTTAAGTAAGTAAAATTTCATACTAGAAGAGAATTTCTGCTTTTGGTTAGTTATATTAGAAGACAATCCATTAAGCAAAGCAACATTATTATCTGCTTCTATATTTATATTCTCTTTGTTATTGGAAATATTTTCAATATCTTCATTATTTTCTTTTGTATTAATGCTATCATTAAGTAATGTTTTCATTAATTCATATTTTGATATTTCATTTTGCGATTTAATACAAAAAATAATATAATTATTCATTTTATTAAGTAAATCTTCATCAATCCAATTAAGATTTAAAAATACACCATTATTATTTTTAGTATAATTAGCATTTGTATCTAAAATTATTTTAAATAATTCTAAATTTTCATTATCTGTTAATTTATAAACATTAGCCTGTATTGTTTTACATAAGTCAATTTTATTCATTATAAATATTAATAACAATAAGTTATTTTTTATATATAAATTATTCATAATCATCGCTTAAATATTCTCCGCCATCATCTTCTAAATCATCATCTAAATCATCATCTAAATCATCTTCTTCTAATTCTTCTTCATCTTCTAATTCTTCTTCGTCCTCAAATAAATTAAAATCACCGCCAGTATTTTTTTCATTTTCATCATTAATTATTATTTTTCTAACAGTAACATTATCAGTTTCGTCATCTTCTTCGTCATCATATGGTTCGCCATCATCCATTAATTCATCGTCAACATATGATAATATATCTTCTTCTTCGTCATCTATTGATGGACTATCATCCTCCTCCTCCTCAATTGCGATAATATCATCATTATGTTTATCCTTAATAATTTTTCCAATTATAGATATCATTTTATCATAAAGAGTAAATTTTTTACCACATACAATAACATTTATTTCATCTCCTATGTTAATATTATCAATATTAACATCCGAAAGTATTCCTGAAGATATTTTTGGGATTATCACTTCCAATATTGCCATATCTTCGTATTTGCCAATAGCAAGTAATCCAAGATTATTCTTTGCTTTAACAATACATTTAACAATTGAATCTTGCGCTGGATTACAAATCTCCGCGATACAATTTAAATCATATGCGATATTACCATTAAAATGGGATTCTTTAATATATCCAGGCGATCTCTTAATTAATTTAATACTATCCTTTTTAATGTATCCATGCTTACTGCAACTATTTTCAAGTGTTGCTTTAATTTTTGTCAAAATTGTATTTTCAAAAGTTTTATTTAATTCGTTAGGTGTTAATATAATTGTAGTATTAAATTTGATAGGCATGAACATTTTTGACATTTTAATAAATGTAATTTATCTATAAGAATATATCATTTTTTTTATTTATATAAAAAATGATATATAAATCTATAATATCTATATTTATTAGATAATATAGATATAATATGGAAATATCAAAGGATGATGCTATCTTCACAATTATAGATAATATATCATTAAATATACATGAAAATATTGAAAATATTATTAAAGTTGAAAACGTTGACTTATGGACTGAAGATAATTTTTATAATTTTGTTAATATAATGAATAATGAGGGATATGTTAAAGAAGAAGAACCTCAAACGTTACATGTATATTCAACCGATTATTTATTAACTATTAAGAGCACCAAGAGAATATTAAATTATTGTAATAATAATAATTACAAACACGATGAAGATTATATTGGCTGGTATAAACATAGTGTTGTATCTAAAAATGTTGTAAATACATTATTTGATTCTAATTTGATATTTTTAAATATTAAAAGGTTAAAAATAAAAACAGAAAAAAATCCGGATGTAAATTGGGATAGTATGCGTAAATATTTCAAAATTAATAAATGTATCACTTATACTGACCCAAAGACTAATGTTAAATATATTGTAAATATTACTAAAACACATGACCGCGATTTTTATGAAAAGACCGACGAAGATTGTTATACATCACTTAATAAATCTAAGATTATTAATAAAACACAGCAATACGAGTTTTATATAGATATAACAAATACTGATAAAGATAATATAATACCGTCAATTATTAAAATGGAGCAAGTATTACATTTAAATAGTTTTATAATTTCTAAAGATCAACAATTAGATGTTATAAAAAATTATGGAAATCTTGTTAAAAATGATATTAACACTAGAAGATTTGATGATAAAAAGCCTCCTTTATTGACACCAAAACCTTTCACGCTTGAGCGAATAAATATGTTAAATCCAAGTGATTTTGAAAATGGCTATGGTATTTCAAGTATTTTATCAGAATATACGGTAACTGAAAAAGCAGATGGTGAGAGACTATTAATGTATATAAACAGTACAGGAGGTGTTTACTTAATAAACAATTCGCATCAAGTTATTGATACCGGACTAAAAAGTCCTAGCGAATTATATAATTCACTTATTGACGGTGAATATATAACATGTAATAAACGTACAGATAATGCTTCTATAGGGCTATATGCGTCATTTGATATGTATTATTGTAATGGAAAAAAAATAACACAGCTCCCTTTAATCGCGACATCTGATAATAGTTTATCAGAAGGTTCGCAGAGTAGGTACAATTATTTATTAAAAACAGAAAAATTATTAAAACGTAATAATGAATTTGCGATTGATTACATTGTTAAGGAGCATATGTATTCAAAAGATATATTAAATGATTGTAAAAAAATACTAACACAGGAAATAATATATCAATATGAAATAGATGGTTTGATTTTTACACCAGCAAAACTTGCGGTTTACTCTAATTACGCTAATAAACCAGAACCTATTACTGATAAACTAGGGTGGAATAAAGTGTTTAAATGGAAACCACCAGAGCAAAATAGCATTGACTTTTTAGTAAAAAAAGGAGAAATTATTACAATAGATACTGTTAATTATGTTGAATTTAAATTATATGTTGGATATAACGCATCACAGATTGAAAACTATACTATGAATGATGTATTTAATTATATTTATAAGTTTAATCAATTTAGAGATAAAATAAAGGAACGAGAAAAATATGTATGTCGATTGTTTATGCCTGAGTATTATTATGAAAAAGGAATTGAAAAATCATTAATTAAAATGCTTCCAAATAAAGAAATTAGATGCGATAATGGAGATAAAATAGATGATGAAATAATTGTTGAGTTTAATTATGATAGTAGCGAGACAAATCCTTCATTACGGTGGAAACCTATGAGAGTAAGAGAAGATAAGACACGCATATATAGACAGGGTGTATTATCAAAGACCCTAAATGATTTTAGTGTCGCTTGTAATATATGGAGATCAATACATAACCCTATCTCTCAAAATAATATTATAGGTAATGAACGTATAGCAAATAATATGGATGTTGCTGAACTTAGTTCAGATGATATTTATTATTCGCGAACTATACAGAATGAAGCAAGATTATCACATCAAATGTTGGTATTTCATAATCACGGAATAAAAGACCTTCTTTATTCTAAACCTTCTAAAAAGGGATCTATAGTAGAATTAGCATGCGGCCAAGGTGGAGATCTTAATAGATGGATTAAAAATGAATATAGGTTTGTATTAGGTGTTGATCTAGTAAAAAATAATATATATAGCCCTAATCACGGAGCTTATTCGCGATTATTGCGAGAGAGGAAGAGGTTCTTTATTAATATGAAAAATGTTAATAATATGATATTTCCTGAAATGGTATTTGCGGTTGGCGATTGTAGCAAATCAATAAAAACAGGGGATTGTGCTATAAGTGATGACCCTTCAAGAGATGATAAAGATAGTTATAATGTATTAAGAATGGTATTTAATAAAAGTAATAGAAAAATAGAGACGCAATATAATAAAATTATAGGAAGAGGTGTTAATGGGTTTGATGTATGTTCTTGTATGTTTGGTATCCACTATTTCTTTAAAAATGAAGAGACCTTAGATGGATTTTTACTAAATGTTAGCCAATTATTAAATGTAAAAGGAGTATTTTTCTGTACTTTTATGGATGGTGAAAAAATTGAAACAGATATTAAAAATAACGGCGGAGATAAAATAGAAGGTTTTAAAAAGTTATCAAATAGGAAAGAAGATAAGGGTGAACCTATATGGGCTATATTGAGATCTTATGATAAAGATGAAGTATCACCTTACAACAAGCAAATAAATGTATTTATTGAAACAACAAGTAAATTAATTCCAGAATATGTTGTATCATATGAATTTTTAATAGAAAAATGTAAAGAATATGGCTTAAAAATTAAAGAAAGTGAGTTATTTTCAGAAACCTTTAATAATTTTAAAAGTAAATTAGATGATTTGCGAGAAACTAAAGAAAATCTATATAAATCTATTATAGAGTTAGATAAAGAAGAAAATAAGGACCTAAAACGATTTAGTTCTTTCAATCGTTGGTGTATATTTGAAAAGGTTGAGTAATTTAGAATTTAGTATATATTAGTATATATTAGTATATAAAGGAAATTTATTTTTATAATTATATGTAATAATGATATTATTTTATAGTGATTTTTGCAATTATTGTAAAATGTTATTAGAACATATTAAAAGATATGATAAGGATAAAAAAATAAAACTTGTTTCTATTGATGATTTACGTAATAAAAATATTAATATTGAAACCAAAATTCATTCTGTGCCAGCATTTATGATATTACCTAGCAAAGAACTACTATTTGGTAAAGCAGTATTAGATTATCTATTATTACCAGGTAGAGGTATTCTATGTAATACTCAAAATACGCGTTTAGATAAGACACTTTCAGGAGCAGGAAATTCTAGTGATGGTATTAGTATTACAGGAGGAAATGATGTTCTTCCATTAGTTAATACATCAAATGATGATGAACCATCCGCTTTTACATTAAATTCAACTTCATTCTCTGATAATTTTTCTATAATAGAAGATGAAACAAAAGAATTAAATGATAAAAATTATAAATGGGATTTTATAACAAATGATAATAATATGAGTGATGGTATTAATAATATAAATATTAACGAAGATACATCTGTTAAAGGTAATAAAAATCTTCAATCAATTGAAGAATTACTAAAGTTAAGAGATGCTCAAAAGTTTTAATTAGTTATTAAATATATATAAGGAAATATCATAATATATTTTATAAGGGTTATTAATGTCAAATCAATTTATATTAAATCAATATTATATTGATTTAATAAAGCGTATCAAATCGTCAGCTAAAAGTATGAGGGATAATGAAAAGGATGGTGATTACTCATTTGGCAAGGGGATAATTAAAATTATTAAAGATAATTATATCACACTTGATAAATCATCTGATGAATATATAAAATATTTAAAAGCTATTCCTGAATCATTTTGGATTTCCTACATTAATATTGATAATATTAGTTCATCTAGTGATTGGTTTATAGACGATGATGTAAAAGATGTTTGTATATATAAAAATATATCAGTTACATCTATTAGAAAACTATTAAATGATGATTTCCTATGTCATCATTTTTTCTCTGTATTTTATTTATTTATGAATGAATTAAGCGACGATGATGTTAAAATATATTTATCCGTTTTACAAGATACTAAAAATGAAGTAGATCCGGATAGTATTACTAATGAATTACATAAAAAGGTTATTGTTAGATTGAATGAATTGAAAACAAAGAAAGGTAAGGAAGCAAGTGGAGGTATAGATATGTCTCAAATGGAGGATACAATGCTAGGAAAACTTGCTAAGGAAATATTGGAAGATGTTGATGTTGAAAAATTACAAAAATCTATTGGTGATAATGGTGATATTCTAAAAGCTATCGGTGATCCTGATAGTGGTTTTAGCGAACTTATTTCTAATGTAAGTAGAAAAATGGCAAATAAAATTTCAACCGGAGAATTAAAGCAAGAGAACCTTCTTCAAGATGCTATAAAGTTCGCGTCAACTATGCCAGGATTATTCGGCAATACTACAAATCAAGAAAATGCTAAAAAATCAGGTGGTACAGGTGGTACAGGTGGTACAGGTGGTACAGGTAGTTCATCAGGGCAGAAAACCAATGAACCAGATATGGCATCTATGATGAATATGATGTCATCTATGATGAATAATAAGGAAGGAATGGATATGTTCAAAAATATGATGGGAAATATGAATAATCAAAAAGGTGGTACTAGACAAACAATTAATAAATCTGCCCTTAAAAAAATGGCGACTGTTAATAAATTAAAATCAAAACTTGCGAAAAGGAATGAGAAAGAATAATTAAAATAATGTAGATATTAGTAGAATAAGAACAAAAATAATGTTTTGGTTAGATAATTTAAATATACTAACAATACCTGTATTAATTCCTGATATTAATATGACTTTTGAAGAAAAATTAAATTCTATAATAAGAGGATTATTATTTCTAGGAATTATATTTACATTAGTTTTTAATGATTCAAAATATATTTTATTTGTATTGATAATCATGATAATTTCTATTATTATATATAATTATCAATATGAAAAAAATAAGCAAATAGAAAAATATTTAAATGAAAATAATCTTGATATTATAAATAATAAAAAATGTGTCAAACCTACAAAAGCAAATCCATTTATGAACCCAAATATATTAGATCGTAAATATGATAAAAATAACAATATGTTTTCAGCATGCTCTATTGAAAATTCAAAAATAAGCAAAAATATTGACAAGTACTTTAATGAAAATGTATTTCGTGAAACTGATGATTTATATAATAAATCATTATTACCTCGCCAATTTTATACTATGCCATCCACTACAATACCAAATAATAGAGAAAAATTAGGAGATTGGTTGTATAATAAAGGACCTTCTTGTAAAGAAAATAATCTAAAATGTCCTGATAATAAATACAATGATCTTAGAAGATCAGCGCATTTTTAAATTTTATTTATTTTTTTCATAATTATATAAACAATAAACATTAAACAATAAATAAATATAATTACATATGATTTATGTTCCTATTGGTATTGATTGTGATGTTGTAGATTTTTTAAAAAAATATAATTTACGAAAGATGTCTCTTCCATTTGATTGGTGTGTTTCTTATAATGGTGTATCTAAATGTATAGATTGTGATTTTAAAAATTTTACTGACCCATTGAATGAAAGTAGAATTAACGAACAAGATGTATATTTTTTTCATGATTTTAATGATTTTTATGACGAAAATGCTTTTATTCTTGATAAAGACAAATATAATAGGAGATGCAATAGATTACTTACAATTTTAAAAGAGTGTGAAACAAATGGGGAATATATTTGTTTCATTAGAAAAGGGCATTTGAAGATGCATCACAGTGAACATAATGGAAAATATAATGAAATTAAAAGTGATATAGAGGATGCTGAAAATTTAAATAGGGTATTATATGTGATAAATATCCGCAATTAAAATATAAAATTATTATAATATTAGGTTGTCCCAATTGCTTTAACAAAGATATCATTTATAAAAGTAAATTTGAAAATATTGAAATACATAATAATTTTTGCAACTCAGATAAATGGAATGATGATAATAGAGTTAAAATGTTTGATAATTGTTTATTAAATGCGTTATCTGTAAATATTAATGATTGTTCTTAGGTATAATTGCTACTTTTTTTGCTTTTGAATGCCCTAATTTATATTTTTTCTTTGATTTATTCGCTAATATAAATGCCTTCTTTTTATGGTTGCAACCATCCCTTATAATTTTATAATCGACAGCAGCTGCTTTTCCTGATGTTAAAGCGCTTGCCAATCTTGCTAAACCCCATGATTGCGCTGTTTGATTTGGACGAGACCCTGAAGAATAGTATGCACCCTCGCCCTTCTGAACAATTCTTTTAAGTACCTCTAATTTACAGCCAGTTTTTAATGCTAATTCTTTGGTAGGTGTAATGTTTTCAATCTTGTATATTTTGCGCGCATTTGCTATATGGTTTGATTTTTTGCTTTTAAAAGATGCTACTTTTTCTCTTGTATAATATATCCCTTTTTTATATTGTTCTTGTGATTTTATTAACATTTTAACTTGTTTTTTATTATCTTTATTATTAAGCATTTTTGGTAAATATCTCATGGGAACCTTTATTATATTAGAAACTTCCTTTAATTCATTAGATTTCATATCTCTAATATATATAAAAATAAAAATTGATATAATGTGTAAGTTATAACATTACAACAAAAGATAATAATGCTTTCTGGAAAATGTATGTGCCCATGTGGTGGTGGTCAGTCATGTATTGTAGATAGACGCGAGTTAAATGATTGGGTTCATGAAGATAACCTATTTCTAGAAAATAAGTTGCCCCTGAGGAAACACGGCTTTCAACAGTATACTAATAGGCAATTAAAAGTATTAAATAATTTTCATAATAATGACAGTTTATGTTAAACAATTACTGTTGGTCAGCATGTTCATCTGGGAAAGACATAGATAGTGTATTTTCAAGTTCGGTATATCCTTGTTTAAGTATTTTAAATTTTTGGTTAATTTTATCTTCTACACCAAAATTTGACATATATAA
>Ga0114969_10003468_pt1 | contig 12699 bp, 14 predicted proteins | sample M_130807_MF_Meta_FD_87316 | JGI IMG/M metagenome (GOLD analysis project Ga0114969, IMG submission 87316) | Freshwater microbial communities from Lake Montjoie, Canada to study carbon cycling - M_130807_MF_MetaG | ecosystem: Environmental > Aquatic > Freshwater > Lake | place: Lake Montjoie...
AATTTGGAAATTTTAAGAAGAAATCCTCGTAATCGGAAAATGTCCATGACAAATAATTTTGATCAAGTTTTAATATCGTAATTCTGTTCAATTTAATTGTTGGTGTAAGTGCTTTCCAGCATTTTTCGTCCACACGCCCAAGTTTTCGAATCGAAAACGAAAACAAGTTTGTGTTTGTCACGAGAAGCTTTTGCATCGCAGCAAACACCTCAGGTTCGAGCGGTAAAATTTGTCCGATGTGTCCCACTCCGGTTTCGTAAAAGTCAGTCTTGACTAGCGAAAACTTTTGGAGTTTCCTGATCGACAAGATTATTTTTGACGCGTCTCCGGGCTGCAGCATCGATAATGTTGCGCTTCCGATCTTGAATTTGCGCAGCGAATGCGTCGACAAAAACTTGGTCAGATCATCAATGCAACTTGAATGTATGGTCGAGAGAAGAGAAAGCTTGCTTAGGAATTTGAGCTCTCCAAAATGCGCAAAGGATCCAACACCAAGCTTATGACATTGGGAGTCCAGAATCAAAGTTTTTAGCCGTTGGGGAAAGTTTAAATCATCGTTAATGAAAAGAACAGAAGATTGTTCAAATTGCAATGATCGACAAGACGTCAGTTTTTCAAGAAATTCTTGTACTATATATGATATCCAAAATCCTTCTTTATTTTGAAAATATAATTTAACTGAGGAAAAACAATGTCTAAATTTTTCAAGAGTCCGTAACTTTTTTGTAAACCCAATGCTTCCTGTAGGTCTGCTTAAAGAAATTTTTAAAGGTGGCGACATTAAGATCAAGTTTTCGCTGACTGCTCGGGACGTCATTGAAAGACTTAAAAAGGATTTAAAGTCTAAAAATGATGCTGTTGTTTGCAAAAGAGACGGATGGGTTTCTAAAGTTATTTTTTGATTTGGTATTGATGCTACATCTGTTTCTTTGTCCCCAGACACTGATTTACAATACATAAAGTCATCTGTTGGATTCGCGGACGAGTAAAAGGATAAAAGAAACATTTTGAATTTTGATATTATAAAATTTAACAAATAAAAAAGGCAAAAAATAAAAATGCCTCGTGTTTTTTATGAAGACGACGATGTTGTCTTACCTCAAAAAAGTACACATGTGTGTTCAAACATTGAGGTAAAAACTATTGTCGGTAGAGACGCCGTAAAATTAGAATTAGAATACTCTTTTCAAGATAAATTTGCCGAAAAGCTTGCAGAATGTTGTGGATCACTGATGTTTGCAAATGCCGAACATTTAATAGATGAACTTGAAAAATGTAGGTTGCAAATGTATTCATCTTTTTCGTATGACACGTCAGGTAAGAGGACGCAAGTCTTCTTTACAACTCTAAAAAATGTCGAAAAATTGAAGGGATTTATGTTTGGTGCACTATTTGTAAATGGTGTTGGTAAGAAACAGAAAAAGGTACTTCAGATTGATTACTTGTGTGGATGCTCGTCAAAATGCGAGTTGTGTGGACATAAATACAAATCAGGTACTGAATTGATAAAGGAAGCAGAACGAATTGCGGAAAAGTTTGGAGCTTCAGAAATACAAGTAGAATCCGTTAAAGAATCAGTCGGATTTTACAAGAAACTACATTTTAAACCAATTGTGAATGACAATGTAAATGAAAAAGATTTATTTTTTTATCTAAGCACACATCTTAGAAAGAGAAGTAGAAGCAGAAGCAGAAGTACAAGCAGAAGCAGAAGCAGAAGCAAAAGCAAAAGTCCCAAACGTTCAAAAAAGTTTCCAGAAAATGCGACGGAAGAGGAACTTCAAGAGTATTATGAATACATGACAAAATAACTTAATTCATTTTATAAGTTTTTTATGAATCCGTAAAAAAATGAAGCGATCTTTGTTTGACTTTGCAAAAGCAAAAGACGGGAGTACAGAATCAGAAAAAAAATCCAAGATTACACCTCAATTCGAGCAAATTCTTCGACCTCCTGATTTAACTTTTTTGACGCCATCATCCTTACCATCCCAAATACAAACTCATCAAACTCAGACTCAAAGTACATTACTAGTTGATATTGTTAGGCCCAAAACACTTAATACCGTTTTAGGACACGTAGACGCCAAAAAATCAATTCTGCAATACCTAAATTCACCAACAACAAGAACAAAGCCAGCTCTTTTACTTTCAGGTCCCTCCGGATGCGGAAAAACATTACTTGCTAGTTTGGCAATTCAAGAAGCCCTCTATCAAAAATGGGATGATCGCATTCTAGACTTGTCAAAAGAGAGCGACGATTCAATTTCTGTAGCAATCGAAAATTTGTCTAAAAAAAAGAGTTTGTCGGGAAAACCTTGGTGCGCTCTTATTGAATGCATTGAGGGATTTTCCGGGGAGGAGAGAACGTCTTTACTAAAAGCTGTAAAGGCATCAAAAATTGCCATGATTTTCACGTGCGACGACGCTTTTGAACCTGCAAACAAATCGTTTCGCGAAGCCTGTTTTCATGTTCGAATGGGAAAAAATGATTCAAATACGATTTTGAGAATTTTGTTTAAAGCGGGCGAAGTCTATGGACTTAAACTATCTCCGGAAACAGCATCAAGCATTTTAATAAATTCAAATCAAAATGTAAGACTTGCTTTGAACACGCTACAGCTCTTGGCAACTACAAAGAAGACAGCCAGAAAGGGAGCTCCCTTAAGTTCTGCGGACGAGGCGTTCAATTTGTTTATATCATGCTCTCAAATGTGCGCTGCAACTCCAAAATCGTTTGAAAAATCATTGGTCATATCTTCAGGAGATTCAGACATGTTTGTGTCGCTCCTGCAGCAAAATTATGTATCCAGTGCTTCATTTCCAGCAGGTTCCCAAAAAACACTTGATTCTTTATCAAATGTCGCGGAAGCCTTTTCGTTTTCGGATATTTTTATGAAACGATTCTTAATTGAGGAGGCGACCTTTATTGCAACCTTGTCGACAAAAATGAATTTGACTTTGCAGAAACCAGAAAAGCAGTCTTCGTTTCCTCTCTACTTTTCAATCATGTCGTCTTCAAAATCAAGAAAAGATAGGCTTCCTGTAGCAGCCGGCGTCTTATCTTACAAGTTTTTAGGCGAGGAACGGCCCCTCTTTATTCAAGGCGAAAAAAATAAAGATAAAGATAACAAGAATAAGAAAACCAAGAAACCAAACTCGTCCTTTGTTCAAGACATTATGCCCCATTCTCATTTAACTCTTCTTTCTCAGATAAAGCCTTCAGGACTTGATGCACATGAAACTCTACTTGTTTTAAAGGCAAGAGTGAATGGGAGAAGCGATTTTCGCGTGTTAAAGGAAGAGGGGTTGTATGTTGTTGGGGATGCGCAGGCAAATACATGGATACAAAAGGGAGTCTTTGCATTTTAACACATAACTAATTAAAGATTAAACCGTTTCCGCGTACTCGCTAGATTGCTCTTGATGTTTGAAGTATTTCCCCATAAAATCCACCGGCTCCAAAATCCAGCCGTTGTCGGATCGTTCCAATGCTCCCTCTTTGCGTGTCTACTTAAATAGGCGGACTTGTGTTTGCTTTTTTCTTGGGGCGAGAAGGATGTGTAATCGCGCATTGTACTGTCACCAAAATGAATCGTTTTCGTTTTTCCACCCAAAGTTTGTAAACGGACCATGTACTTTTTACCGGACTTGTCAGATTTTGAAAAGGAAACTAGTTTAACTTTAGATCCACCAGTCAAGGATCTACTTCTACTCCTACTTCTACTCCTACTCTTTCTACTTTTTTTGGAACAAAGAGAATGCATTTTTATTTAATATTTAGTATGTTATGCAACTACAATAACTGCATTTCCATCCATTTTGTCTTTGCATGCCCAATTTACCATTGGGTACAACCCAGTTTTCATAAAAGACATGATTTAAGTCGTATACACGTCTGCCGGTCATTTCATTAATGCGCCACCTTTGCGGGCAGTATTTTTGGCAACCTCCTCCTGACAAGGATCTTGATCTACGGGGCCTAGGACCAGGTTTTTTCTTTTCTCTACATCTCTTTGTTACAGGATCGCGAATTTTTCCCTTTTCGCAAGGACTTCTTGCCTTTGATTTCTTATTTTTTGATCCAAGAGGACGTCCGCGCCTTTTCTTTAAAGGGCTCTTGCTTCTGCTCCGGCTCCGGCTGCGGCTCCTGCTCCGGCTCCTGCTCCGGCTCCTTCCCCCAAAAACTATGATTGGATCAGATCCAGAACCAGTTACGTAACATCCCTTCATCGAATCATAATCAGCATTAAAAGATCCATCAAACTCAATCTCGTCATACTTAGACGTGATTGAGCTCTTGGGCGTCTTCCCATCACCTTCGTAAAAATTGGTAATTGTGAGATTTTCGATTTTTTCGACGCGATCATCGATTTCACCAAAGTTTAAAAATGTCTGGCCAACCAATGCTCCAAAGGTTTGGCCCTTGACAAGTTTTTTTGCCATTTCAAACGTCAACAATCTCGCACTATCTGTATACCACCACCAAGTGGAACTAATAAGATTTTCTAGCTCATTATCAACAGTTGGAAGCTCATCAAAATACTCTTTAACTATGTCAAATGGGTAATTGAAAGTAGTTAACTTTTCAATCACTTGGGATTTTGTAAAAAGCAACATTTTGTTTTTCTTTTTTTTTATTTATCAAAAACTTATTTTTCCTCATTAGGTCTGACTGTAACCAAATCGTTAATTGCGCCCAACCAATCGTCCAATACTTCTTTAGATGCATTTGCTCTTTTCATCAAGACATGCACTGTTGCAATAAGTTCTTCGTATGATATTAGCTTCTTTCCAAATCGAGTCACAGCGGCTGCGGTTTGTTGTTGCATGTACGAATCGGATATGGGACCCGTGTCGAACAAGTCAACATCTTGTAAACTGACCTCGGCATCTAATCCCGAAAAGACGTTCATTAATCTTGTTATGTTGCCTTGGAGACATAATCCCTTGCTCTCCGCCATTTCCTCAACAAATCTTTTAACTAATTCAGATCGCCTTTCTACATCTTGAGTTTGTACAACTCTTTGCCACACCCAACTTGAAAGAATTGGAAATGTAATTCCCAAGACACTTTCCTTGTCATCAATGCTATACACTCGATTTAAATGATCAAGGCAATCTTTTTCTGTTTTTGATGGAATATATTCTTGTCCTCTTTCCTTCTCCTTCTCCTTCTCCTTCTCCTTCTTCTCCTTTTCCTTCTCCTTCTCATTTTCCTTCTCTTTATCAATGAAAGAAGCAACGGTCTTCATGGATCCTCGCCAAAACTCATTTACGACCGTTTCTGTAAATTTTTTTACAGGAGGTAAAGGCGGTTTAAGTTCTACTACTTTTACTTTGTCATTTTTTTTAATTTTTTGAGCTGCCAGAAATTCATATATAGTCTTTCCTAAATTATCTTCAATCTTTACTTTCCTCGTTGGTGACTCTGCCCAAGTTCGTAACATTGAGATTGCCTGAACGAGCGGACGCTGGATTTCAATCGTATGTATGTTTTCGTCGTCATCTGCCAAGTCGCGCAAATTTCGTTCTGTACGACGTTTCTTTTCTTGTCCACGTTGGGGTTCTAACACGTCGGAACCTTCGTCTCCGACTATTGCAACTCCAAGTCGTCTCCAGACATATGTCAATGCGTTTCTACCTCCTTGAGCTTGAAAATCTGAAAGTCGAAATGACCTTTGGTTCTCATGCTCAGCGCAGAACGAAAAATCTTCCCCTAATTGAGAAACGCATCGCTGGGAGCACTGCCTTCCATTACGAGTTTCACCAAGACACCGATAAGATTTTAATCCACCATCTTGCATACTGATCCTTATCTTTGTTTCTTGTTATGCTTAATTTTGAATTGCACGTAGACCTCGTCTCTGACCAATCGTCAATCCAAACATTTTCATTTACTTCCTTTTCCCATGTTCTCTCCGCAATGCTTCTCTTAAAAAACTCTCTTTTCTTTATGTCTCCTTCTATTGCCCATTTTCCAGTGGTTAAGACAAGAAACACGGGTGCGTGGACCATTTTTTTCATTATTAAGTTAAATTAATACTTTTTATATTCACCTTCGTTTTATCATCAAATTCAACCGTATACCTGTCGGTCTTTGTGGAATACTCTACAATCATGATAATTTGACCGTTAAGTTCTGGTTTTGATAACAATCCCTTCACTGTTGCCCTAGAGCCGTAAATGCGTTTTTTGATCCACAATACCGAGTCGAATTGAAGCTTTTTCCAATTTTCTCCTGTCCTTGTTTCGTAAACAAAGTCATCATCATTTACTTTTCGCGCTGCACAATCCTGGGGATAAAAATAAAGCAACCTTCCTTCATTAGGACCAGATCGAGGATCCCGAATAAATCCGACAAAGTGACCTTCGATTTTTCGACCCTTGTACATATAGGGATCTTGCACTCCTATTCCACTCCAACCAAATTTCGTGACATTTTCAAGACTATTGTCCTTTTCCTTGTATTTTAATTCCTCTCTTTCTAACAATAATGCTTCATCCTCCTTTACCAATATTGTAAATGGTGATCCTGGTTTCAAGCTTTCTCGGAATACAAAGTTCTTATCGAAATATGGACGCCCAGGGAGTCTAGCATCCCCAAAACTTATTTCCAAAAACAATTTAAGAGCTTCAGGAGAAGAACCACCTTCATCAAAATTTGATGCTATTATTTCCTTGTAAAATAGTCCCAGAAACGCCAAGGAATTTTTTCCGCAACTATTTTCTCCTGTTGATATTGAATTTAATTTAAATGAAGGTAATGTGTACCCTCCATTTATCGAATTCATTTTTATTTTTATTCAATTTTTTTTGATAATAAAAATTAATTATTCTATAAAAATATTTAAGAAATAAAGAATGAGCTCGTTTGTCGCAGTCAAGACACGAGTCAAGGCGTCAAGAGAGCGCAAGAGCCCTGAAAAGGAGGATGTAACAATTTCCGAAGGATGCTTTTGGTACATTAAACCTGTAATCAAAATTGATGCAACAACAAATCGGAGATCATTTTATGGAATTAATCAGAAGGAAATGCAAAGATTGCGAGAATTGGTCAAGTCAAACTTCTTTACTCCCGAAATGTTGAGTGTCATTGCGAACATGAATGAAGAGTCTGGATCCAAAAAGCAGACAAGATTAAGAAGTTTTGATTGGGCAGTTACAAACTTTACAAAGGGAAATCCGATTTCGTATTTGCGCCCCATCAAATCTGCTTCTACTTCTATCTCTACTAATCCTTCTACATCTACTGATCCTTCTTTGTGTACCACTGATCCTTTTGCAAATGCAAATGCAAATGCAAATGAAAATGAAGAGAAAGAGAAGGGTAAAGAGAAAGAGGAGGAAAAGGAGGAAAATCAGGAAGAACACACACAAAATGACAAGACCAAGAAAATGATTGTCGACCCTCATGTGTCCTATTCATCAGAACTGCATAGTGGCCACCGTCTTCTCTTTGACCCTTTTCGCAGAGGAACTCATGTTTACTTTGAAGCGGACGGACAGAACAGGCATTCTACAGTTGGGCAATTATGTTTTCTCAAGTGGTGCTTTGACAATGGAATTGACAAGTATGTGGATGAAAATGCAGACGAAATTAAAAAGGATATGGCCGTTATTTCTAAAAAGAGGCGCAAGAACAAGAAGACTTCCATTTCCGTTGAACATCAACAAGAAACCAAACGTACTAGAGAAGAGGACGAGGACAAGAAGAAGGATGAAGATGTAAAACATCCTAAAAAAAGGTCAAGAATGGAATTGACTCCAACTCCCAAAAGTCGTATTCGCGGTTTGGTGCCAATGACAAAAATTGAAATCCATGCATAGTAATAAAAAAAAGCATTTAACTCTTTATAGATTTTTTAAAAAGAAAAAAATGTCCGCTCCGTCCGAAGTTTTTGATCAGATCGAAGTCCCTGAAATCGTTGAGCTGGCCGGTGGCAAGTCTCCGCGTCGCCGTCGCTCGTGCCCTCCCGGTCAGCGCCGCAGCCAGACGACTGGCCGCTGCCGCAGACCGTGCCCCCAGGCGTGCAAGGGTGAAGCCGATGAGGAGGATATGCTTTGGGACGAAATTGATGACCTGCAGCGACAGCTTGATGCTTCAAAATACGTTCCTTATGTAAAACAACCTGGAGACAAAACCCCTGTAGGTGATTCTCTTGGAATTAAATCTCTTGGTTTCGGCGGAGGCGAAATCGAGGGCGGAGCCAGAAAGCGCAAGCTCACCATGTACAACAAGTTCGTCATGAAGTACGCTGCGCAGCACCGCGGCAAGACGGGCAAGTCTTTGATCCGCTCTGCGGCTAGGGCGTGGCGCGCGCACAAGGGTGGCCGCAGCATGAGCCGCAGCCGCAGCCCCTCAAAGCGCAGCCACAGCCGCAGCCGCAGCCGCAGCATGCGCCGTTAAATACTTACATGAATGAATAAAAGTGAAAGAGAAGAGAGAGAGAGAAGAGAGAGAAGAGAAAGTTGTTGAAATCAAATAGTCTCAATTACAAAGGGCCCCCTTACGTCCGTCGAATACCGCTCTGCCGCTTTTAATCCCATCACAACCGCATTCTTTCCAGAAAAACAACCAGCCTTCTTGGCTACATATAATGCCCCCTTTGCAATTTGAGCACCCGCTCCGATGGCACAGAATCCATCCCTTTGCGATGCAACCTGCAAATCCGCAGACACCACAAACAAGTTCTTCTTAAATCCCATAATAAATGAGAAATCTTCTGATTCCTTGTCAACTTCAAATTCCTTCAATAATGCGCGGAGCGGAACAATTACTTTTGTAACCATGTATTCCATCGGGTCTAACTTTTCCTTGACGTCAAATTTTGGAAAATTGAAATGATACCGGACGAGCTGACACACGCGATAAGATCCGCAAAATCCAAATATGCAACCATTTTTAACAAAGAGTTTTGGGTCGCTGCGAATTTCGAGCTCAGAATCGGAAATCCCCGCGCTGTCTGAACCTACAACCACTTCATTGTCATCGGACAGCAGTGCAACAATGACTGTCATTTTAAAATCTTTTTATTATACTTATCACGTTACATATTTAATCAAACAAAACAAACAAATGAAAAGAAATGAACGTGACTACTCTAGATGGTTTTAAATATTATTTGACAAGTTCATTCGTAAACATGAGTCCAGTGCTTGAAATGCTAAAGCTTCACACCACACAAGAACAAGAGCTTCCGGTAACTTTAAAAACGTTGTTGAATGCCGTAAAGTTTTGTGCTATAATCAATCAAAATAAAAATCAAGTACCGAAGCAAGAACCCATTCCGGACACTACGGTATACTTTTCTGAACTCGTCTCTCAACAAGAGTATGAATTTGTGAATCTTTTGAATTCAGATTCAAAAGAAGATGATGAAATTAAGAATCTTTTTGAATTTGCTGACTACATTGATTTTGGAATGCTAAGGCGACTGATGGCAAAGACAATTGCCTTTAAAATTAAACAATGCAAAAATGTTGAAGACATAAGAAAAGAATTTGGATTAGTAAATGACATTGATGAAAAAGAGTATGCGAAATTGGAAGAGGATAGCAAATGTTTGCACTAATTTATTTTATTTTACAACCTCACGACAGGTTGTTTCGGACCACCTTTTCTACCGCTTCTGCGGCCCGACGCAGGTGGAGATGAAATGACGACAACGCGACGAGGCTCGAATTGTTCCTTCTCCTTCTCCTTCTCCTTCTCCTTCTCCTTCTCTTTTTCCTTCTCCCCCCTCTGCCTTTCCTTCTCTTCAGCTTCTTTCTCATCTTCATCTTCATCTTCCTCTTGCTCATCTTCATCGTCATCTTGATACGATTCGTCATCGTCTTCATCCTCTTCTTCTTCTTCTTCTTCTTCTTGAGCAAGTTCTGCGAGAGACTTTTTATGCATCTTCCTTCTATTAGTAGAAGAAGAATTAGGGATCTTGATTTTTTTTTGTGGAATAGACCGAGCCTCAGCAAGACGCTTAGACATGTCCTCTTCCATCTTGCTCAACCGTTCCATTCTCTTCTCCATTTCAATTTCCTTCAGTTTTAAACTTTGGAGCGCAGATGCAGTTTCCTTTTCTTGCTGTTCTTTTGATTCGTCAATAACTTCAATTTTTGGAGAGCTTGCAACTTGTGTCCAAGGGGACGTCAAGTTCATGCTTGCGCTAGGCGGTCTCATCATTTTCTTTCCATTTGTTGTTGATGGAGATGGAGGCGTCGCCGGAGGAGACGATGAAGACGACGAAAACTTGGCTTTAAGTGCTTCCATTTCCTTTTCCTTTTCCTTTGCCTTTGCCTCGTCCTCTTTCGCCTTGCCCTTTCCCCCAAAAAATTTCTTCAAGTAGCTTCCGTCCTTCATCATGTTGCTCATGACTGTCCATCCAAAGCTTCCAATAACAATCATTGCGAGTTCCATTTCAGGCTTTTGCGCGCCGCGGCGCCAGTATTTCTTGTAAATTTTTGTGAGTGGCCGATCAAAACGGTTCATGTCGCTGCACAAGGACTTATGGTATCCGTCAAGCAAAGGGAACCCAAAGTTTTTGGCGACCATCTCGATCAATCCAGCACCAACGTCAATAGAAGACTTGGCAAGATTGACCATGCGCCTCGCCTCAATCTCGGATTGGCAGCGATCGTACTGAAAACTAATTTCTTCAAGTGAATCTTTCATAGTCAAGGTTCGTACCAATTTGCATTGTCCGCTTTCAGCGAGAGACAAGAGCTCAGTCAGCAATCCTTCCTTTTCGTCGCGACGTTCATTCTCGACGGATTCAAAATAGGCCTTTTTTGGCTTAGGGTTGGGGTTGGTTGCTTTAAAAGTTTCTTTAGCTTTGGCCTCAAAAGAAGTCGGAAGCTGAGATCTTTGATCATCGTTCGATTCGGAACGAATACTTTCCTTGTCTCGATTATCTTGATTGTCTCTATCTCTATCATGTTCCTTTTCATTATTGTTGGAGTTTGCATTGTCTGAATGTTGAGAATGCTCGCTCGCCGCATCCTGTTCTTCCCGTGGCTCAGCTCTCTGGTCCTCTTCTTCTTCTTCTTCTAGATCGGCTGGCGGCGGTTCGTCATCTTCCTCTTCAACAACGTCAACTGGAAACGATCCTCTCAAATTTAAATCTTTGCGCCTAGGTTTTTTCTTGGACATGTTTGTGTAATCGCGGTTAGCTAAAATTTCAAATGTTGCAAATTCAGATTGCGTTGGAGTGTGAACGGAATCATTTTCGTCATCACTCATTTTCTTTGTCTTTATTTTATATTTATTCTTTGTTCTATGTCTTTCCTTATAAGTTCCAAACCAAGGACGAACGAACCAAAATTAAAAAAAAAATATTAAAAACTAACAAAAGCAAATAACTAAAATGATTTTTTTGGAGGAAGAGATCGCTCGCCTTCCTTTTCCTTCCTTCACTAAATGTGTATCTCTTAAAGAAGAAGATGCGGACAATCACCTTAAAAGAATTATTAGCAAACGAATTCCATTATTAAGACTTATTGCAAATCATGTTGCTTTAGAAAAATCAAGGATTTTAAAAGACTTGCAAGAAAAGAAACGAGCACTTGCATTTAAAGTTGAAAAAGACGCGTATTTTCCGTCAATGACAACTGTTTCATTTATTGATGTAATGAAAGAACCAGAGTTTATTCAAAGGTTATCAAATGTACTTTATCCAAAAGCTTTTGGTATAGAAATATCTGTATCTCTAGGCTACATAGAAATTTATTTGACGCTAGATTTGTCAAAAATGATTGAAGGAAAAGATCCCATTTGCGTTTGTGAACATCGTGGCTTTTATGACGAAGGCGCGTGCTGTGAGTGCGGGGGACACGTAGTTTTTTGTTATGAATGTGGTGCAAAATAAATAATTTATAGACGATTTCTCTTGTTCTTGTTTCTGTTTCTGTTCCTGTTTTTCCTGCTTTTCTGTCTCGACAGCTTTGTATTTCCCCTCTTCTTCTTCTTTGATCCTCCTCCTAGAGGAGACGATTGCGACCTTCTTAAAGCGAGGAATCGAGAATATTTAGGAGTAGGAGTAGGTAATGTTGGGAAAGGAAAAGGAGGAGGATCAGAATGAATAGGAGAAGTAGAAAAAGGAAAAGAAGCACCCTTTTCGTAAATCATGTCATTCTGATTTAAATGTACAAATGAATCTATCATGCTATTCAACACAGTACGATCTTTCGAATTTAACTCATTTGCGTATCCCATGTCAGTGCTTAGTATACCTGTCTCTCGATCAAAAAGAATTTATGCCCTCGATTGAAAATAAAGTTTTTACGGTCCGCAACCTGCACCGATCGACTTGAAATACAATTCCTAAGAGGCTGGGGGTCCTTTGGTCGCCGTTCCGTGAAGTAATGCGAATTTTTTGTGGATTGGGGGCGCTACCCGCTTTAGCCCAACACAGTTGAAACCTAGGAGCTCGCCTTCATCAACACCTTCCCTCCTTCTCCGCCTCCGCCGCTCCGCCGCAATCTGCGCATCCATCGCAGCAAGGCGCCGCGAGTGATCAGTGCGCTCGGGATAGGCCCTTGCCGCCGCCCCAGCCTCGGGATAGGCCCTTGCCGCCCCAGCCCATATGGGGAAGGGCGGCATCGCTCTCGCTCTCGCTCTCGCTCTCGGCCTCCTCCCACCCGATGTAGTCGAAGGTCGCCTGCGATGCCACGTCGATTGGGTGGTCATCGTACCACTCTCGCATC
>Ga0114969_10003469_pt1 | contig 12698 bp, 15 predicted proteins | sample M_130807_MF_Meta_FD_87316 | JGI IMG/M metagenome (GOLD analysis project Ga0114969, IMG submission 87316) | Freshwater microbial communities from Lake Montjoie, Canada to study carbon cycling - M_130807_MF_MetaG | ecosystem: Environmental > Aquatic > Freshwater > Lake | place: Lake Montjoie...
CGCCCGTATGCGTTGCTAAACTTCGGCGACCCCGACCTCGCGCCGTGGACTGACTGGACCGTGGAGCCGCTCGAGAATTTCGACTCGCGCGCGACTAGGTTTTATTCGTTCGGGCAAGCAATTCAAATATTGCGTCAAGGCGGCGTCGCGTTCGATGACGCTGCGGAGCTCCGCACGTTTGCGAAGTCACAATTCAACGTCGACTTGCCGCGCAGCACGGCCATCGTTGACCCCGACGCGGGCAGCGGTAGCGGCGCAGCGAGCGAAGCCGCGCAGGCCGCGCACAAGGAGCTGGTAAGCAAATGAAATTCCGCGACCGAATCCGCAACCGCGAGGCCCTTGCGATCCAAGCCGACCTCGACATCCTCGCGCTCCACGGCGACGTCTCGCCGCCGAACGAAACCATAGGCGACGTGGCGGTGGTGCACGTTCGCGGGCCGCTCGAGCATCACGCGTGCGGTCATAGCGACTCGTACGAGGCCCTGCGCGCGCGTTTCGGCGCGGCGCTGGCCTCGGGCGCGTCGGCGATTGTGCTGCGCATTGACAGTCCTGGCGGCCTCGTCAGCGGGCTCAACGAAGCGGTCTACGACATGCGCCGCGCGGCGCGCAACGACGGCGTTTTCGTTTACGCCTACGTCGACGAGCTCGCGGCGTCGGCGGCATACGCCATTGCCTGCGTGGCCGATGAAATCGTTATCCCGCCGAGCGGCATCGCGGGCAGCGTCGGCGTCATCAGCACGATGTGCGACGTGTCGCGTGCGAACGAAGCGGCGGGCGTCACGTTCGTGACGTTGACCTCGGGCGCGCGCAAAGCCGATGGGCACGTCAACACGCCTATCAGCGACGACGCAATCGAGGCCGAGCAGTCGCGCGTCAACGACCTTGCGGGGCAGTTTTTCCGCATCGTCAAGGAATCCCGCGGCATCGACGCCGAGCCGCTCGAAGCGAATATCTACATGGGTATGTACGCGGTCGAGGCCGGATTGGCAGATGTCGTAATGGGATATGAGCAATTGATTGCGAGCATTCAAGATTTGCACAGCCCTAATGGGGTTGCGGCAAAGGCAAATAACGTGCAACCTATTACCACCCCGCGCACGGCGCGCGACTCAAGGAAACCTATGCTGAAAATTCAAGCTCTAATCGCGAGCGCCGCGCGCGCTCTCAAGACCGAGGGCAGCGCGTCAAAGCGCGTCGCCATCCGCGCGCAGCTCGACGCGTATCGCGCGACGCTCTCGGCGCTCAAGGCCGAGAAATCCCCGTACCCCGCAGGCAAAAAAGCCGCGAAGGAAGAGGACGAGGAAGAGGAAGGCGGCAACGAGACCGACCGCAAGGAAGACGACATGCCCGGCGACGAGCCCTCGAAGAAAGACCTGCCCGCGTCCGACGAAGAGGACGAAGAGGAGGAGGAGGAAGAGGGCGACGATAAGAAGCCCGAAGAGGAAGAGGAAGAGGAAGAGGAAGAGGAAGGCTCCGACGAGGAGGACGAGAAGGCCCTCAAGGCCCTGCTCGGCAGTCTCCGCGGCAAAGCCAAGTCCCGCGCCGCTGGCGCCCTCGCCGCCCTTGTCGCCAAATCCAAGCGCGCCGACGCGATGAGCGCCGACGTGACCGCGCTCAAGCGCGCCGAAGTCTCGCGCAAGCGTGACTCGATGATCGCCGCGAAACTCGCGGGCGGATTCATCACGAAGAAGGCCGCGCGCGACCTCTCCGGTAAGCCGCTTTCGTTCGTTGCCGCTTACCTGCAAATGCAGACTGCCAAGCTCTATGTCCGCGATGGCGAGGAGTTTGCGCCCGCGATGCCCGGCGCTCATGGCGGGTCGTTTACGCGCGAGCAGGAGGCCATGTTTCAGCAGGCCGCCGCGACCAGCAAAGGCAAGCTCACCGTCGAGCAGCTTAAGGCAAATTTCCGTAATCCCGCCGCGTCAAACGGCATTGGATCGAGGTACTAAATGGCAACCACCAAAGACGTCAAAATCATCCAGTACGGCACCGCGACCGGCCATCAGCCGACGTATCAGCCGCTTACTAGCGCGGTATCGCTGTACGCCGGCACCGTCGCAGTTTCGCGCAGCGGATACCTGATTAACCCCGACACGTCGGTCACCTCGGCCGACTACGTATGGGGCATCGTCAACGGCATCGTTGACGCCAATCCCGCCGTCTCGTCGCCTATCGTTGGCGCCGCCGCGAACGTCACCAACGTCGGCATTTCGACCGGGACGTTCTATTTGACGCCCGGCACCGCGGGCGACGCGCTCACGCAGGCCGACGTCGGCAAAACGGTTTACCTCATCGACGCCGTGACCGTTGGCAAGACCGGCGCATCGCGCCCCGTCGCCGGCGTTCTCGCCTCAATTGGCGTCGCGCAATACACCGGGTTGGTCGCTGTGACCCTCGGCAGCAACCAGTCCACCGGAGCGATCTAATATGATTACCCCCGCACAATTCAATATCTTCGTTTCGTCGGTCAACACCCTTATCGGAGCCGCATGGGAGGACACCGTTCCCGTTGCCTACGACAAGCTCTGCGAGACTGTGCCTAGCGCAGGCTCCCAGAACGTCTACGGCTGGACTGGGATGCTTCCCAAAATGCGCCTGTGGAATGGCCCGCGCGTCGTTTTCGAGCCGGCCCCGCAGACGTACGTACTTGCCAATCAGGCCTTCGAGTCGACCCTCGCGCTTGATAGATTTCGCCTCGACGACGATCAGTTCGGCATCTACTACCGAATGCTCCCCGACATGAGCCGTCAGGCTCGGCGGCAGCCGGACTACATGGTTCGCGACCTGCTTGAAAACAGCGGCGACCAGACCGGCACTCGGCAGCTTGGCCTCGACGGGTTGACCGGATTTAACACCGCTCACCCGGTCGATCTGTACAACGCGAATGCGGGTACTTTCTCGAACGATTTCACGGGCGGCGGATTCGCTACCACCTTCCCCAAGGCGGGCGGCGGCACCTCCAGCGTGACGGTCGGCGGCGCGTTCTCGCCGACTGCGGTGATGACCAGCATCGAATACATGATGACGTACAAGGCTGAGGACGGCGAAGCCCTCGGCATCGTGCCAAATCAGATTATGGTCCACCCGCTTCTGCGTGGCGAAGCCGAAGTTGTCCTCAAAAACAGCTTCTTTGCGCCGCCCGCATGGTCGACTCTCACCGGCCAAGTTGGCGCGGCGGAAAACCCCATTAGCCGATTCGGCGTTGATTTGATTATCAACCCGTTTTTGACACAGGCCTATACTTGGTATGTCGCCGATACCAATCGGGCATTTATGCCGCTGATCCATCAGGTGCGCGAGGCGACTCGCATCGTCCCGCGCGTCAGCGAAAACGACCCCGTTGTTTTTGATTCTCACCAGTTCCTGTACGGCGCCTATGACCGTCAGGCTGTGGGTTGGGGTCCGGCGTGGCTCATGGCCCGAAGCGGCCCGGCCTGAGGCTATAAAATGGGATACGCAACAGTCGCCGACCTGACCACCTACGCGCTCCCGTCGGTGGCTGTTGCGTCCCTCCCCGCGCCGCTATTGCAGGCGCAGCTCGACGCGGCGTCAGCGATGGCTGACGGGCACTTGCGGGCGCGGTATTCGCTTCCGTTGATTGCCCCCTATCCGCTCGACCTTGTGATCAATGTTTGCTGGTTTGCCGCTTATTCGATTATGGCCCTGCGCGGCTACAATCAGGACGCGGGCGCGGATATTCAGATCCGCCAACGCTACGATGACGCGCGCGAATACTTCGCCGCGGTCGAGCGCCAACGGCTACACCCTGCCGTAATCGAGACTCCGCGGGCCGGTCCCGCATATCAATTTCCGCAAGTGGCCACAGGGTCAAATCGAGGCTGGTAATGTGGAATGAAATCCGATCGAACGTAGTCCGATATGCGGGCACCGCGGGCACCGTCACCGTCCCGCCGGGCGGTCACGTGCTCCAGATTATCGCGCACTCCAGCAACGCGTCGGGCACCGTGGCAATCTTTGGGGGCACGGCAATTCCGTTGCCTAACGTGAATTCGTACTGGCGATATCAGCCGCAGCACCTGAGCACGACTGCGCAGGCGACAAGCAACACGATCGTCTTTACGCTCACGCAATCGTACATGGTTGAAGTCGCCCTTCCCGTGGGCGCCTAATGGCATTTGACGCGAGCCTCGCGCGCGCTCTCAATCGCATTGCGTTCCTTGCGCGTGCGGTTGACGAGCTGGCGTTGTTGCCTCGCAAAGTCGCTATCAGGGCGCAACCGAAACTAGAGGGCATGATACGCCAGCAGTTCGTCTCGGCGATGGACCCCTACGGCCACAGGTGGGCGCCGATTACGGCGCAAACAAAACGCCGCCGCAAGGCGCGCCCGAACGCGCAGCCGCTCACCGATACGCGCAAGCTCCGCGACGGTACGCACATCGCCGTGCTCGCCCCCAATCGCAAGGGCCTCGTGATGCGCCTAGGCGCCCCGTACGGCTACTTTCACCAAGTGGGCACATCGACTATGCCAGCGCGGCGCATCTGGCCGCAATACGGCCTCCCGCACGCGTGGCGCGCCGTCATCACCGAGGCCGTCAGGCTCGAGCGCGACCGCGCCCTAAAGGCTAAATGACCTTCGGGATTTCGATGGGCGATTTCTTCGCCGAGGCATCGGCGACGATAGCCGCGATCCGCATCTCGCTGTCGCTCCCGCCGCTGCTCCCGAGCGGCGGAATCCTGATCGGCCAGGAGTGGCTCGCATTCGAGCACGACTCGCCGCGCATCGTTGCGGTGCCAACGCGCACCGAGTACCGCGGCGCGCTCCAGAGCGACACCGCGGCGAACGCAGGCGGCACCCCGCCGGCTAAGTACGTGTTCGCGCGCGACATGTATTTCGACATCCATTGTTGGGGCAATCCCGACCCCGCGGGCGTCGACCAGCTCTACGGATTCGATTCGACAATCGAGTTAGAGCGCGAGTTTTTGTATGCCATTCAGGCATCGGGCACTATCCCCGTAACGGTCCCGCAGTCGGGCGAATGGCGTCAGCCGCAGGACATTCAGATGCGCGGGCGGCTGCTCGTGTTTGGAATCAAGATATGGACGCCGGTCACCGCGCCGCCCTACAACGTATTGCCCTATTCGGTGACCCCCAATGATGGTGGCGTCGCGCGCGAAATAACGGTACAAATCAACCCGCCCGGCGGCAACACCGTCGGGCCAATCGTAATCCCAATCTGAGGCCCCACAATGGCGATCAAATCTGTAAATTTCACCATTTTGAACAACGGCCTCGGAGCCGTCGCGCCCGGCAACGGCAACACGATTGTCGTTGTCGGCGTGTCGAGCGCGGGCACCGCGAACACGCTGCTCGAGTCGAGCAACCCCGGCGATTTCGTCACGAATTACGGCTACGGCCCCGCGGTCGAGGCCGCGGGATTCATCGCAAATACCAGCGGAAATCCGGTCGTATTCGTCAAGGCCGCGACCGTAGCCGCGGGCACCAACTCGGCAGTCACGCACACCGGAACAGGTACCTCGGTAGTGACCATCACCGGCACTCCGTATGACACCTACTACGCCGCGGTCACCGTGACCTCCAGCGGCACCGTAGGCGTCACCGGATGCGTCCTCACGGTATCGCTCGACGCGGGCCGCACGACGTTCGCCACCGTCAACCTTGGCACCGCGGCGACGTATCTAATCCCGAATACGGGACTCACGTTGAATTTTGCCGCGGGCACCCTTGTTGCGGGCGACGTATTTACGTTTATCTCGAGCGAGCCGAAGTGGGACGGCGGCACGCTTACCAGCGCGCTCGGGTCGCTGCTTTTGTCGACTACCGCGTTCAAAAATATCCTGACTGTCGGCGACGTGGACGCGAGCGAGGCCGCGACGGTCGACGCCGAGATGACGGTTTTGTTTAACCAGAAACGGTTTACCCGCGCGTTCACCAACGCTCGCGACGCCGTGGACGGCGGCACGTCGACCGAGACGCAGGCCCAGTGGTCGGCCTCGTTGCAGGCGGATTTCGCGGGATTCGCGTCTGAGCGCATCAGCAGCGCGGCCGGATACTACAACGTGATTTCGCCCTACACGCAAACGCAATACCGCCGCCCGCTGTCGTGGGTTGCCGCCGCCATCGACGCGCAGACGGTAGTCGGTCAGGACATTAGCGCGGTCGCCATCGGCGCTATCCCGGCCCTGCCCCGGCCCACGGTTGCGGACGGATTTATCTATCAGGATTCGCAGTCGACGCCCGCGCTCAACAACGCAAGGTTCTTGACCGCCCAGCAGATTTTCGGCCTGTCGGGTTGGTACATTGCAAATTCCAACATGATGTCGCAGCTCGGGACGGACTTTTCGATCCTCCCCTACTGCGAGGTCGTCGACGAATCTTGCTACGTTGCGTATTCGTTTTTCGTGCAGCAGCTCGGCGGCAGCGTGCGCGTCAATTCGGCGAATGGATACATCCTCGCGGCCGACGCAAACGACCTCGACGGGCGATGCACCGCGGCGCTCAAAACGGCACTCGGCGCGGGCGTCTCGGACGTGTACTGCCGTGTCGATCGGACGACGAATATCCTGTCGACTAATACCCTTTACGCGACGATCGGGATTGTCCCGCTCGGCTACATCAATGTGGTCAATGTGACCATGACGCTCGTCAATCCCGCGATTGCCGCGGTCTAAGGATTCGCCATGCAAAGCCCCCAAATCAACGGCAATTACTACAGTTTTGCGAACATCGAATTTCGCGTAAACGGCCTGTTTATCCTCGGCATCAAGTCGATCAACTACGGCAACAAAGTTGGGTCGACGTTCGTGCGCGGCACGAATCAGATGCCGCTCGGCACCACGCAAGGCCAGTACGAACCCAAATGCGACATCGAGATTTTGAGGCCGCAATTCAACCTGTTTCTCGCCGCGGCGGGTAATGGGTATATGGCGGGAAATTACACAATCACCGTCACCTACGGTAACCCGCTCGACAACGGACTCCTGCCGACCGTGACCGACCTCATCGTCGGCGCAAAGATTACCGAAATCGACCTGAGCAACAGCGAGGGCGTCGAAGCGTCGTCCGTCAAGGTGACGTTCCTGCCTCTGCAAATTCTGCTAAACGGCATTGCCGCCGTCGCAAACGGACTGCCGCAAATCGCGTCGGTCGGCTGAGTCACTACCTACTAGGAGCCCAAAATGAGCAAGCAAGAAATCGACGACGCGCGCGCGAAACACCCCCGCACTCGGGTATGCGAGACGGCAGGCGGCTCGCTTGTCCTCCGCAGCCCGACGCGCGCGGAGTGGCGCAAATTCAAGGTGCTGGTCATGTCCGATGACGTCGCCGCGCAGGTCGGCGCGACGGAAAACCTGCTGTTCGACATTTGCGTTTATCCAGGCCGTGACGGCCTCGCCGCGCTGCTCGATAGCTATCCTGGCCTCGAGGCCGACAAGAGCGTGCAACAGGCGATTAAGGAGCTCACGGGGCAGGTGCAGAGCGACGAGGGAAAAGGCTGAGCGCCGCCCGCTCCCGGCACCGCGCGAGCGGCCTGCAAGCGGCGTGGAATTATCAGGCGTTTTTTCGTGGTGACGAGACGGCGGACGCGGACGCGGCGGGCATCGAGTTTGCCGAGTTTGTAGCATCACAAATCGCATGGGTCCGCGCCCATGCTAAGAGGTAGTCCCAATCATGGAGTCGATATCATTTGCGCTCGAAATGCGCGACTCCATGAGCGGGCCTGCCCGTGCCATCAAGTCATCGCTGAGCGACTTACGCGCGCAAATCAAAGGCACTAGCGAGGCGACAATCGCCCTCCAGCGCGCGCAGGTGAACGCTAAGGCGGCGGGCAACGTTGCCGAAGTGAAGCGGCTCAATACCGAGATAGCGCATCAGCGGCTTGATCTAAAATCGCTAAACCTCGAACTAAAAGCCGCGTCGCAATCGGAGCGCGATTTTGCCAAGGCTAATCAAGAATCCGCGGGCGGCATGAAGCTCGCCGAGGCGGCGGCCGAAGGCCTCGAGGCGGCGGTCGCGGCGGTGGCCGTTGCGGCTATCGCGGGCGCTGGCCTCATCGCGGGACTCGGCGCGAAGATGGCAATCGACTCGGGCACGTTCAAAGCCCACATGAGCAACGCATTTGCGATCATGAAAGGCTCCGCGGTCGAGGGCCAAAAGACCTACGAGAGCACGAAGGCCCTTGCGCGTACGCTTGGTGTACCGCGCGAAGAGATATTCGAGTCGACGCAAGAGCTGCTATCGCTCGGCATACAGGGAGACAACCGATTAGCGAATACCGTGCAGTCGATTGCAGAGGCCAAGGGCGCGCTCGGCGAAGCGGCGGCTGGCAAACTCAAGGGGCTAATCACCGGGGCGCAGGAAACGACGATGGGCGGGCGATTCCGCGGGACGTTCGCGGTCACGCAGCAGGACCTGAAAGCGATCGGCCTGAGCTACGGCGCGCTCGGCGAAGTGCTGGGCAAGCAGATTGGCAAGTCGACCGCCGAGGCTACGCTCATGCTTAGGCAAGGCCGCGTATCGGCGGCGGCGGGCATCGACGCGTTGAATAAAGCCGTCAGCGGCGGCGCGATTGGCGCGGCGGCCGAAGAGGCCACGCTCGCGCCCGCGGCGCTGTTTGAGCGATTCAAGGGGTCGATATCGGACCTGTTCGACGGCGTGGAAATCAAGCCGTTCTTGGTCGAAGTCAAGCGCATGATTGGCTATTTCAGCGAGACAACTTCAAGCGGTCGCGCGCTGAAAATGATGATTACAACCGTGTTCGGCGAGGGCGCCGCGTTCGCGACGAAGTTTGCGCGCGAGCTGGGTCATGCGTTCTTGCGGCTCGAAATTGGCCTGCTTGAAACGGCGATCAAGTTTGGGCCGCTCATCAAAGAAATTCGCAAGCTCAAGGAATCGCAAACGGTAATCGATGCAATCGGCTTAGCGTTTCGCCTCATGTCGACCTATATCGAATTTGCCGTCAGTCAGGCGCTTAGGCTGGTCGGCACGCTTGCGCAGGCTGTCAGCCTCATTGACGAATTGCGCGGCAAAAAAGACGCAGGCGCGCAGCTCGGCGCGGGCCTCGCAAACGGCATGGCGTCGCAGCTCGGGCCGGTCGCGACATCGGCGGCGGCGCTCGGGACGGCGGCGGTCGCGGGCATAAAAAAAGTCCTCGACATTCATTCGCCGTCGCGCGTCATGCATCACATTGGCGAGATGACCGCGCAGGGATTCAGCGACGGCGCGGAGGCGGGCAGACTGCCTAGCGTAGGCGGCCCAGTGCGCGCGGCGGACCTGCTACCGGGCCTTGACGACGCGGGCGCTATGGGCGGCGGCGGGCGCGTGCGTGCGTCCGACCTGACGCCTTCGGGCGGTGGTGGCGGGCGCTCGGTGAGCCTTGGCGGTATCACGCTCAACGTCACCGGCGTATCCGACGCGGCGTCGCTCCCGGCGCTGCTCGAGCCGATGTTCGCCGACCTGCTAGACCGTATTGCCGAGGAGGTCGCCTAATGGCAATTATTGAGATCGACCAAGCCTCGTCGCCGTTCGCGCTCCCCGAGGCGTGGGACCAAATCACGGTAGCGGGGCAGGTATGGCCTCCGCCGAGTAGCGGTTATCGCAGCGCCAAATTTGATATCAAAGGCGCGAAACGAGCCTACAAGTGGGAAGTGCAGGACGGGCTAGGCGTACAGGGCGCGGTCGAGATTTACCGCGGGTGGACGCCGCAGCCGTTTACGATCGAGTTTTTTCTGTGGGACTCGGCGCTGTATGCGGCGTGGATACAGTTTCAGCCGCTATTTTCATATAACGCGCGCAAGACAATCCCGATTCCGATTCAGCTTAATCACCCGATGTTGCAGAATCTCGGCATATCCCAAGTCATTGTCGAGGATATCGGGGCGATCGAAATGGTCGACCCGTCGGCGCGCATGTTTTCGGTCGTGGTATCGCTGCGCGAATTCTTCCCGCCGCGGCCCGTGGCACCCGCGACACCCGACGCCGCAAGCAACGGCAAGCCGCAGGACCCAAATGACGACCCCGTTGCGGTGCAGCTTCAGGCGCAGATTGCACTCCTGATACCCGCCGCGGCGGCGGCAACGGGCGGCGTCGTACCCGGCAATCCCGGCGTCCTGCCGGCCCCCGCGCCGCCGTTCAAGCCATGACCATCTTCGCGGGCCTCAACGATATCCCGATTATGCGCGGGCAGGTGACCATACCCGCGTACGGGATTTGGCACGCGGACCTGTGGCTCGATCGCGAGGTCGCGCTCACGGGGCAGGTACGGCTCGCGCTCGCGGACATATCGGCGCTCGCGACCGTCGTGCGCGTTATCGGATTTCTTGGGCAGACCGGCGTGCGTATCGTCGGCGGATACGGCGGCTGGCGGACTACCGTGCCGGGCCTCCAGTACGCGGCGGCAACGGGGCTATCGCTGCGTACCGTGCTCGAGCATACCGCGGCCGACGTGGGCGAGCTCGTCGACGCGGCCGACGTGGCGATCGGCACGGCCTACGTGCGCGCGCTCGGGCCTGCGTCGCGCGTGCTCCAGTCGCTCACGCCGAGCGCGTGGTACGTGGACTTCGATGGCGTCACCTACGCGGCCCCGCGGCCCGCTGGCGTCGTTGCCAATCGCTACATGACCATGGACGTGTCGCAGCCCGCGGGCGCGTATACGCTGGCAACGGATAGTCCTGGCGAGTGGCTACCGGGCCGATCGTTTACCGGGCCGAGCACGTCGGGCGTAATCTCGCGCGTGCAGCATCAGATCGAAAACGCAACGCTCCGAACGCAGGTGCTCAGTGTCGGCTGATAGGCTCCTCGCGTCGTTCGCGCGCATCATCGATTTGCTCCAGCCGCGGCTGCTTTACCTCGCGGTTTGGGAGTATCAGGTCGTGAGCGTATCGGGCACCGGCCCCGTAGTGATTTCCGCGCGCGCCGTGGCCCCGTCCTGCCCGTTGCCGTCGCTCGACGCCATCACCCTATGGCCCGGCCCATCGGGCGCGTATGCCGTGCCTGTGGCGGGCACATCGGTACGCGTCGCGTTTGCCGACGGCGACCCCGCAAAGCCGATGATCGTCGGACTTGATCCGGCGAATACTCCGCTCGCCGTTTACGCGCCCGCCGCCGTGTCGGTGGAGCTTGGCGACGCTACCGCGGCGGCGCTCGCAAAGGCCGCGCCCGTCGCGGCCGACATGACCGCGCTATCGAGCGCGCTCGGGGCGCTAACGACGTTTGCCGCGGCGTGCGTCGGTCCGTCGCCCGCGCAGCTAAGCGCGCTCACAACGGCCAATGCGGCGGCGCAAGCAACCATCGCAACGCAGGCCGCGCTAATGCCGACGACGAAAACGAGGGCAACATGACAACACCCGTTCAGAATTTCGGCCGCGACATCGCGGTAATCTCGACGGCGACCGGACCCGATATCGACCTTTCGCGCGTATCAACGGGGATACAGACCGTAGCAAATAGCCTGTATTGCCGGCTGACTACAGCGCACGGGTCCGTTGTCGACGCGCCGAACGAGTGCTTTGACCTGCGTAAACTGCTTGGCGCGGGGCTATCGCAGGCCGGATTGCAAAACGTGCAAACTACAATACAGCGCCAGTGCGAGCGCGATGAGCGCGTACTAGCGGCGGCCGTGGTTGCCACGTATGATCAGGCGTCGCAAACCCTCACCGCGACGCTGCAAATCACTACTGCGCAAGGGCCATTCTCGATGACGCTCTCGGTCAATAATCTCAACGTCGCCCTTATCACCGCGAGCGCCGCAGCATGACAGCCCCGACGCTCGACGCGCTCGTTACGCCGGTCACGCCCGAGGAGGCCCTTGCGAGCGAGCTAACGCAGGCCGCGCTGCTCGGACTCGACACGACCGCGTGGCAGCCGGTATCACCCTCGCGCACGATTCTCGCGATAAATGCCAACATCATCGCGGGTTATTCGACCTACGTAAACCTAATCGCCAAAGGCGGATTCGCATCCTACGCGGCGACGATTACCGACGCGAACGGCGCCGAGGTCACGACGTGGATGGACCTCGTGTCGGAGCAGGTTTACGCGACGGCGCGTATCCCCGCGACGTATGCCGCGGGCACGCTCACGTTGACGAATTCGGGCGGTACAGTCGGCCCGTATTCGGCCGGGCAGCTCGTCGCTTACAACGTCGTTACGGGCGCGAAATTCGCGAATACGGCGAGCGTAACGCTCGCAAACGGCGCGAACGCTGTAGCGGTCAAAGCCCTAGTCGCGGGCAGCGGGAGCACGTCGGGGGCGGGCACGATTACCGCGCTCGTCACGCCGATTGTCGGCGTCACCGCGACCAACGCGGCAACCATCGTCGGCACCGACGCGGAGGGCAACGCGTCGCTATTGCAGCGCGACCTTGCCAAGCTCGGCACGCTAAGCCCGAACGGCCCCGCGCAGGCGTATTACGCGATCGCCACGGGCATGCTCGACCCGCTCCAGCCGTGGTACGATCCGACGCTCACCGCGGCGATTACGCGCGTCGTTACGTTCTCGGGCGCGGCGGCGGTCGGGTGCGTAATTGCCAATGCGAGCGGCGCGGTCAGCGGCGCGGACGTCACGCGCGTTGACGCGCAAATCCAGAAATGGTGCGTCCCGCTCGGCACCGTCGCAGTCGTCGCGACGGCTGATAATCTAACAATACCGATTACCGCGACGATGTACGTTCCGACCTCGGCGGGCTTGACCTCGGGCGCGGTCACCGCGGCGGCAACGAGCG